>UEXM01001118.1_pt2 | contig 11179 bp, 16 predicted proteins | sample 1796661 | NCBI WGS metagenome assembly UEXM01 (sample SAMEA4772469, study PRJEB27181) | metagenome
AGTAAAGGAAGAAGTAAAGGAAGAGGTTAAAGAGGTAGTAAAGGAAGAAGTAAAGGAAGAAGTAAAGGAAGAGGTTAAAGAGGTAGTAAAGGAAGAAGTAAAGGAAGAAGTAAAGGAAGAGGTTAAAGAGGTAGTAAAAATATTCGGACATGAATTTAGAACAACAGAATTTAACAAAGATACAAGTAAAAATATTATTAATGCCGACAAAGCCTATGCAAGAGGGTGGACAGGTAAAGGTGCGGTGCTAGGAATAATAGATACCTATCAGCAAACTGACCACGAGGCACTTGACGGCAAATACAAATGGTACAAAAATTACGTATTGAATGACACCATTGTTGAAAACAGAGGACAATATCAATCACACGGAACACACGTTGCAGGTATTGTAGCAGGTAAAAAAGATGGCAGTGAGTTTCACGGCGTGGCCTTTGACTCGGAACTTGTAGGTGCCAACGTTGACTACTACGGTAACGGAAGTGCAAACATGGGGCAGGCACAAAATGCCTTGCACGACATGGTTAAATTAAAAAGTACAAAAGCACAAGGTGGTGAAGATATTAATCTTGTTGCAGTGAACATGAGTTTCAACAGAACCATCCAATTCAATCACTACGGTACAATCAAGAAATTAGATGACGGCACATACAGTTCTTCGGTCATTACTGCAAACAAAGATAGTGCAAAGTATTGGAAGATAGGCACAGACAACGACATAATACTTGTGAACTCAGCAGGTAATGGAATGATGATAGACGGTGAAGTAAGCACGGAGTTCGCCCTTGATCCTGGTGTATGGGCAACAGCAGTTGACTCCACTGGCAAACTTGTGTTAGGTGGCAAGATGATTATTGTAGGTAACTGGAGTGGTACAAAAGCAGACGGACAGGTAGTCGGTAGCAAAGCAGGTCACGTGTGTTTAAACATAGTGAATAATACTTGTCAAGACACACATCAAACAAAAGATTTTTATATACTGGCACCGGGTAACAATGTATACTCTAGTGTCGCCGGAGATGGCTATGCTGAATTAAGTGGTTCTAGTATGGCGGCTCCCATGGTGACAGGTGGGATAGGTATCATACATCAGATGTGGCCTCACATGAAAGGCGAGAACCTAGTTAAACTTGTATTAAACACAGCAGACACGAACATTAACGGTTACAATGAGGACACACACGGACAGGGTATGTTGGATCTTGATGAAGCAACTAAACCACAAGGTGCAGTTGGTATCGCAACTACAGGCAGAGTAGATGGCACCTTGACTTCACTCAACAACACATACTTTGCAACAGGAAATTCAAGTGCATTCGCAAGTTTATCAAATTTAAAAATCATGGTCATTGATGATTATGACAGGGACTACTACCTTAACCTTGGAAATGGATATACTGTAAAAGATAGTAGGAAGTATTCAGATGTTGATATGCTGATGGCAAACAACAACACTTTCCTACCCGTTAACCAAATGTTTGGTTCATTCACACAAGGTGGACAGTACGATCTACTTAACAATTACAACTTTGGTTTGTACTCAGGTGAAAATGGCGGTGGTGATTATTCATTGAATATTGGTAAGAATTTCATGTTACACAAGAACTTAAAATTAAAAACAAGCATTGGACAGATGAGCGAACAGGACACATGGTTGGGTAACTATTCCGATGGTGCTCTTGCAGTGGGTGACAACAACGATACAAACTTTGGAAACATCGGTATCGAGTATGCACTGGGCAACAATGTATTGAGTTTAGACTACACAAAAGGTAAAACAGATATCAACACAACAGACGGAAGTCTAATCAAAGGCTTCTCAGACATAGAAACAGAATCATACAGGTTGGCTTATGAAATACACAAAGATAAGCACACAACTTTCGGTTGGTCGTTCTCACTTCCAAGTCATATAACATCGGGAACGATGGATTTGGAAGTAGCCGAAAGTGTTAATCTAGACGGTACTATAAATTACACAGACATCACTAGTAATCTAACACAATCAACAAAAGAGAAAAACTTAGGCTTCTTCTACAGCAAGACGCCTGAGCATGATTTAGACTCAACATTAAACTTCAGTGCAGAGTACAGACAAGATGTGTCAGGACAAGATGGCAAGGATGGTGTACAGGTAGGAATAAATTACATGAAAAAACTATCACTGGCTTGTGGTATTCCTGATACCGGATTTCAGTTGTTAGACAGCAAAATTAGTAAATTAAAATTTTTGAAGAACCCAAAGTGCTACGAAGATAACGGGACGTTGAAGGCAAACTTATATAACAATAATACCGATGACCAACTTGAAAAACATGGGTTGGTATATGACCTTGAAACAGACATGTTTGTTCCGGTTAAAAAATAATGCAGAAAGAGATATACAAAGAAGATTATTTTGGCACACTGATGTGCATACTTGTGGATGAGTCACGCAGGATTTTGCCCACATTCAATACAACAAAAGAGTTACACAAGATACAAAACGACATGTGCCGTACAGGAAGTTGGATTGACAGTGTACCTAGTGGCACGATAGTTGAATCAGAACCTCAAGAATATATTGTCAAACTACAACAAGATGTTTTGCTAGAGTACAGGAAGTTGGCCGCAAATCTCATTGACAAATTCGTGGATGAATTTGAAGCACAGGGCGGACGTAGAGCAGAGATAACAGAGAAATTTGAAAGGATGTACAAATGGAAACAATAACAATCACATGCACGAACAATGACAAGACCAAGGAAGCAGAAGTACTGGAAAGAAACGACAAGTATCTCAAGGTGCAGGTCCCAGGAACCCAATTATTCATTGAGCTGTTCAGGGATGATGTAAATATACCATACACAGGACACACAGCAGGATTGGAGTTTGAATGGCAACCGAGAAACTAAAGTTTAGACTAGAACTACATGCAACCATGTGGGACAAACCCCCGGTGGCAGAGATACTGATTGGCGACAAGAGCTATTTCAAGGGAGACATCACAACCACTGAAGACAAACCCACTCTCATAGAGTTTGAGCACGAGTTTGAAGAGGGCAAGGACCACCGACTGGTGATCAAAAGATCAGGTAAAGGTAAAAATCAAACGGTAGTGAACGACAAGGGAGATCTCCTAAAGGATCAACTGCTGAAAATCAAGAGTATAGAGATTGATGAGATCGACATAGGTGCATTAGTATACGAGGGCACTTACACGCCAGATTACCCAGAACCATGGGCCACACAGCAAAGAGAATCAGGTGTTGAACTGCCTGAATCATTCAAGAACGTCACAAAAATGGGACACGACGGTGAATGGATATTCACGTTTGCATCACCGTTCTACATGTGGCTGTTAGAGAACCTTTACTAACATAAATATGCTTGTATGAGGGCATCACAATTTATTTCCGAAAACATAGACTCAGACGCAGTCAACGAGCTGGATACCTACATCATGAACAATGAGGATCTTTACAGGAGAAGGTTCATGCCCATTATCTCGAACATCAAGAGAAAACTGGCTAAAAACGTATATGACCACGAGAAAGCACAGAAACTGTGGATGTACCTAGTGGACGATGCCGCTAAGGAGTATGTAAAGGAATTTGGATCTACTCAGGATGATGTAAGTACAATGTTTCCAAAAGAGACCAGACAAAAGGTTGCACAGACAATATCAGACAGAGAATTAGAAAATATAAAAGCAGGCGAATACGATGTATCTCAGGGAACTGTTTCTTAAGGAGGACGATCGTTCAACCGCAGTCTTTGCCTTTGGCCGATTCAACCCACCCACAATAGGACACCAAAAATTACTAGACAAAGTTATAGCCATGACCAAACAGGTCAACGGAAAAGGTTATGTATTTTTAACACACACACAAAACAATAAAAAAGATCCTTTGACCTTCAAAGAAAAGCAGGATTACATGAAAATGTTTTATCCCCAACTGGCAATAGGAGATGCTGGTGTCAAAACAATTATACAGGCATTACAGAAGATCCAGGCAGAAGGCCGGACAAGGATTGTCATGATCGCTGGCTCGGACAGGGTAATGGAATTCCAGAAACTATTGAATCAATACAATGGGAAACCAACCAAGGCCGGTAATGTCGAATACAAGTTTGATTCGATAGATGTTGTGAGTGCTGGTGAAAGAGATCCAGACCAAGAAGGTGCCTCCGGTGCCTCGGCATCAAAGGCCAGAGAACTTGCCAACAAGGGACAAGAACACGAATTCAGCAAAGTGATAATGGGCGGAAACACTGGTAAAAAGTTGTTTGATATAATACAGGACAGACTTGGTAAACAGATTGACGAAAACAACAAAAAGTTGTATAATGAAAATATGGAAGACGCAAAGCCAATCGTATATCTTGACATGGACGGAGTCCTGGCAGACTTCTTTGGTGGAGTTGAATTCCTTTATGGTGTTGAACACTGGAAAGAATTAACAAACGACAAAACAAAGGACTTGAAGAAACAAGTCATAGACAGGATCACAGGCACAGACTTCTTCGCAGTGCTACCAAAATTCCCAACAGCAGATGCACTAATCGACATGGTGAAGAAATTCACAGGTGGTAAGTTCAGCATTAACACTTCTCCGTTGAGGGGGGATCATGAGAACAGTGCCAAGTATAAAAAAGTATGGATTTCAAACAACATAGAACAACCTGACAATATAATTGTCACTGGCAGGAAAGAAACTTATGCCAAGGACAAGGGCACAGGTACACCCAACATTCTAATCGACGACAGACCAGTCAACATACAGAAGTGGCAGGCGGCTGGCGGTTACGGAATACTATATCAAGCAAACAGAGACTCACTAACCAAAGTTCAGAAAGGACTGGAAGACTATGCCAAAGTTCAGCGGGATCAATAGACCATACGCATCGGGTGACATACCCAAGACACCACAGGAACTACAGAAAGAACTCGACGAGAAGATGAAGAAGTTCCTAGCCAAAGGTGGTAAGGTGGAGAAAGTCAAGGCTCACAAACCCACAAAACAACAGATGAAGGACTGGACCATCTAGTGGACGAACTTGAGCGTATAAAGAAGTTAGCGGGTATCGACAAACCGCAAGAAGACCAATCAATGGGCGAGAATCTATCGTACGTTGGCACACAGAAATCACAGTATCAGAAAAAACACAACATCAAACCGGGCACTGACGAGTGGTTCAAACTATGGTTCGCACAACCTAGACTCACTGGCGAGAACCCAATGCCAAAAAAAAAATAGCACACGTAATTAATCTTTAAATATCCTTATGTCAGTGTTTGATACAGAGAAGAATCCTGCGATCTGCGTGTTACCATGGGTACATGAATTCAGAAACATAAATGGAATGACAGCACCTTGTTGTCAGGGCAATGAACTTCGTGCAGACGAATCTTTATCTAGAATAAGGCAAGAAATGTTAAATGGTGTAAAACCAAGAGCATGTGGTACTTGTTATAAGAAAGAAGCAGAAAATAATTTTAGTCCTAGAATAGAGGAAACTATAAACTGGATCAAAAAGTTTGGTGAGCCTGATGTCAATAACCCTGTTTTACAATTTGCTGATGTGAGATACGATCCTGTGTGTAATTTAAAGTGCAAAACTTGTGGTCCTGAACTCAGCACCCTTTGGCAAAAGGAAAAAAAAGTTTCTTGGCCGATCAACAATGCAAATAAGGATTACCTAAACAACATTGATAAAAAATATCTTAAGAAAATTTACCTTGCTGGAGGTGAACCTACTTACATAAAAGGATACCTAGAGTTCCTCGAAGAGCTGATACTCGTCAATCAAAATTGTGAAGTAATAATTAACACAAATTTAAAAAAATTACCATTGCAATGGAAGGAAATTGTAAAAAAAATTAAGAATCTTACTATCATATGTTCGTGTGATTCTATCAACACACTCGGCACATACGTGAGATATCCATTAGGATGGAACGAGTTCGAAGCGAATGTTAAGTTTGTAAGTGAAAATGCTAATTTCCTTCAATTCAATCTAGTGGCTAGTAATTTGACCACACATAAATTGTATGAGACATGTACTTGGATGAAACAATATTCAAACAATATCAACATATCCATTCTAACAGAGCCAGAATCAATGTCAGAACGTGCTGTACCACACGCCAACAGAGGTGTATATATTGATAATATTGCAAAACTAGAAAAATTTCCAGTATCAGTGCATTATGCCATGAACTTCAGGAACAAGATACAGTACCTGTTAAACAAATATCATGATTCAGTTTATGACGAATCGTTGCATAAAACCCTACAGTTGGAAATTAGTGAGCAGGACAGTCATAGATCACTTCAATTGCAGGACGTAGACCCTTTTCTCAGCGAGTGGATATACAGGTAAATATTCGCATGCGAGCATTAGAATTCACAGAAACAAGTTGTCCTAGGACCAAGGCCAAAGAGTGTAGTTGTGGCAAGGTAAACGCAATTACCGAAGCACAGGGAACAACAGTTGCCCAATGCATATTGGAGCATTCCGACACCGTTAAGGGCTCTATCCTGCTTATACAAGCACCAGGAACGGCAACACTAGTAAAAGGTACCATAACAGGACTGACACCAGGAGAACACGGTTTCCACATACACGAGTTTGGCGACATGAGTGATGGCTGTAAGAGCATGGGTGGACACTACAACCCGGATGGAGTTGATCACGGTGACATCAACGAAGGCCACGTTGGAGATCTTGGTAATATAACAGCGGATGAAAAAGGCACTGCCGAGTTCACGATAGAAGCAAAGAGAGTTGACCTACTAGGTGACAGGTCAGTGATAGGCAGAGGATTCGTTGTACACTCCGACAAGGACGACCTAGGCAAAGGCGGCGATGCAGAGAGTCTGAAGACAGGCAACGCAGGTGACAGACTTGCATGTGGTGTAATCACTTTGAGGGCGGCAGAATGAAATTCATAATCTACAACGGAAGCCTAAAGCCAGACGCAGAGTCAAACACATTCTCAGTTTGCAAGATGGCACAGTTGGCATTCGAGAAACTAGGTCACGAATGTGAGATAATCACAATGCGAGATTTAGACTACGAAGGTTCGACTGCAGATGTCAACGACGAGTTGAAACCACACATATTGAAAATGTTCGACGTGGACGGAGTAATATTCGCAACACCTATTTGGTGGGGCAATCACAGTTGCCACATACAGGCCATGCTTGAAAGATTAGATTTCATTTACAGTTGGGCTAAGGACAACAAACATCAGCCTTTCTACAACAAGGTGTTTGGGACGCTTGTATCAGGCGGAGGTGACGGCTTCCAACACATACACGGAGTCCTATATTCAGCGGCCAGCAACTTTGGATTCACCATACCACCACAGTGCAACATAGAATCAAAGGCACAGGGCATAGACGAGATCACACAAGACGACGACACAGTTGAACAGGTCAAGAACTGCACGATAAACATGACAACATGGGCGAGGATCCTCAAAGACGGCAATCCCACAAAAGATGCTAGACACGGTTCTATAGACATCAATGAGGATTAAAGAGATACTGGCGACAAAATACGTACACCCAGACGTAAACCAATTCCTAAAGCGATACGAGAAACAGGCCAAGGGCAGATCAAGGATGGGATACCATTCCATGATGGCTTACCCATACAGGGTGGAAGGCTGGAGCAACAAATACAAGAAGTCCATAAATTGTAGTAACCCAAAAGGATTCTCACAGAAGGCCCACTGTGCAGGTAAGAAAAAATGAAGATACGAGAATTCATCATAATGCCGCACACTGCGGACACCATGGGTCTCATACACTTACCCGGAAAAGGTCCAAACAACAGGTTTGATTTCAAGAACAAGGGCAACAACAGAGCAAACGAAAACAAAATAAAACTGTCAACAGACCCAAAATATTTTGGTGCAATCGGCGTGGAAAAATACAAAGCCACAGGCCCACAAGTCAACATTCCTATTAAACAATTGGTTGGGTTCGAACCCGAAGACAAGATGAGAGACCCTAAGAGCATGGCCAAAGTGGATCAAATAGCAAAGGCTGTACAAAGTAAAAAACCCATGGGACCTATACTTGCAAGAAAATACAAGAACGGTTACCAGGTCATCGATGGACACCATCGTTTCTGGGGACATAGGAAAGCAGGTGCCGATTCCATAAAGGCACAAATTGTTCCACCTCAAGACATAGAAGAAGAGGCACCGCCAGGCAGGGAGAAACAGGTCAAAGCACTGAAGAAGAAATTCGGCAAGTCTGGTGCATACGCACTGGCTTGGGCACAGCATAACAAACACGGTAGGCCCAAGAAAGAGGCCGCGGGTGTGGGCATAGTCACAAAACAGAACGCCACAAAGGATGTGCCAGTTGGCGGTGAATACATGAACGTGAAAAAATTGAAGTTGGATTGGAAGGAGTTCCGTGAGAACTTCGCGGACGGCAAGAAGAAGGGCAAGAGCAGACCTGGACGTGTGAAACGTGCAGGAGCCAGTTGCAAAGGCTCAGTGACCAGTCTGAGAAGCAAAGCAAAAAAGGCCAGCGGCGAACGTGCAAAGATGTACCACTGGTGTGCCAACATGAAGTCTGGCAGAAAAAAATAGTACACATTTACAAACAAATAATTAACAGCATGTCACACTTGCTTGTACTGTCGCTAGAATACCTCCGATATAAAAAAGATGCTACTATTAGAGTGTACGCTGATGATCGATTTCTTGAAGAATTTACATTGACACAGGACATAAAACTAAAAACAGTAGACGCAAATAAGACGTGGCGATATGGTTGGACAGGCCCACAAAATTTTAGTTTGGTAGTGAACGAACCTGATAAACTTTTTGTCATACGCATAGATGAGCAATATCTTCAAGATCGTATACGAATCGAAATAGTAAACGCTAATAACAATTATACCAATGGGTTCATGACAAAATTTTCCTACATCCGGATGCATCACATGTTCATTATTCCTGAATGGTTTCTGCAATCTAGTATTTGGGAATTACTAGAGAGGTATGATGCAGGGAGATCTTCAGTGGGGTTCGGGCGTTATTATAAGCAAGGGGAAAAAACTATTTGGCCAACAAACATGCTTAGGCCAACAAACAGCCTAACAAACGAATCAGGATCATTAAGGCGTAAAACAATTGGAGGGAATTTTTGGTTTGAATGTAAACTGTATAGGAAACATCAAATGATTCATATAGGAAAACCCAATCCTGGAAGGTATTTCATACACTGGCATCTCTTTAGATTATTGTGGGCATTTAAGTTACTAAATATGTACACATGAAGATCAACGAAGTAATCGTACGTAGAGTGCAGGAACAGGCAACTGCCGGAGCCACTAGTGCTGGTAACATAGCATCAGTGGTATCGCCACACATTGCCATAGGCCGGGATAGATTCAAGAAATCATACACAGGATCACCTGGAAGGTCAGGTACCAAAGCACCTAGATTACCAAAAATTACACAACCCAAAAATCCAGATGGCACGGCAAAAGGTGCCCATGCATTAGGCGGAGTGAGTCTATTTGGTGGACCGGCAGTGAAAAGATAATGGAACCTTTGGTACTGACAGATCCAATCAAGTGTACAAACTGTGGTTGCGACAGCCATTGTGGCAAGACCTGCACAAGGACAGAAACAGGATACCCATCAGAAGGATCAAAAACACACGAAATTGAAGTTTGTAAGCAGTGCAGATGTGAGGCTTGCGAAGCATAAATATTGGCATGAGAGCAAACGAATTCATAAATGAAGGTGCAGATTTCATGGGATACATGAAAGAGAAAGATCCAGATGGTGGCGTGAGATGGACATACCCAGATGGTTTCGAAACACACACTCCACACAGAAGTAACTTTGCCGCAAGAGAATTCTTGAGCAAGGTGGGAATGGATCCAGACTTTGAAAATTCTGGTCCAATGGAGATCAACAAGTTCATAGGCACATTGAGCCAGTTCGGCCACAACGACAAAGAGATCAAAATGTATCATGACGAAGCGGTAAGAATCAAGAAAACACATCCAGAATTAACACACGTGGCATTTATATAACATGAAGTTCAACGAATTATCAAACATGATGCAGAAGCCGGAGCCAAAGCCGGACACATACGAAGCAGGCATGGCATTGAACCAACTGCTTAAAATTGGCACACACGCAATAAAAATTCACAACATGATAGATGACGGTGCAGAAATGGAAGCATGGGTGGCCAAAAAGATTGACCTAGCATCAAACTATGTGAAAAGTGTACACGGTTACACAGCAGGTTCAAAAGCAGGCACCTACGATGACGACGGCATGTCAGAGGGCACAGACACAACTGCCACGGACAAAGAGATTAAAATGGCAAAAGGCATTGCTTTCGACAAGAGGAACAAGGACAACATGTCCAAGGCAACCAGCACCATAGAGAAAGTCAGGAAAGGTCTGTCACAACAGCCAGACGTCGCTGACGCACTGAGGACGGCCAACGAAGACGCAGGCGACAAGTATTTTGATTTTGAAAATAGTGATGAATATGCGGACAACGTTGAGAAATACGGCGACGTGGACAAAACTCCTTTGACACCACAGGAGAGACAGCAGTTCAAGAAGTGGTTGATTGACACAGCAAATGATTATTCTTCAATGGCACTAGATGGTGTTGAAGAAATCGGCGATGATCCAAGTGCCATAGAGGATCAATACCATAAATTTATTCCAAAAATCAAAGAATACCTGAAGAAAGCACATGCCACACAAAACATAGATGACTTTGCAAGTGATGTGTTGGGTGTGGAGGAAAAATTCGGCGATGAAGATATGCTGATGAATGATGAAGGACATCGACAAGCCTCAGATTTCTCACAACACGCCACGCACTACACAGGCGGGCTAGAGGATGTATCAGGTTCAGACTTCACTGTGAAGACGATAAGAGCCGTGCTAGATATGATAGATGATGATCCACACATAGCGTCGGCCATGTTGGTGTTCCAACAGGATTTCGAAGGCACGCCATTGCAGAAAAAAGTTTCAAGAGTACAAGCGTCTGAATCAGCGGTCAACGAAGACGCAGGCGAGGGACACATGAGCAAGAGCCAGTTGTACCAGACTGCGAAGATGTCAATAGAACTGTTGGACATGATCAACAAAGGTGATGACCTGGAGGGTTGGGTGCAGACGAAATTG
>UEXM01003032.1_pt1 | contig 11174 bp, 6 predicted proteins | sample 1796661 | NCBI WGS metagenome assembly UEXM01 (sample SAMEA4772469, study PRJEB27181) | metagenome
AGCAGCGGTTACAGGAAACTTACAAGTATCAGGCGCAGGTAATCATCCAGGCGCTATTTTAGAAGTTATGGGTCCAGCAACAGGACCGGGATTAAGAGTAACTGGTAATGCTGAAATTACTGGTGATTTAACCGTTAAAGGTACAACTATCACTGTTGATTCAGCAACTAATCTTAAAGTTGAAGGCGAGTTATCTTCTTCAGGTCCATTAATTGTAACAGGGCAGGGGCAAGTAAAGGGTGCATTGTTGGTATCCGGTGCATCAACATTTAGTAATGATGTAACAATAACTAAAGATTTACATGTCACAGCCGGGACAACTATTTCTGGTGCTTTTTCTGTTGCCAGTTCTAGTATGTCGCAATTAAATGTATCTAGAGGGTTAACCGTTACAGAGGATATTGTTAGCAAAGGTACTTTAAAAGTCTCTGGTGCAGCCACACTAGCTGGAATCTTGTCTTCATCCGCTCCAATTCAAACCTCAAACCAACTCCGAGTTGGTTCAACCCTTCATGTCTCTGGTGCAACAACTATTGGTGGCACAACAACGGTGGCTGGTCTTATATCCTCGTCCGCCCCAATTCAAACAAGTGATGAATTACGAGTTGGTGAAAACTTATTTGTTTCAGGTACTGCAACGATCGGCTCAATCGCTAGTCCAACATTTGCGGGAGATGCAAACTTTACTAATGATGTAAGCATCAGCGGGTCTTTGTTTATCTCCTCTTCGGTTGCAAGTGGATCATCATATCCGCTGCTTAGAATTGATCATCACAACTTAACTGGTAGTGTGCCCGTCCTCTTTGTAACAGGTAGTGGTATTGTAGGTATCGGCACAGACAATCCAAGATCCGACTCATCTAATACTAATGCTCTTCACATTCTTGGTGGTGGAGCGGGGTCAGACAACGGTCAAGACCCTGTTGTTAATACTGTACTGACGCTGGAAAACAACGACCACGTTGGTTTGCAGTTCCTAATGCCTAACCAAAAAGCTGGTCAGATTACTTGGGGTACTGCCGGCGCTGCTAGAAAAGCTACACTTTATTTTGACAGTAACTTTAATGTATATAACTTTGAAGGCACGGGATATGGCTCCACCCGGACGTTCCAGATCCACGCTGGTGGTGACGGCGTTAACATCGGTGAATCAAACGCTGCCCACTGCAACGCCCACAGCAAGAAAGCTAATCTTCACATCTCTTCTTCAACAAAGGGTATTGACACAGGCGGTGCGGTGTTACTCAGAATTGATCACGCCGAGGCTATGCATAGTGGATCTCTTACTAATAATACCGGAACCATCATGCTTGTTACAGGCTCCGGGCGGGTTGGTATTTTAACAGAGACTCCCCAAGAAGCACTTGATGTTGGTGATAACTCAGATGTGTCCGCACGAATCGGTCGTGCTCATGTCGGTTATGATGGTACAACCTCAGACTATGCCATCTTTGCCCACAGAGATAATGTTAATACGACCGACTACGCCGTTCAACAGCGAGCTAATGGTACAACTGTTATTAATGCTAAGTCTGGACAAAGTGTAAGTTTAAGAGTCGCTAACCAAAACGCTCTTGTTGTAGCCGGTGCTTCTAATAGTAACATAGGTATCAACACTGGTAGTCCTGCCGCTCGTTTGCACGTTGTAGCCAATACTGGTGAAAAAGAAATCCTCCGATGTGATGGAGAAGATCTTGATAATGTCTTATACGTCTCCGGTACAGGACAAGTGGGTATTGGAACTTCTTCACCAGCAGCTTCACTTTCTATTGTTGGTGATTTATCCGCATCTACCAATATTCAAGCTGCCGGTCAAGTACGGGTTGGCGAAACACTTCATGTATCGGGTGCTATTAATGGCTCTAGCTTAGCAGCGGCGGTTGCCGCCAACGGATTAAACATTGACTTTAGTGGCGCTAATACCGGAACTGGTTTGATTACGATTGCAGACAACCTCGCCGCCGCTTTAACAGTTAAAGAAGGCAGCAACGAAGTTATTAAGATCGTATCTTCTAACTCCTCAGAGGAGATTGTACTTGGATACAATATTAGTCTGATAGAAGACGGATCAGCGATTAATTTTGGTGCTAATGGAGAAGTTATCTTATCCCATGTTCACGACGAGGGATTGCTACTAACTCATACGGCCACTGGAGACAATACTCCAGTTACGCTAACTCTTAAATCTGAAGAAGATGCTATTATAGCGGATGAAGTTATCGGCGCAATTAACTTTAAGGGTGGTGACAGTGATGGAACTGATACTATTCTTGTGGCTGCTGCTATTGAAGCTGTCGCTACAGACACTCATGAAGCGGATCGCAATGCAACAAAACTAGCTTTTAAAACTGCTATTTCTGAAGCTGCAACGGAGAAGATGACTCTTACTAGTTCTGGTAGCTTAGGCATTGGGGTTACTGACCCTGATGCCAAACTTGAAGTCCTAAGCACTTCTACCCAAGCTAAATTCTCGTATGATGCTGATAGCTTTGCTACGGTAGCTGTAGCTGATGATGGTCATACAACTCTTGCGTCTTCAACTGAGACAGTAGGAGGCGGAAATATAACACTTGACGCTCATGGAGATATTGTTCTTCAAGCAGATGGGGGACAGGTCAACTTTCAAAGACCAGGCGGAAGCAACAGGTTTATATTTGATGTTTCAACTGGAAATGTGTTTCTTACTAACATACAAAACAGCGATATGATCTTTAGAGTTGGCACTAGCCAGACAGAAGTTTTCCGCATTGATCAGAGCGAAGATTCTGTTTTGATGACAACAGACAGCAAGGTTCAGTTCAGAGATACTGCAACTCACATCAACTCATCTGGTGCAAATGTTCTTGATATAGTGGGACCAACTATTGCCATGTCTGCCTCAACGGCAATGACCATTGATACAGATAGTCTAACTATATCATCCACCGACACTACAAATCCGCTAGTAGTTATTAAAAATACAACAAACGACGCCAATGGTTCTCGTCTACACTTTGTTAAGGATAAAGGTGCAGCGGGCGCTGATGGTGATGACATTGGTGTGATTGAGTTTATTAGTGATGACGCTGGGCAAGCTCAAACCTCATTCGCAAAGATTGTTGCTGAAGTTTCCGAAGCTGATAATACTGATGAAGCTGGTAAGCTATCTTTCTTTGTCGCAGAAAGCGATGGAACGACCACAGCCCTGACTGCTGGATTGATTCTAGAGGGCGAACATGCAACTGATGGTGAGGTAGATGTTACGATCGCAGCAGGTGCGGCATCAACTACAACCGTAGCTGGTACTCTTACTGTTACCAGTGGTATTGATGCTAATGATGCAAATATTACGAATGTTGGCGATATTGATGCTGATAGCGTAAGTGTTGCTGATGCAGCCAACGGGCTGAATATTGACTTTAGTGGTGCTAATACTGGTACAGGCTTGATCACCATCGCCGATAACTTAGCTGCGGCATTAACGGTTAAGGAAGGTAGTAACGAGATCGTTAAGATCGTGTCCACCAACTCCTCCGAAGAAATTGTGCTTGGATATAAGTTAGATCTAGGTGATAATGATATTGAAAATGTAGGCACCATCTCAGCAGATGTTCTCCAGCCTGATGCAGCAGGCACTGGGCTTGATATTCAGTTTGAAGGTAACACTACTAAAAACAAGATGACCTTGACAGATAATCTGGCAGACGCTCTTAATATTACTGAGGCTGGTAACTCTTATCTTAAGTTTACCACCACAAACAGTAGTGAGGCGATTACTGCTGGTGTGGCTGTAAATGGTACGATCTTCTCAGGGTCAACTTCTATCCTAAGTCAAAAAGATCTAAAAGCCCATGACGCTAATATTGAAGCAATGCTTAAGGTTAGTGGTAATGTTCGATTGGGTCTATCATCCTCGACAGCCGTGACTGTTAACACAGATACCCTAGATTCTTATAAAGCTCCTCAGTTTTATATCTTGTCTGGTACCACCACAGTCAAACTCCCAGGAAATCATCCTGCCGGAACTTGGTTTGTGTTCAAGGCAGGTAACGCACACTTTGGACCTACGGAAGACATAATCACCCTATCTGCTACAGCAGGTGATACAATTGATGGTAATACTACGCACGTTATTCAATCTCCGTTCGCATCAGTTAACTGTGTTTCTGATGGCGCAAACTGGTTTATTTGGTAAGGAAAACATGAAAGATATTTTAAACAAATTAACAAAATCATTTTTACTCAAAGAAGGACACAAGCCTGATTTTAAAGCGTCTGTTCAAGCCTTGGATGAAATCATCAGCAATTGGCGTCCAAGAACAAAAAGAGAAAGAAATAGACTTGACCTAGCTAGAGAGCAGTTGTATAATATAAAGGGTCACTTTAGGAAGGTAAATAAACATTTACAAGAGCTTCAAGAGCGGCTTAATGTTTTGGAAGAAGAAAAGAAAGAGGTGAAATAATGGGTGGTGTTGCTGGTCATATGGACCACCTTTATGATGATAGAGACTTAACCTTTGCTGGCATGAAAGAAGTTCTTTCAGTTGCAAGTCAGGGTAATTTATCATATGAAGAAAAAGTAGACGGACAGAATATTTTCCTATCTTATGATTTGTCTGCAAATCCACCTAGAGCAGTTGCAGCTAGGAATATGGGAAATATCAAACAAGGTGGAATGGATGCCGCAGCCTTAGCAAATAAGTTTGCAGGGCGTGGGGGATTAACAGAAGCCTTTACTGGTGGCTTTAACGCATTTGAGAAAGCTGTAGATGCACTATCGCCAGCCCAAAAGAAACAGATCTTTGGCGAGTCTGCAAATATCTGGTACAATGCAGAGGTCATGAGTCCCTCAAGTCCAAATGTTATTCAATATGACACAAAGAATATTAAGATCCATGATTCGGGGCACAAAAGAAAAGATCCTGAAACTGGAAGACCTGTTCCTGCTGACGTATCAGAGAATTTAAAAGTATTAGATGATAACTTTAAGAATATGCAGAATAAGTTAACAAGAGAAGATTTTAACTTTGTCAGGACAGCGATTATCAATTTGGAAGGATTAGAATCCGGTGAGTTTTTAGAAGAAACAAAACGGAAAATAGATGCAGCTATTTCTCAGGAGAATCTATCAAACGATTCAACAGTTTTAGATTACCTTATTTCAAGGATTAGGAACTCTCAACCAATTGAAAACCTTCCGGTACCGGATAAAATTAAAGATGGTATCGTTAGTAGGGCTCTGAAGTTAGATGGTGCTCCAGATTTAAGGCAGATTAAACAAGGGGTCTCCAAAGATCTACTGGATGAAATCAAATCAGTAACAAACCAAGTTGCAACAGCTATGCTTCTTAAGAAAGCTATTGAGCCACTGGAGATGATCATTCACGATTTTGCTGTAGAGATGCTAAAATCAGTGCAAAGTTTATTCATAGCAAACCCAGCAGACGAGGTTAGAAGATTACAGCAAACTGTCAAAAATGTTTCAACTGAAATTACAAGGTTAGCTACCGATGGTGTTTTGTCTGCATTAGACATGGATAAAATGAGAAGAGAACTTAATAAAATCAAAGATGTCGATCGTGTTACTTCTAGCATCGAAGGTGTAGTCTTCGATTACAATGGTAGAACATATAAGTTCACTGGTCAGTTTGCTCCAATAAATCAAATCTTAGGTATCTTAAGGTACGGTAAACAAAAAGAGGCAGCAGGACAAAGAGATGTTCATTATGAATCAAAGCTTTCTCTTGATGATTTAGATCTCTTGATTGAAGAGATTGCCGATTCCAAGGTTATAACCGAACAAGAGGGTAAAAGAGTTGCTTTGATCCCTGGTGGTTTCAAGCCACCACATGCTGGTCATTTTCAGTTAGCTAAATATTTCGCAGACAAAAAAGATGTTGATGAAGTTTATGTTATTGTTTCTACAAAAGAAAGACCTCCTGTTACTGTCGAGATGTCAATTAAACTGTGGGAGCTTTATACCAAAGATATGCCAAAAGTTAAAATTATGGCGGGCACGACTCCATCACCAGTTGGAGATGTTTATGAACTAATTGCAGATAACTCTGTGTTTAAAGAGGGAGATGTTGCCCTACTCGGCAAGAGCGAAAAAGATGCTGATGATAAAAGATTCGACAGAGCACAAACTTATGCTGAAAGAAATAACCCCGGCGTAAAAGTTGAACCAGTCATTACCCCGTTGTTTGCTGGGGGTGTTAGCGGAACACAAATGAGAGAATATCTAGTCCAGGGTGAAGAAGGTGAAAAAGAATTTAAGAAGAACCTGCCAAGTAAACTATCTGCTGAGGAAAAAGATGAAGCATATAAAATTGTGACTAGTGTCAATGAAGTAAGTGCCATGGGTGCCGGAGCCGTTGCAGGTTATGCCGGTGGCTTTGGTCCACCAAATAGAACCAATCCTTATCGACGAGCAAAAAAACCAAAGGTTAAAAGAGCTAAAAGACAAAGGCGGAGATAATTAAAGTATGAGTATTAACAGAGACGAATTTTTACAAGAGCAAATTTTGCGTGAGTACATCCGCAACCGGCTTATTGATAAAGAGAAGAATAGGCTAACAGAAGAAACCCAACTGAGAAAAGTGATCCGCAGATTGCTGATTGAATCAGAGGCTATAGACGAAGTTCCTGCGGAGTCTACCGGAATCAATGTATTGGCAGACCTTCTTAAGAAAATTATTCCTACTTTAGAAGACGGGTACAAAAACTTAACCACGGATAAAGAACAACGAGATTCATATCGAGCACACATTGTTAACGCTGTCAAAAGAACCATAGCACCAGTGGATGCTCAAGAAGACGCCGCAACAAAAAATGAAACCACTGAGTATAATTATGACCTTGCCCTTTTAGAAAAGATTGCCATCAATGTTGGTGATGAGGAAGAAGAAGAAGAAGTAGAGGGTGAGTTTATTGATATTGCAGATGCAGATGCTGTTGAGGGAGAAGAGTTTGGACTAGAGGGTGAAGACGAGACAGGTAGAAACTTTGCCTCCAGTGACTTTGACAGGGTTGAAAAACAGATTGTTGACGCATATACCATGTTAGGTAATGACGATGATAAGAAAGTATTTTATGATTACCTGTTGACAAACTTAATGTTGTACTTTGATAAGTTTGAAGATGAGCTTCAGGAGACACTACCTCAAACAACCACCCCAGAGTATGAGGAAGCAAAAGAAGAAGAGGAAGCCGAGGGCGAAGAAGGTGATGAAGAACCAGAAGCAGAAGGTGAGGAAGAAGGGGAAGAAACCGGTGAAGATGAATTAGAGGACTTAGGGCTCTAAAAATAAATTCATTTTTTACTTTACTTAATTTAAATTACAATTATAATAAGCCTACGAGAGAAAAAAAAAGAAACCGATAGTAAATTGTAATTACTTAAAAGTTACTTAAAAGTAACCGATAGTAAATTAGGGGGTAAACGGTATCGACTGATGGGGAAGTAGAAAAGGTGCAAGGGTGAGGGAAGCGTGGCTCACTAAAAACGCTTAAACTTTTAATCGCAAACGACGATTTTAACATGGAGATGGCGGCTTAATAACCTGACCACTCTTGAGGCGACGGCAGCCAACAAACAGAAAGCCGTACTTGGTAGCCCTAAGTGCTTTTGATTGTTTTAGCCGTAATAAAACGATCTAGTCAAGTTGTCTGTCCGACGATAAATACAGACACAACCTTGTGAATGACCTTTCTGTGGAACTAGACAAGACGGGAGTTCGATTCTCCCTACCTCCACCAATAATAAGCCGCCTTCGGGCGGCTTTATTTATTGTTTTAAACTACTTACTATGACCCCCCAGATAAGGGAAAAAATGAAAGTATATTTACTAGACACAAACGTATATCTAACTGAAGTTTCTTCAATTTACAATTACGGAAAAGCATCAATAGCTATTCCATCCATGGTGTTGGATGAAATTGACAAACATAAGCATAGGCAAGATACGGCTGGACTTAATGCAAGGTCAACAAATAGAGTTTTAGATAAACTCAGAACGAAAGGCTCGCTCCTTAAAGGGGTCGCACTAGGGCGAGGCAAAGGGAAAATATTTGTTACACATTATAGCAGCGAATACTTGCCGCCAGGCTTGAAAGAAAGCGAAACAGACAACAAAATCTTAGCTTGTGCAATCAAGCTTATGAGAGAAGGTAATGATGTAATTGTCGTATCTCGTGATTTAAACATGAGAGTTAAATGTGACGCTTTTGGGATTAACTGTGAAGATTATCAACCCAACAAGGCTTTAAAGTCAGTTGATAAACTGTTTGATGGCATAGATGAGATTGAGGTACCAGAAGACGTATTACAAGCTTTTTATGATGGTAGTGATATTTATTTGCCTGATCAAGATAAGAAGCAGTACCCAAATCAGTTTTTAGTTCTTAAGTCGTCAGCTAATGCTAAGAACTCTGCTCTTTGTCGGTATGTTGGAGAAAACAAACCTTTGAAGAGAATTTATAAACAAGATAAAATATGGGGCTTGGCAGCTAAAAACAAAGAACAGCAATTTGCTATGGATTTGTTATTTGATGACTCTGTACAAATAATTTCCTTGACAGGTAAAGCTGGTACTGGTAAAACATTATTAGCAGCAGCTTGTGGGTTGGAACAGGTTATTAACGGTACTGGGTATGATAAGTTAATTATAACTAGACCAGTTCAGCCCATGGGTAGAGATATTGGCTTCTTGCCTGGGTCGCTTGAGGAAAAGATGATGCCTTGGATAGCACCATTGAGGGATAATCTAGAATTCTTATTTGGTGACAAGATGGCTTTAGACATGCATATGGAACAGGGTGAGATAGAAATAGAGGCGATGACTTTTATTAGAGGACGGTCTATCTCTAATGCGTTTATGATTGTTGATGAGGCACAGAACTTAACAGCACACGAATTAAAGACTATAATAACTAGAGTAGGACACGGGACTAAATTGATTCTTACCGGTGACATCCAGCAGATTGATAATTCGTATGTTGATGCGGAATCAAATGGGTTAACCCACGCAGTAGAGAAATTTAAAGATTACGAGATTGCTGGACATGTCACACTAACTAAAGGTGAGAGATCAAAATTAGCCTCGTTAGCAGCGGAGATCTTATGACTCAGGGTGTTCGGGATTATATCCTAGAAACAAGCAATGTAGAAAAAGAAGAATTTCTTGCATTTGGTAATGTAGAGGTCAAAGTCGTTCGCCCTCTCCCAGAGGATGTTTCTTTAGCAAAAGTGTTACATATGATAAGTGGGCTATTGCCAAAAGCTTATTATCGTGATATAACTAAGATACAAGTGGGGGATCATCCTAAATTTGCTGACAAAGAATTTAATGCTATGTATCAAGATGGGGTTTTATATGTATCTCCTGACCAAGATAATGAAGAAGATATGATAGATGACATCATTCATGAGACTGCTCATCACCTAGAGGTCATTGCACTTCAAGAGATTTATAGTGACGAAAAGGTTAAAAGTGAATTCCTTAAGAGAAGAAAAGAGCTAAGATATGAACTAGCCTCTGAGGGATATAGCGTTAATGAATATGATTTTGGCAATTTAAAGTATGACGAGGCATTCGATAATTTCCTACATAAGAGGGTTGGGTACAAAACAATCAAGTACTTGATGCAATATTCTTTTGTGCGCCCTTATGGGGCAACCTCTTTGAGGGAGTATTTTGCTTGCGCCTTTCAGGAGTATTACCTTGGTAACAAGGATAGACTGTATAGGTACTGTCCTACAGTATACAAAAAGATAGACGAACTTCACTTAAAATATTCTAATTGACCTAAAAGAAAGAAGGTTACTTGAAAAAGCATATTTCATACTCTGAGTGGAAGACTTGGCACATTTGCCCTCATTACCATAAACTAACCTACATTGATAAGATCGGTGGGTTTGAAGGAAACATCTACACAGCTTTTGGTAGTGCTTTACATGAAGTCTGCGAGCACAGACTTACCAATCCTAAGAAGTATTCAACTTTAGAGGCACAAAAGGATTTATTCAAAAAGCAACTTGTTAAAGAACTTAAGAAACTACCTCAAGAAGCAAAAGAAGACGCTGCTGCAAATCACAACCTTGAGCAATGGAAATTGCAGGGCTATGAAATTATTGACGAGATGTACGAATCACTTCAGGATAAATTTGGAGAAATCGGAAAGGACTGGTGGGTTCTAACAGCAGAGGAACTTTTGATGGTTCCTTTCGATGACTACGATTTTAAGTTCAAGGGTTTCATTGATTTGGTTATCGCAACTAGCGACAACAAAATCCACCTTATTGATTGGAAAACAACTTCATGGGGCTGGAATAGTAGAAAGAAAAGCGATAGTACTTTAGCATATCAGTTAGTTTACTATAAGTATTTCTACGCTAAAAAGCACGATGTAGATCCCAAAGATGTGGAATGTCATTTTGCTCTTCTAAAGCGAACAGCTAAACCCGGAAAGAAGGTTGAGTTCATCAGTGTAACCACTGGTCCAAAAAGAATTGAAAATGCACTTAACACACTTAACGCAGCGGTGTATAACATTACTAATAAAAGATATACAAAGAACAAACTTAATTGTAGAAGTTGTAAAGATCGATTTGGGACTTGCGAATTCTACCAAACAGAATATTGTTCTTAGGAGGAAAGCATTTTGACAGAAGAGAAGAAGAGACTTAAGGTCCTGACTATTAGTGACCACCCACTATTACCATCAGGGGTTGGGACACAAACACAATATGTTATTAGGGCACTATTGGATAGTGACAAGTTTGACGTTATTAGTTTGGCCGGAGCGATTAAACACAATGACTATAGAGAACAAAGAACAGAGGAATACGCAGAAAGGTGGAGAATTCTTCCGGTAAACGACTATGGTAATGCTGAAATCGTTAGATCCATTATCAGAGCCGAGAGACCTGACATTCTCTACTTTATGACAGATCCTCGTTTCTACGAATGGCTTTGGAATATGGAGGACGAGATTAGACCATTAATTCCAATGGTATATTATCATGTTTGGGACAACGGTCCTTTGCCTAAATTCAACAAGCCATTTTATGAATCTAATGATTTTATTGCTACTATCTCTAAGGTGACGAGTAATATTGTTCAAGGGGTTGCTCCAAACGTTAACGAGAGATATATCCCTCACGCTGTTGATTCCGAAGTTTTTTCTAAGATTAA
>UEXM01003033.1_pt1 | contig 11174 bp, 6 predicted proteins | sample 1796661 | NCBI WGS metagenome assembly UEXM01 (sample SAMEA4772469, study PRJEB27181) | metagenome
TATCGTTTAAGTGTGGGGAACTGATATGGCTGTTTTAGCTCCATTAGTAACCAGCGGTGGCTTTCAGCTTGCTATGGCTGGTGTTTCTGCTGCTGGATCAATAGCTGCGGGTAATGCTCAGCGCAGGCAATATGAAGAACAAGCCAGGCAAGCAGAGCTTCGCGGCAGATCTGAGGCACTTGCGTACAAGCAAAAGGGCGTTGATGCCTTGCGCAATCTCAATCAAACGCTTGCGGCTATTATTGCTCGTTCTGCTGTTGGAGCCGATCCCACATCTGGGTCTGCTGCTACCTTGCAAAAGTTTGCAACAGGTGAAGGCGTTAGAGAGTTTAATGTTGCTGCTGACAATGCAGTTATGGCCCTTGGTCAAGCAAGCACACAATCTGGCATTTACAAACAAGCGGGGCAAGCAGCTCAGTTAAGCTCTTATGTTGGCGCTGCCGGTACGCTTGGCGCGGGTGCATATAGATACGGACAATTAGTATAGGTTAAGACATGGCTATCCTTCCCAGATATCAGCGCATAGGTTTAAAGACCAGACAGCCACAGCAAATGGACTTTGCCGCTACGCGAGAGCAGGCAAGGCTTGGCCAGACCATTTCTCAGCAAGTAGATCGCATGTCAGACTTTGCCTTCAAACAGGCCACTCAAGCAGCGGAACTGCGTGGGCAGGAGCGTGTGCGTGAGGAGGGTGCTTTGCCTACCCTGCAAGCACTACAAGAGGCCGGTGGGCCTACTACAATAGCGGAACGTGCTGCATCTGATGCTGCTAACCGGATTGCTGTTGTTGAGATTGAAAGCTTGGCAAAACAAGATATGCAAAACCTTGTTCGTGAAGCTGACAAAGGCAATATGTCTATGCCTGCGTTTGAGGCGTCTATGGCAGATATTCAAGATGGCTACGCTGCCTCTATGCAGGCGGTTGATCCGGTTGCTGCTGGTGTTCTGTCTGCTCGTTTAGGTGATAGTGCAATGACCTATCAGGGCAGATATTCTGATATTGCATTTAAAAAAGCTGAAGCTGCCGCACAGGAGCGTGTAACTCAGATTGTTTCTGTTGCCTCTCAGGAAATAATTGATAGCGCAATCCAGCCAGGCGCAACGAGAGAAAGCATTGAGGCTTCTGGTGCAAAGCTATTAGAAACTCAGTTAGAGCTTGGCGTAAAGGAAGAAAACGCTCGCAGGGTTGTTGACGCAACGCTCAAGCAAGCTGTTAGGCAAAACCGCTTATATTTATATGACAATGCATATGGTGTCGCAGGAAAGCGGGAATTGCTGGAGGAGTATGAAAAGAACCCTCTGCCTGGTTATACCTATGAGCAGAATAGATCTTTTATGATCTCACTAGAAAATAATCTAAAGTCTGAAGTTAATCGGATACAACAGCGGGCTTTAGATGGGTTAAATGACGCCATAGTTGTTCTTGGTGTTACTGGTAAACCCCCAGAGGATTATTTTTTTAACGAGGATGCGATTGATGACATCTTCCCACCAGAGCAAGCTGCTGCCTACAAAGAGGCATGGGCTGATGCAAATGAGGATGTTCTTAATCGTGGCGCTCTGTCAAATATGTCACCGGCTCGCGCTGAAGAAATAACACAAGAACTACTTGCTGAGGTAAGCACATCCCCAGATCCCGCCAAGGCCGCGAAGCGTCACATTGACTGGGCTGAGGCTGTTGCCAATAGGAGTAATGCAGTTAAAAAAGATTCGGGGCTTTTTGTTGCTCAAACAAATGAATCTGCTGCTGGAATGATTGAGGACATTCAGGGCATGATAGCCGATGGAAACATTGGCCTCGCAGCAGAGGGAATTTTAATTCTTAATGATATAGCCCAAACTCAATTCGATAGCATGGAAACTCCTCCAGCCCAAAGAAATATAATGCCAAAGGCTTTTGCCTCTCAAATGGTAAATATCATTCAAGGCCTTGATACTGATGTTGCGCCAGGCGTGTTTACTCAAATTACATCTAGTCTTGGAGATGTTGCGCCTAAATTTATTGAAGAGTTAAGGGCGCAAGGGTTGCGTCCAGAATATGTGGAAGCGCTATATATTACGGATAATGTACCAATTCAAAAGGAGCTTCTCGATATATCTGGTCGAGATATGAAGGAAATAAAAGTAGGCCTTGAAACAACTGATGTAACTGACACCAGAAAAGGAATTACCATGCTGCTTGCAGATTACCGTGAGGGCTTTCTTGCTGGCGGCGGCGCACAGGCTGAAGAGATATTTAACGATCAATATATGGTTATAGAGAAGATGGCTCTTACCAGAGTTAAAGAAGGCTTCGATCCCGCTACTGCTGCTGAGACTGCTGTCGCTGATATCATAGCAGAGTTTGACCAAGTGGTTCTTAATAGGCAGGGTAAATATGTAATTCCAAAACAATTTGACGCTCAAGTCATAGAGTCAAATGCGTCTATGTTTCTTAATGAAGATATATTGAGAACGCTCAACATAGAGCCATTGGATTCCGCACAATATCCTGGCTTTGCTGACGAGGCGGTTTCTCTTGCCTCCATAGCATCCACCGGAATGTGGCTTAACAATAGTAGAGGAGATGGCTTGGTGTTGCATTACACAGTGAATGGCACAGAGCTTCCTGTTCTCACTAAAGACGGATCTGAATATGAAGTTAAGTTCTCAGAGATGTCTCGAATATTAAATGAGATATATGCTCGAACTCCAGAGAGCGCTGAGGCGATGGGATATTTAAAAGAAAGTCAAAGAATAGTTAAGGAGCAAACGGGCACTGGCAAACCTTTGAAGATAGAGATTGACGAGGCGGCTGGGTTTCAAGCTGAAGCAGACGCATTTGCTACCGGAGCTAAGACATCAGAATGAGGGCTAGACCGCTCATAACAGAGAATAGGGTTCTCCGATTAACTGCTGGGGATGATATTCGCGTTTCTCTGGGTCGTGCTGTTACTGAAATGGCCGGTACGCCAATGACCGGTACGTTGATTTCTCGTGCATTTCAGCAAGGGCAGGCGGCAACAACAGCACTTACTGAAGATCAGCGCGAGCAGTTTGCACAAGCAGAGCGGGATCGTCGCAATCTGCAAGCTGCTATTGAGTATGATCTAGACACAACGACAGACCCAGTCCAGCGCGAAGAGCTGCTTTCTAAGCTCGATGGTCTATATCAAGAAAGCCAGGGCCAAAAAGATGCGCTGTTTCAGCAAAGCATCGAAGAGGGTCGGCTATCAACGCCAGAGGATCTTACTGAGCAGTACGGTGATCTTCTGACATTTGATGAGCCTATGACGCAAGAAGAGGCGCGTCTGCTTTACGAAGGCAAGCGAGAAGAGGTTATGCGTAATGCTATCATCTCTCGCAGTCCAACAGGGTTCTTGCCTGGCGTTGCCAAGTTTGGTGGCGGCATGCTGGCGATGGCAACAGATCCGGTTGAAGTTGCCACAATGTTTATTCCCTTCGTTGGTCAGGCTGGAAGGGCCGCGTCTGTAGCAAGGTTTGGCCGCGTAGGTGGCAGAGCAAGGGTCGGAGCCATAGAGGGTACTGCCGGTGCCTTGCTCACTGAGCCACTATATTATGGCCTCTCAAGAGATCAGCAGCTTGACTACACAATGGGCGAGGCGTTGCTGAATGTAGGCGCTGGGTTATTCCTTGGTGGAGGTATTGGCACTGTTGCTGGAATGCTTGCTCGCGCTGATGTAGATGCTGAGGTTGTAGTCAGGGCTTCTGAGCCAGAGGCTCCTGTTCGTACTGATGCTGTGCCTATTGAGCTTCCCCCGCGTATGACTGAGGCCGAAGCAATGGCCAAGGCTGATCGTGTCGTAAAACAAACCCGTGAGATGTATGGCGTTACTGGTGGCCGCGTTACATATGAAACTGCGGTTCGTCAGTTCGTAACAGATCAGGGCATCAATGTTGCAATGGTTTTGCCAAAGGCTGTTGCTCGGCCACAAACTCTCAGCGAGTACATTCGCGCTCGTGGCGGCATAAACGATCAAGATCCTACTTTTAGGGGTGAGCTAAAGAACCTTGGCATTGAGGGCCGCGCTGGGTACATCAATAGCAAAGGCAACATGGTCAATGGCATCAGCAACACAAAGACTGATACCAATCTTGATGACGCGGCTGAGATGGCATTTGAAGCTGGGTTCCTACCAGAGAGAAGCACGAATGCACTGATCGATGCACTGTCTGAAGAAAGCAGAGGTAACTTTACTTTTGCCAGACAGGACATGGAGAAGGCTGATGCGTGGAGAACATACAGCGCATCTAAGGATGACTTCGAGGCAGAGCTTTCTCGTCGCGCAGATATACGCGCAGAGCTTGAAGAGCAGGGTGTGCGTGACATTACAGACGAGGAGATTGCACTTGTTTCTGAGGAGATGTCACGAAACAATATAGATGCAACAAGCGCGTTTGAAAGTGTTACTGGCCGTGTTCAAGATATGCAGTCAGAAATGGCTGCTCGTCATGGTCTTGATATTCAGAACGATCCTCTTGCTGACTTTGATGCTGCTGCACGTTTTGATCGCATTGGTGATGACATTGAACTTGATGAGCCAATCGCGCAAGAAGAGGCAATTATTGCTCAGATGCGTGAGGATGGTGAACTTACACCGGATCAGATCAAGCAGCTCGATGAGATAGAACAGATAGATGCTCAGGCCCAAGCGTATGTTGAGGTCACTGAAGCCGTAACCGTTTGCGTGGCGAGGTCATAATGGCAGATTGTTTAAAGATTGCTGATGAAGCCAACAAAGGCCGGTTGAGCGATGATGAGCTTGATGAGATCCTGACAGAGCTAAACGCTGAGAAGAAGGCTCGGCAAGCTGCTGGTGCTTTGGATCAGATTGAATCTTCTATCTTCGAGCGCGGATTACTGATTGCAAAAGAGGCAGAGATTGCCAAAAAGATCGAAAAGCGCAATCGGTATATAAATATTCTCAAAGAGCAGAAGCTGATGGCTCTAGCAGAACGCGCTAATGAGATGACGGGCGATCCTTCTCTCGGCCTAGAGGCTGCTCTTGTTGGTGTGAATGCGCCGTTTGAGGGGGCTGCTCGATCCGTTGACTCAATAACTGGTGCGCTTGTAAATTCATACACTGGCGGCATGATTGCGGATCTAAAAAAAGCCGGTTTGAATATAAAATTCAACAACATGAAGGGCGACTTCGAGCGCCAGGTTGCTAATGTTATTGGCGATCTTAACCTTAAAACGCCGGTCGGTGTTGCTGAGGCATCTGCTGATGCTAAAGCAATGGGCAAGATATTGTTTAAATATCAACGCGCCGCTCTTCAGAGGGAGAACCAGGCTGGATCTTACATAATGCTAAAGGAGGGTCGTGTTGTTCGAGCGAGCCACGATCAACGCAGATTGGTTAAGGTTGGGCCAGAGGAATGGAAGAACTACATTCGTGGCAAACTTGACTATGAAAAGATGGGAATAGCTCCTGATCGGATAGAGGGATTTCTTGATAGCGCATATGAGGCAATTACAACGGGCATTCGCAAAGAGGGTGATCGTACTGAGATAAGTCTTGCGTTTAAGGGGCCAGGCAATCTCGCAAAGAAGGAAAGCGCCTCCGGTGTCTTTACCTTTAAAAGCCCAAATGACTGGTACGATTACGACCAGAAGTTTGGAAAGGCTTCCTTGCGTGAGTCATTTCTTCAAGACATTCAATCTTCTGCTCGCGCTACTGCTCTCATGGAAGTTCTTGGCACTAACCCTGAAGCAATGGTCGAGCGCGTTCAAAAGCGTCTTATGGAAAAGTATCGGGGCGATCCAAAGAAGCTAAGCAGAATTAAACGTGAAACTGCTGCTATAAATTTTGACGCAGCTCTTGCTGAAGTAACTGGAGATGTGAACATTGGCTCACATACTCCGCTTGCACGTTATATGCACTTCTATCGCTCTATTCAAACTATGGCAAAGCTGGGTGGTGCGTGGATCTCTGCTCTATCTGATGTGGCATTCATTGCATCTAATCGGATTTATCAAGGCCGTTCACTGCTCGATGCTTGGGGTGATGGATTTACCGCCGTGTTTAAGGGCATGAACAAAGGCGAGATGCGTGATTTTGCAGATCGGCTCGGTGTTGGCATTGAGGGGCAGCTAGGTGATTTTATGAGCCGGTTCAACGCGGCTGATGATGTGCCTGGTCAAACTTCTAAAATGATGGCTACGTTCTTCAAACTCAATCTTCTCCAGCCTTGGACTGAAAGCAACAAGCGTGGTGTAACGCTAATGATTGCCAATGATCTTGGCCGTGAAGCAAGCAAGAGCTATGCGAAGCTACCAGATGATTTAAGACGTATTCTCGGCACATATGGCATCGATCAGAAGGGCTGGGAAGCTGCTCGAAAGGGTGCAAAGAAAGGGCCAGATGGTCGCATGTATCTTGTGCCTGGTGAAATACCAGACGTTAAGATGCGTGAGAATATGTTTGCGTTGCTGGTTTCTGAGGCAGATAACTCTGTGCCTTCGCCTGGCGCTAGGGAGCGAGCAATCATTCGCCGTGGCTATCGTCCTGGCACATTTGCTGGTGAAGGCATTCGCTTCCTTACACAGTTCAAGTCATTCGGTGTTACGGCTCTCACCAAGAGCGTAGGGCGTCATATGTATGGCTATGGCGCTAAGTCTATGCGCGAGCAACTACAGCGCGGTGTTGGTGCTAATATGGGCATCGTAAACAGCATCGTTGGAACAACCGTTCTCGGATACTACGTCATGCAGCTCAAAGAGGTTGCAAAGGGTCGTGAAATGCGTCCACCAACTCCAGAAACATTTATCGCAGCAGCAATGCAGGGCGGTGGACTGGGTATCTATGGCGACTTCCTATTTGGCGAGGCCAATAGATATGGCGGCGGCACATTGCAAACTATTGCAGGGCCAGGCATTGGCACTGCATCTGAGGTTATTGACTTGTTGCAAAGAACCAGGGGTGTAGTTGCTGGCGGTGATGAGGATCTTCGAGGGGATGTTGTTCGCTTGTTTAAAAGCAATACACCATTTGCTAATCTGTTCTACACGCAGCAGGCCATGAATTATCTGGTATGGTATCAGTTACAAGAAACGGTCAATCCTGGCTATCTTCGCCGCATGGAGCGCCGTATAGAGCGAGAAAACAATCAAACTTACTGGATGCCACCAACCAGTATCATTCAAACAGGAGGCGGTTTCCGGTAAGCAATTATTGGATCATCTGCAAAAATCTGGTATAGAGTAAACATAGATATAGGAAAATGACATGGCTGACATTCCAATAAATCCGGTTACACGCCGAGTTGAGTTCACAGGTAATACTGGAACCGGCCCATTCGCGTTTACCTTTAACGTGCTTGCTCAGGCAGATGTTGCTGCTTACAAAAACAATACCCTGCTTGCTCTTACGAGTGATTACACAGTTTCGCTAAACTCAAACGGCACTGGGTCAATAACGCTTGCATCTGCGTTGATTGCTACGGATGAGCTGGTAATTATAGGTGACTTGGCATTATCCAGAACAACGGACTTTGTGACTGCTGGTGACTTGCTTGCTTCATCTTTGAATGAGCAGTTTGACAGCAATGTTGTTATGTCTCAGCAGCTCGATGAAAGATTTGACCGTACTATTCGCTCTCAGCCAGGCGATATAAACAAGAATCTTTATCTGCCCCTGGTAAGTAGCAGAGCCAGCCAGCTTCTTAGCTTTGATAGCTCAGGTAATATCACAACTACAAGCCTGTCTAATGTTCCTGATATTGGAACGGTAAACCTAACTGTTAGTGGTGTTGCTTCATTCGCAGATGGATCTGCTTCTGCGCCAAGCATTACTAATATTGGCGATACAAACACAGGTATGTATTTCGGCGCGGCAGACCAGATAAACTTTTCTATCGGTGGCTCTGAGGTGATTAGCGTAGCATCTACCGGCACAACTATTTCTGGGCTTTCAATCAGCAGCGGCGATATATTACTGACGGATAATTCTGCAACTGCCCTGGAGATTAAAGAGGGTTCTAATAATTATTTAACCTTTATTACAACAAACGGATCTGAAAAACTTTCGTTTGGTAGTACAGCTAATCCGACATTCGAGGTTAATGGTAGCTTTAGACAGCCGCTTATAGCTGCGACTACCAGCTTTTTCTCTCAGACTTATAGCGGGGCAACGCTTTCAGCCACTAACGGTTCTGTAAACATTGAGTCATACAGCGCAAGTAAGGCTGGCATTGTCTTAAATGGTAGTGGAGATCAGATAACATTTACATCCCCTACCTTGGGGTTTGTTGGCCTGGTTCAAGTTGTTGGTGCGATTACGACTAACACAAGTCTTAACATTGCCAGCAGCACTACGGTTACTGGGATCTTAGACGAAGATAACATGGCGTCTAACAGCGCTACAAAGCTGGCTACGCAGCAGTCTATTAAGGCTTACGTTGATGCGCAGGTTGGTACAGTTGACACGCTTGCCGAGGTTCTTGCTAACGGCAACACGACTGGCTCTAATAACATTATTGTTACTGCTGGTCAGTCTATTACTGTTGATACTATTTCTGAAACGACTGCGGCTAATGGTGTAGTTATTGATGGCGTAACTCTTAAGGACGGTGGCGCTACAGTAACGGCAGATGTAACCTTCGGTGACAACGACAAAGCCATCTTCGGCGCTGGGTCTGACCTACAGATTTACCATGATGGGCTTCATAGCTATATAGAAGAGGCTGGTACTGGCCGACTTCATTTTAAATCAAACAGTTATATATTTTATAATGCGGCTGGAACAGAACGAGCTATAGATTTCTTAGAAAATGATGAAGTACGGTTGTATTTTGATGGCGATGAAAAACTCGCCACCACCAGCACAGGCGTAGACATCACGGGTACTATCACCAGCGATGGGCTGACTGTTGATGGGCTTGCTAAAATACAGGGGGCAGCTACAGGTCTTGTTATTAATGAAACGGACACAACTGATCTAAATACTTATTTTAATGCAAATTCTGGCGACTTTAATCTTATGACTACAAATGATGCATTTACGTCATTTACCACAAGATTAAATGTAGACCACAGCACAGGCGACATCAGCTTTTATGAGGACACTGGCGGCACGGCAAAACTAAGTTGGTCAGCATCTAATGAGCGGCTGTTTTTATCTGGTTCGGATTATCAGTTTGGTATTGGTCAGGGTGCAAACCAGCCTTGGTATAGTCGGGCTGTTTCTGATGGTAGCTATAGGCTGCACTTAAATGGCACTGGCGACATTGTAACACTCACCAGCAGCGGTAACGTAGGTATTGGGTGTTCACCTGACAACAAGGTCAACATACAGGAAAGCGCATTATCTGGTCGCAGTGCATCAAACGGTAATACAAGCCTAACTTTAGAACACGCTACAGACACAGGCATTCAGTTTTTTTCAGCCACACAAACACAACTTAGATTTGGTGATGCTGCATCAACTGGTGCTGGGTCTATTATTTACACACATTCTGATAATGCTTTAAAATTAAGCACCAACGGCTCAGAAGCCATGCGCATCGATAGCAGCGGTAATGTCGGGATTGGGACGAGTTCGCCTACAACTTCTTATGGTAAAGCTTTACACATACATAATCCCACAACAACTGGCTCAAATCTAAGATTAACAAATAGCACCTCTGGTTCGGGAGCAGGCAATGGTTTTGAAATTGTCCAGTTAGGCGTAGATGATTATCTAATTAATCGTGAAGCTGGCGCAATGGTCTTCTATACCAACAACGCAGAAGCCATGCGCATCGACAGCAGCGGTAACTTGCTGGTGTCTAAAACTTCCGTTGATTCAGGAGTTGTTGGGGTTGAGGCAAAAGCAAATGGAACACTGGTCGCAACGGTAGACGGAGATACGGTTTCTCTATTAAACCGCAAAACCAGTGATGGTGAGATTTTTCGTCTGCAAAAAGACGGCTCCACAATAGGGAGCATTGGGTCGAACACAACTTCTGGTCAGTCTTTATTAGATTTAACGGCGACACAAAACTTTCGTGTACTAACAAACGGCAGTGAACGCATGCGCATAGACAGCAGCGGTGCTGTAGTAATTAACAACTCTGGTGGTGACGCACAGATATATCTTGGTGGCACAAGTGGTACAACCCGTATGTACTTGGCGAGGTCAGGTGCAGATAGTTTTTTATGGAATGTTTCAAATGGAAATATAAGATTTGGGACAAACAACGCAGAAGCCATGCGCATCGACAGCAGCGGTAACTTGCTGGTGGGAACTGCATTAACCAGTGAGATTGATGAGTCAGGAACAAGAATTGTAGCGGGTGATGCTGGATTTATTGAACACAGCAGAACAAGTACCACTGACACTTTGCCTAATCTAGTTCTTGCAAGAGGCAATGATGGCGAAGCGATAAGATTTTTAAGAAATGACGGTTCAAATCGTGAAGTCGGAGATATAGTTCTAACAACAAATTCCACATCCTACAACACATCCTCAGACCACCGCTTAAAAGAAAACGTAGTTGACCTGATAGGCGCAACAGCACGGCTTAATCAACTTGCACCTAAACGTTTCAATTTCATTGCAGATGCAGACACAACAGTTGATGGTTTCTTAGCACATGAAGTTCAGACAGTTGTGCCAGAAGCAATCCACGGCACACACAACGAAGTCGATGCAGATGGCAACCCTGTCTACCAAGGCATTGACCAAAGTAAGCTAGTGCCATTGTTGGTTGCTACAATTCAAGAACTAGAGGCACGTATAACTGCCTTAGAAAACGCCTAAAGGAGAAACAACATGGCTGTAACTTACACTTGGACTATCCCAACCCTTGAGCGTCACACAGCAGATGGTGGCGTTTACATTGCACATTGGCGCTGCACAGGCGTTGATGACGATGGCAACTCAGCAAGCGCATATGGCACTTGTGGTTTAACCTACGATGCCTCTGCGTCTGACTTTACACCGTATGACGATATTACTGAGGCTCAAGCTCAAGGCTGGGTCTGGGGTCATGTATCAAAGGATGATACTGAAGCTGCTATTGGTGCTAAGATTCGTGCAATAGCTAATCCAACGTCTGCAAGCGGGGTTCCGTGGGCAGCATAACCTGAAAGGAGATCAACGTGGCTGAAGAACAAAAGGTCATTACGATTGACGAAGTAGAATACACTGAAGATCAACTAAGCGATGTTGCAAAGCACTGCATAAATCAGA
>UEXM01003035.1_pt1 | contig 11170 bp, 15 predicted proteins | sample 1796661 | NCBI WGS metagenome assembly UEXM01 (sample SAMEA4772469, study PRJEB27181) | metagenome
TTTATTGGTTCCCTCGTCTTTGGGGCATTTTTCTTTCTCCTTTGGGGGGCGCATGTCTCTTGGTGTGTGGTGGTCATCCTATAACCATTTCTTATTTTCTTGTTTATCACTATCCTATTATAAAGATAATTTTTGAGTGTATTTAAAGTATTCAACATGCGCGCTCACCTTTCAAAGCGAACTTCTTCTTCGCTGGTTAAAACTTCAACAATACGGTTGCGCAACACTTTCCCCATGCGGGGAACATTACGCAAACAATCACCACATGCGGCTTCTTCAATTGAGCCACACGCATTGATGATTGCCTCCACCATCTCCGGACCGATACCGGGGACAGCGAGTAGCATGTCTTTACGAACATCGTTTGTGGATACGCGCCGAACGGCTTGCGCACCATGACGGCTCGCTTTCTTGTAGGTCTTCTCATGCAAGGCGACCATGAAAGCCGCCGCTTCACTTGCGTTGGGTGCGCGGTAGATAAGGCAACCGAAGTCGGCTACCACTCTACCGAGGAATCCTGTCATTTGTTTGAGGGCTTGACTGGCAGTGATTGAAGAACCTCGTTCACGCGCTCGGTGAATGTAGCCACCAATCTCACCCCAAATTACCAATCCGTAGTTGCCATCATTGGCATCCATGTTGTCAAGTTGACGCATCAAATGTCCGCTCCTCATAGATGAGAAGAGGTCGTCAATGCTCTTGGCCTCAATCAACCAGTCCCCGCATTTGTAATCGCCATTGACAAGTTTCTGTCGTAGCACATCAATGCGTGGAGAGCGTGAATTAGCGCGTCGTTCAAGTGCAGAAACAAGTGAACCTCGTTCGTTGGTGTCAATGATAAGAGGTGGCTTCATGACATCTGCCCCTCATGTGCTGGAAACTTATGTGTCCGTCTCCATTGAGTATGTTTCTTGCCTTCTTTGCGAGACTCAACTAAACCCTGTGCTTTGAGTCCTTTCAACATCTGTGATATTTTTGATGAATCCATCAATCTCAAAGGTTGTGAATACTTACAAAGCGCGCGGGGTGTTCTCCACTCTTCATCAAGCATCAAGAGGAGTTCAATGTAATCAGCGTTGAACCATTCAGTTTTACTCGGCAATTTGTCGGGTTTGATTATCTCGGTGTGTATCTCGGTGCGCGTTATTCTTATGGATTGTAGAAAACCTTGTTTTTCTGTATATTCGTATTTTTTATTATTCATTGTATCACCTCATGTTCTCCGGTCCCATCCCATAGTTGACAACGCCCTACGCATAGTCCTTTACCGATGAGGCTTTCGCATCGTTCCATGTAGCCTCCATCAACGATGGAGCGTAGTTGATACTCCGTTGTGCTGGGGTCGTAGTCAGCCCATTGAAGGGTCTTGATGAAATCGTGGAGTGTGAGAATATGCGCTTCACGCATTTGGACAGTCGTTCGTTGAACGGGGAGAAAGTTTCGCAAACGCGAGGCAAGGTAGATTGCTAAACTCGCGCGGCTGATATGTGGTGGGTTGCTACCAACTTGACATGCTGATTCCATAAGGCATGGTAGGATTTTGATGCTACCCATTTTGACGGTTTCAAAGTTGACGGGTTCACCGGACACCTTGAATTGACTTTCACGCACTTCTTTGACAGGTAGGTGAACACCTTTCTCACCGTAGAAGAACGCTGTATTGCGAGGCTTTTGAGCCAACTCGCAAATCTCATCCCAAGACAAGGTAAGCAACTCTTTACTCTCAAGGGGGATACTCCAACGAAGCACATGTTGTTTAGCGTTGTAGGAGTTAGGGACACGAATCATACGCGCAGTATCAAACGGCACTGTTGGGTCCATGCAATACAACTCCATGTCTTTTTTCCATTTGTTAATGACTTTCTTACCCGCGGCTTTGATGTGCGACACCTGTGTTCCGCTTGATGGTAGATGCGTCTTGTCAAGTGAAATCCAAATGTGAAATCCATTCCCGCTGAACCAAACACCGTGATTGATGTTTTCATCAAGCAAGTATTGTTGAATGCGACGAACCTGTTCAACAACCTCATCACCTTCAACCTCAACCATGTTGCTACCTTTGCGATACTTCTTATCAAAGTCCAACACAAAGTGCTTCATGATAGCAGTGTTGTATTCCGCGCGACGACCATTTGGCTTCACGGCTCGGTAGCCGTAAACAGACATGTAAGCGCATTGCGAGTTTTGTAGCGATGACCAATACCGTTCAAACTCCGCGTTATCGTGGATAATTTTTCGGAACAAGCCAATCTCTTTCGGGAAATCAAACTTAAGAGGTTTCATCGTCAAACCTCATTCCAGCAGTCACAGCGAACTCAATCATTTTATCCAAGCAAGTAAAACAGACGGCGCGCTTTGCATATCGCATTGCTATACCACCTTTGTCATATCCACATAGTTCACATGGTCTTCCGCTCATTCGCTCACCTGTATTGCATATTTTGGACATAGTTCAATCATTGAACACCAAGAACATTTGAAGTCCTGTTTGGTTGGAGGAAAGTGATTATCAAGATACATCTTGATGAGGTCCTTGACGCGCTTCATCATGGCTCGTTCGCTGACAGCCTTGACTTTTTCGCTGTGCCAGTAGTCAGCGGCGGAGTATCGCCAGCCCCAATGCGTGACAGGTCTATTGATGCCGCGCTCTTTCAAATAATCGGGGTCTGCGTTGTCAATCAAAAACTTGTAGTAAGCCATTTCTTTTCTCATCTCCGTAGTCTTTGCGTCTTTCCATTTACCGGTCTTCAACTCAAAGAGTAGAAGACCTCCGTCGGTTGCTTCAAACACTCGGTCAATGATACCGACGAATTGAACGGGGATTGTGCCGTAGCCTTCAATGTCCATATCCCTACGAACTTCAAGACGAACTTCATTAGCGAGAGGTAGTGATGTGTTTGAAACTCGCATTCGCGCGTTTTCATATTCCATCAACCAGTTCATGTTGTAGTAGTAATCATCGTGATAGAATGGGAAAGATTTGTTCTCCGCGCGGCGGTTATCAATTATTGCCTTTTCGTTAGGGATGTGCTTCTTGAGATAGTTCGTCATGTCAGCACCTCCGTCAATCATTTTTTGAATTAAACTGTCGCTTTCAAGCGATTGATAGAACAAGTCAAGCCCGTTGTGAACATCATCACCAAGCACGAGGTGTTTTACCAATTGTTGAGGACGCGGGTAGTTTTGTTCAAGCCACATTTGCTGAACGCACCAGCCGATTGAACCAGCGGTGGATTTGCTAATGCGGATGACAATACCTTCTTCACCCATTTGGGGTGTCCAAGCATAGGATGAACCGTCATCGTAGATTTTAGCAACCATTCAAGCACCCCTTACATGTTTGCGGTTCATCTTTGTCTTGTGCATCATCAATTTCTTTTTCAGTCAGTTGACCATCACATTTGCTACATGAATAAAGCGCGCAGTTTTCTTCATCGCATTCACCGACTCGGTGTTGTTTGTCGTGAAGGTAATGCTCACACCAACAACCGCAACCGTCGCTACTGTGGCAACCGCATTGTAGTTTTGGGTCATGGTAGTCATCGTATGCTCCCCAATCCATTCCGTCGGGATAGTTGTTCATTGAAACGCACCACCGGGGATGTTGTCTCGGTCCATGTCAGTGTGCAACCTCTTCAATGCATGAGCCTTTGAACGCTTCATTGAATCAACATCAATGGTGTAGAGTTCTTCATCCAGTTGATAGGTTTGAATCGCAATGATGGTAGCAGATGGGACGAGCAGATAATCGGGAGCGTTATCATCAACAACTCGCTTCACTCCGATGTAATCGGCTAAAAGCGCGTCACCAAAGAAGAGTTCACCTTCTGTTTCGCGCACCTCTTTTGTGCCTGTTTCAAAGTAAATGATTTTGGCAATCATTGAAACTCCCCCTTAGATGGGTCAAAGCGAGGATGCGGGACACGCGTTCTTTCTTTCCACTCATCATCAGTCATGGCGTAGTCGCTTTCGGGTCGTCGGATTCTTTGTCCAATGGTAATTTTATCACCGGGGTGATGTGCATTCCAAAGTGCAACCAATTCTTCAACCTTATTCGCCATATTCAGCGCGTGGTCAAGGTCATCGTTCAGTTGGTTGATGAGGTCATCCTGTTCGGACACCGTATCAGCCAGTTCTCTCAGTTCAGTTTTCAGTTTTTCAATTTCGTTTGTCATGGTATCACCAATAAGTTGCGGGTCGGGGGGTTCCTATTGCGGCTTCAATGTCCCAACCCAAGACATCAAAGATTCCGCTGATTTTCTTTTCAATTGATTTGTTAAGAATGGTTTTAGCATCCAGTTCAAAACCCTCAAGTTCAGCAGGTTCACGGTATGCAACCACTTTGGTTGCTGGCAAACCATTCGGAACGGCTGAAACATAGGTCCATTGAACGGAGTCGCCCCCTACAAAGGGGTCATCATTCACCATGTGTTGATTGTAATAGTGCGCGGCTTTGGATGCACCGGAGAGTGTTTTGTAGTCTTCCGGATTCGCGCTGATTCTTGTTGATTGGGTCACGGTTTTCAAGTCCATTTCACCTCGTCGCACAGGGAGAGCCATGTCAAGGACGGCGGCTCGCACATCGGCTTCGGATGCACCGTCGCAAACGAGGTCAAGCACTGTCCCTTCGGCTTGCTTGCTGATGGGTGCAAGACTGCTACCCTTCATGAAGTTGGCAGTTTTCATTTTACCAGCGTCCTCAATAGGGAAAGAGACTTTACCCGCATAGCGGTTTTTACCAGCAAGCAACCAGTAGGGCATGTAAGCCTCAAGTTCGGCAACCAACTTGTCGTTGCCTGTTGTGGACTGCACAACATCTGTGATACGCGCGGCCAGTGATTGTGCATCTTCAAGTGGGACTTGAATGAAAGCGGAGTCGGTGAATCCATAGAGGACATTGTAGCCCATGTTGGATGCTACTGTGTCAAGTAAAGCGATACATCGTCGTCCTTCGGAGAGAATAGTTTCCGCTATGTCAAGGTCAGCCCAGCCAAACCCAACGCTTGCGGTTGCACCGTAAAGGCTCGCCATGACGCGTTTTACTGCGGCTTGTGTTGTATCCCAAGCGGCACGAATCTCTTTTGTTTCTGCTTCGCGCATGCGTTGTTTGCATAATGCTCGGTATTCAAAGAGGTCGTCAACAACTTGAGGTAGAATGCCTTTCTGTGATTGGTCCCAAAAAGTTCCGTTCTCCATCTCAATGATACCTTTACCCGGCCCTTGCCTTTTGGTTTCCCACGATAGGTTAAACCCTGTCATGAGTGAAGGATACAGTCCTTTGTAGTCAACAACAGCGACACCTTCGTAGAGGCCGTTCTCTTTGATGATGAACTCCGCTCCTTGAATGTCGGGCTTCTGCACATTGATGCGAGAAGGTGCAATCAAGTCGGTCTTGCGTCCAAGCAAACCGCGCATAAAGTTTGAGACATTGGTTGACGATTGGATGGACACACCACAAAGGCGCACCATCTCAACAAAGAAGTCAGTCACATTACGCGCTTCATCAATACCACGAAGGAGAACTGTGTCAAGTAAACAGTAGTCAACGAACTCGGTCCAGTATTGATACCATCCGTTGTGAACATCCATACCCTCAATCTCTTCGGTAAGTTTTGAACCGAGGCCAAGAGTTTCAGCGATAGTATTCAACTTGCGGTTGGGTAGTTGACCACCACCGCTGTCTTTCCATACGCGCTCAAATCCTGTGCCGGACTGTGCTGGGGCCGCGGTATCAAACTGCCAACGACCAGCGATGGGTTGGTCATCAAATCGGTATCGCTCACCTTTTCTTGGGTAGCGAATAATTCCGAGCGGACTCAATCTGTAAGAGCCGCCTTGTCCGTGGATGTGGTCAAGGCGTTCAATCATGTGAGGAATGTCAAAGAAAGTTCCCGCGTGAGCAATCATCATATCGGGGTTGCGTTCATGAAGAAAAGCAATGAAGTGATGATAGAGGGCTTCTTCGGAATTGAAGAGAGAAATGTCAAATGTTGTATCGCGAACTTGTCTATCCAAAATGCGATACGCGCCTGTTGGATTGTCAAGTTTGTCAAGCCACGGACAGTTCGTTCGTTCATCAGCCCATGCAAAAACAACGGGCTTCTCAAGGTCGGAGTCAATGACTGCAATGACAGTAGTGAACTTGTCGTCGCCGGTGTTGCACTCAATGTCATACCACCACTTACGCGGCTTCCACTTTGGCATCTCGGTGATATTCTCAACCAAGTATTGGTCAACGAAGCGCATGTCTCCTTCGTAGGAACGGCTGAACATGTTTCGCATGGCGGCAATGTCGTAGGGATTGTCAGTTTCAACACGCCAAAGCGTAGCACCGTCAAGCCCTTCGTAGGTCTTGTCCTTCAACAATTCAGCAGTAGGGAACGAGCGAAGCATTTGGTTGATGCGAAACTCCGGTGTTGATGTCGGAATAAACATGTGAGGTTTGTAGTCGTCAACGCGGTTTTCAATCAGCGCGCCCTTGTCATCACGGTATCGGGTGTAGAGTGTTGGTGGTCGGTCATCATGGTAGATGGCATCAGCAATCATTGGTCAACCCCCTCTTGGTGTTTGAGGACAAGTGTGCATGCAAGTTCAGCGTGAACGATGACAAGTGCGCTCTTGTTCCCCATGTGAAACAGGGCAGGTCCGGACGGCATGAGGTTCAACAACTTCGGGAAGTGAGGTCCAAAGACCGTTTCGCATGTTCCGTTGTAGTCGGTATCAACATCGCACTGTCGGGTCATACGCGCACCACGGTTTGTTCCAGCGGCGATGGTCATTTCACCGTCAGCGACACGAACCTTGATAGGAGCATCCTTACCGACAACTTTGGTGAGTGCGGTCATTCCGCGAGTTGCACCGATAGTGAGCATACCATGACATTCCAAATCCGCGCGGCCAAGTTTAGTCCACTTGTTCTGTGCGGCATTGTTGATGGCTGTCTCGGCTCGCATGACTGTGGTGTGCGACATGATGTAGTCGGAGGTCGGTGTGCTGAACTCATTGTTCCCGTTCTTCAATGTCAGTGTGTTTCCGACATGGCGAATACTTGTAAGTTCTTCATCACATGCTTTGAGAAACGCACCGACTTTGTGAACATCGGGGATGTAAATTGTTCCCGCGCGGTAGTCATCTTCTAATCCGTGAATACCAATGGTCTTCGTGAAGAAGTGAGTAGCGGTATCAACAGAACCTACAAGACGAAGGTCATTGAGAGTGCAACGAAGGTCATTGACACCTTCACCGAAACCTGTTATGAAAGCCCAAAGTGAATCATTGTTGAATGTTGCTTGAACAAGGCTCATTGTAGCAACACCCCTGTCTTGACAAGATGGATTGACTGACAATCTTTACAGATTGGTAGGTCGTTTTCAGTTCCGAGCGATTCGTAGTCTCCTTTTGAACCGCAAAGTCGCGCAGTGTTGTTTCCTTTGATGTGTTTTACTTTCTTCATTCGGTCATCTCCTTGATGTATCGTAGACAAATGCAATCGTGAAACGCAATGTATTCTTCACCTGTGGTGGGATGGATAAGGCGTTCTTGAACCGCGCCTGTTCCTTCACATTGCTGACAATTCTTGGAGGGTTTTGCAACCCACTTTTGAAATACGCAATCACATGGATGGTTGATGAACTCAACATCAACACATTCACCTTCGTAGTTGCGAGCCGGTTGCTCCATGACAATCTCACCCGTCCCTGCACAAACATGACAGGATGGGTTGGGTAGGTAATGGTGGTCTTCTTCGCTACGCGCGGTGGCATTGTTATGAGCGGGGGTCCCGGTTCGCTTCCAACTCATAGTTGGCCCTCACGAAGTTCCGGTAGTCCAAACCATTCCGGGGATGCGTTCTGCTTTGTCACCATGATGGTGCGTCGCTGGTCAAGAAGTTCGGGGTTGGTCTTGCACTTGACAAACTCAACCTCGTATCGTGTTTCTCCCGTAGGTGAACCATCTTCTCCGCGCACTTTCTTTTTGTGAAAGTGAATGATTTGATTGAGGTAGTTAGCAGTGTGCTTTTCCCACGATGGTTTCTTTCCGGTGATGACACCACTCTTGTCCATGAGGTCAGTGAAGTGAGTCTCAAAGTAGACGCGGACTCCAAGCGACATCAAGGTGCGAGCAATGGTAGTGAGTTGGTGGAATCGCGTTGAGCGAATCTGCCAATTGAAGCGCATGCCGACCTGCTCATGAGGTTTGACTTTGGCTCCGATACCATCCGGTGCTGTCCCTAAGTCTTCAATGAACATGCAGTTCTTTGCGACTTCATCCCACAGGTCAACTGCGGAGAAGAGAACGGAATGGAGTTGCGGTTTCTCTCCGGGGTTTGCGGCCCAGTCAACAAGCGTCTGTCCAATTTTCATAACCCTGCGATGTGTTGCTGGGTAGTCCTTTGCTTCACGAGTCTCCCCGTCATCATCAAAGGTTTGAAACATCACATTTGGATTGAGACACCGAATGTTGTTGGCGAACTCACGATGATGAGTGACGCGGGTGGTCTGCCCACCGCCGTCAAAGTCAAGAACGAAGATGACATCTCCGCGCTTCTTTTCTTCATCAGTCATGCTGTCCAAGACAATACCAGTCTTGCCTACACCTTCGGGTCCGACAAGCCCACACAGAATCATGCTGTCGGGAACGGTCTTACCAGCGTTGATAATCTCATCCCACACGGATTTCGCAATGGGTTTGCTTTGCGCGGTCTTTTCTTCAACCAAAGCAATCGGAACTGTTTCTCCGGTGGTCGCATCAAAGGTTGCGGCAGTCAATGTTTTTGTGGCTTCTTTCTTCAAATCGTTTAGGTTTGGCATATTTCTCACTCTCCATATTGGGTTGTTGATGTGTCGCCGCCTTCACCAGCAGGTATGGCGAGGCGTGGGACTGCAAAGACACCGAAGGTTTTGATGGCCGGTAGTGGACCATCATCGGTTGCGCGCACGCTCAATCGTCCAAACACGATAACGGTGGACTTGATGGCGTATGGTTTCCAGCCTTCGGTAGTGGCGTAGTCAAACGGATGGCCGTCATCACCAAGCAATCCGTGGATGTAGCATGGTAGGTTTTGACGCATTCCGCCGTTGAATGTTCGCATGAGGTCAAAGGATGAAACGCTCATGGAGTAGTCATGACCCGTTGGGTCCCACTCGGTTTCGCGTGCTTCCTTTCGCATGTCGCTGACCTTTGCTCGGATGAAGACAAGAGGACCAACGGGGTTGTATCCGGGGATGACTTCTTGACGCGTCTCAAATACTTCTGCGAGTGTTGAGAGGTCCTTGATGTAGGTCTTATCAAGAGCAGGGATGAGGCGTTCGGGAGCAATGGCTCCGCGCACATGTTCTTCAACGAAGTCGTTTCCGAAAGTAATTGCACCGGGGAAAGCAAAAGCGTTGTAGGTATCAGCCCACTCCGGTTTGACATTAGCCGATTGCGCTCGGACCTTCAAGGTGCATTCAGCAAACAGTTGAGGAATGAACCATTCATCGGGGTTGTTTGATGTTGCGGTGATTCTCAAGAGTCTTTGAGAATCCAAGAAGTTGTCCTTCTCGTTGCCGAGGAAGTAGTAGGTGCGTTGCCATCGGTAAGGTGTGATGGGTTCACCGTATCGGGACCAGTCGGGGTTGTTCTGCAAGATAGCAACGGAAAGGTTGTTCTCTTCAAAGAGGAACCACGGCTTTGCGTCTGCTGGTTCTTCGGTAGAGACAACACCGTCTTTCTTTTCAAGCATCCATACGCCGTCTTGAGTGAAGGCGCGTGCTACAAGTCCTTGTTGGATTGCATCACCAAGGTCGTTGATGGCGGCAGACACAGCAGGTGCGCGCTTGCGTTCTACGCCATCTCGCATCTTTGGGTCAACGCCGACAAAGTATCCGACGAGTTCACTTGCATTTGCTTGGGAAGTTCCGGTCATGACGCGTCGCTCAACCACGAAGGTTTCTGCGGCATCAATCATGAAGTCTGCTTCTTCTGCGTCGGGGTTGTCAACACCAAGTTCATTCTTGAGGTAGGTGAAGAAATCACCAGTCGCATCATCAAGACTCTTGTTGTGTTTTTCAGCCCACCACTTAAGGCGTTCTTCCACTTCGGGGTGCATCCCGTTTTGTTCGTTGTTTTCGGCATCGTTTTGGTTTAGGTTTGGCATTTTTATTCCTCCTTATTTTTTTGGTCTTCGTTGTGCAGGGTCGCTACAAAGTAGTCCACAAAGGACTCACTTGATAGGGGCCATGCGTGCATTCTTAACACGAAATTACCCCACACAGCGAAGAAGGTATATAGTTGTTCGGTATCTAAACCGATGGTTTTCACATGTTCTTGGATTTTGCGCATCACCATGTGAAGTGATGAGCCGTTGCGAACCATGTCAAGCATGGCTCGGTGAGTTGACTCCCAATCGCCAGCGGCGATGTCAAGAGTCAGTGAGTCAAAGTCTGTTTGAGAATCATCAAGTTTCGCACCACTCATGATGTGATTCCCAATCGCGCGAAGGTCGCCACCGAATTGAGAATGCAGTGCGTCGGGGCTGTCGGTTGAAATTACACCATGCGTAGAAATCAAGACTTGTGCATACGCGCGCACCTGTTCTTTGGTGTAAGGTTTGAATTGAAACTGCACACAACGAGACTTGAGTGCAGGGATAACGGCTGATGGGTCGTTGCATGTGAGAATCCACCAGCAGTTGCTCTTCTCCATCATGCGCTTGAGTGCTTCTTGAGCAGGTTTGGTCATACCTTCACACTCATCCAATAAGATGAGACGCGCTGACCAAAGTGAAGTGCTGAAAGCCATCTCTTTGATTTTGGTTCGGACCGCATCAATGCCTCTCTCATCACTGGCGTTCAGTTCAACGATGTCAAGGTTCAATTCTTTGGCGATGAGATACGCGGCTGTGGTTTTTCCAAGTCCGGGCTGTCCGTAGAACAGGAGACATTGGGGGCTATCAGCGGTCCACTCATCAAGATAAAACAGTGGGCTGTTTTGGCTGTCGTGGCCGATATACTCGGCAATGTTTTGGGGTTTGTGTTCGGGCATTTTTCTTCCTCAATTGTATCTCATGGTTTGACGCGACCCTTATAAGTAAACGACAAAAACCCCTCAAAAAACCCTCAAAAATGAAGGTTTTTATTACTATTATCATATTATTATTATAATAAATATAATCGATTATCATTTTAAT
>UEXM01003042.1_pt1 | contig 11161 bp, 11 predicted proteins | sample 1796661 | NCBI WGS metagenome assembly UEXM01 (sample SAMEA4772469, study PRJEB27181) | metagenome
ATACAAATCATCACGAGACTTGAAAGAATAAGAATTACAAGTAGGACAAGATCTATTTGTCTTCTTATTAAGTAGTTCTTTTGAGATTAAAACACCGTTGACCTCTTCCTTCTCTTGTTCCTCGTTGAGGCGACGGTAGTTCGTTTTGAGCTCGTTTAGATACTCCATCTCTTTTTCATCATCCCAATCCGCTTTGGGGTGGGCGATGGTTTCTTTTCCATATTTGTCGGCAATCGCTTTTTCAAGTTTTGCGATGTAATCTGGATCTGTCTTTTTCATTTATACCTCAACATTTCTTTTGAAAATCGCTTCAAGCTCTTCCTTGATGATTTGTTTCAATCGTTCTTTAGTTATTCGCATTGATTTCCCTCACAGAATAATATACTCCCAGAGATGTGCCCGTTGCTAACATAAAGCCGCCAAAGAAGGCCCACATGGTTTTATTTGGTCTCAACTCTAATCGTAGAGATTCAATCTCCCTATCTCGTAAAGTTAATAAAGTTTTACTTCTTTCCTTTTCCGTTTCCAACTCTGCCTTTAAATAGTCTAATTGAAGCTGTAATTCCGCTTGGGCTAATGAAACGGCATATTCTTTCTGGATCTCGCACTGGTCGTTGGTTAGCTCTCGTTCCGTTACAATGTTGGCAATCGCCTCATTGTTTAGCAAACGACCATCAAATGGTGCTTCTTCGCCTTGTTTAAGGTGAGTCATGAGCGGCTCTGCTGATGCAAGAGATAATAAGAATAAAATCATTTCAACTCCTTAATGTTGAACTCTTCCAATAAGATTCGGTCTATCTCTTCTTCACTCTCGGCAGATTCAAGAAGTTCAATCTTTCGTTGAGCAGTCTCCTTCCCAAGCTCCGTTTGAGCTTGTAGGTACTCTTGTCGTAGTCTCTCTTTCTCTACTAACAATCTCTCAACGGCAGCTTTCTTCTTCCTGTCTTCATCTTCATTGGTTTTGTTTATGATTTCAATTTCTTCGTCTTTTAGTCTCGCAATGTCGTCTGCTGTACGAAGAGCAGAGGCTCGCCCACGACGACCCAAAACAAATGCGAAAAGGGCAACGACACCAGCCGCTACCCATTCCCAGTGCTTTTTAAGCCACTTAAGCACCTCGCCATACCTTGGCGAAGTCAATCGCAGTTTGACCACCGATGTAAGTCATCGCAATCATACCCCAAGTATCAGCATCTAGACCAGCCCAATACAATAGAGCAGTCGCGACACCGAATACAAGAAGTTTACGAGAGATAACCTTTTCTTGGACAGCATCAAAGACACCCTTGTCTTTTCTGTTAAGATAAAGAGCTTCTTGAATTTCTTCACGGTTGTCTCGTACCACTTCATTAATTTTATCCTTGCAGTCAATACCTGCGAGCCTTTCGGCTAATTCTTCTTTAAGTCCCATAATAGACCTCCTTTTACGGAACTAAATAGTATGGCAGGTCATAATTTGACCTGCGCATATCCATCAACCTTGTCAATATCAATCGTCTTATCAACAACATCTTTGAGGCTTTCAAGGTGAGTAATGAGAAGAACCGTCTTGAAGTGCGACTTGATCATCTGAAGTAGTCTTACAAATCCCTCCATGTGTTCCGCATCCAAAGCCGTGGCTGGTTCATCAAGAATAAAGAAGTCCGGCCTAGGCAGAGATGAGATTGATATGAGGGCGAGACGGATCGCCATAGAGGCGATGGTCTTCTCGGCACCCGAACCCATAGAGAGGGGGCGAGGATCAAACTTGGGATGCTTTAAATATATCTCAAGGCTACTTCCGTCGTCATCAATCATAACCTCAAAGTCAACGATAGAGGAGAGTACAGATGCAATCTCTGAATTGATCACAGAAAGCATAGACTTGATGACTTCGTAAGAGATTCCGTTCGGGTGAGTTGCTTGAACAAATAAATCATAAGCAATATAATCTCTCTCAGCATCTTTAACCTTTTGTATTCCCTCTCGGGATTCTTCAATAAGTCTTTGGGTTGATCCTTTTTCAGACATCAGTTCCAACAATTGCTTTTGACACTTGTCGCAAGCCTTTTGTTTATTGTTAACAGTTTTTGTAATGGCCATGAGATCTCGATTAAGTGATGAAAGATTTTCATATGCCTCAATGTTATCGTTGTAGTATCTGATGTCATCTTGGTATTGCGGGATCTGATGTTCCAACAAAGATACTCTACCTTCAAGATTTTCTTGTTGAAGCTGTTTTGTTGCTAACTCTTGCCTTGAAGACTTTAGGTAACTTGTTTGTTCTTCAAATGATGTAATCAATGCCTTTAGGGCTATAATCTCTTCCGGAGAGTAATCTTGCTCCAATGCCTTGAGGATAATCTCTTGACGAGCAATTTTCTCATTCACTTTTACAATTTTAACTTTTGCCGCTTCCGCTTGCTTTACAAACTCATTATCCGAACAAAACCTACAATCGGGATCATATTCATGATCATGAAGCATATCGATCTTAGATTGAAGAGAGGTTTGCTCTCTTTTTATCTTTTTGATCTCGGCAGTTTTAGTTTCGATCTGTTCTGTAAGATGGATTAAGAAATCAATTTTTTGTTGAGCCTCTTGCGCTTCTTTTTCATATCCACCCATCAGGGGTTCCAAATCTTGGATTCTAGCCTTTGCTTGAGAGATTTCGGTAGACAATCCCATCATTTGACTTTCGGCCTCTAAGAGCTCATCTTGAGCTGCTGCGAGGGTGTTTGTTGTAACATCAATATCAATCTCCCTTTCCGCAGCAGCGCTTATCTGCTCTTCAATGGTTGCTCTTTCTTCCCTAAGAACCTCAAGGCGAGCAGTGTGTTTTTTGCATTGTAATGTCTTTGCTTCAATTTCCTCGAGGATTTCAGAGTATGCAGATAGTGCTCGAGACAATTTCCTCTCCCAATCTACACCATTAAGATGCTTGATATATCCTCGCATCTCAGCAGAGTCTTTCTTCACCGCTTTGTGCATTTCATCAAAAATGTCAAGGTCAAGAAACTTTGCAAGAATCTCCTTGCGCTTAGTGGAGCCTTCATTGATGAATCCAAGTGAGTCATTTTGGGCTGCGAGGGAGGTTAGGATAAAGTCTCTGTAGCTTCCAATAGTAGATTGGATATTGGAGTCGGTGCCGGTACGAGATGTGCCATTCAATGACTCGGGCTTACCACCTTCATGTAATTGAGAAAAGTCTAGGTTTGTCTTGGCTGATGCCTTTGTTCTTTCTAGGGTTCGAGTAATCTTGTATGTATTGTCTCCAATTCCAACCTCAACGCGGCACTTTGCCTTCTCTTGGTTCTGGTTGATGATGTGTACATTCTTTCTCTCGCCTTTTGAGGTCGTATTAAATAAACCAAACAAAGCAGCATCAATGATAGAGGACTTTCCAGAATAGTTCTTTCCGAAAATACCAACCAATCCATTGAGCTTTGTGAAGTCAACAGTATTATTCTTACCATAATTAAACAAGTAATCCCAAGACATTGTCTGGAGGCTCCATGTTACATTTCGCGATACATCAGTTTGAACGTGTTTTCTAAAATACTCTCTAGAGATTTCCATAGTTCTTTCTCTGGTAGCATCTTCCAAGCCTTTATCATCGAGGAAACGAGACATATATTTCTCAAATGTATTCTGATCTCGGATATTTTCTGCTTTGAGTGGACTACCTTCAGTGTCTGCCGAGCTTGCTTTGTTCAACAGTTGAACTGAAATGGGAGACCACTTGGTCTGTGCGTAATCTTGTAATCGCACCAGTCTTGCTCGTGGTAGGTTGTGTTCCGAAATTAGACGCAGTCGTGCGTTTCTAGGAACATTATCGTTCGGGAGTTGTCCATCTTCTGTGATATGGACTGTGATAAATGGACGAGGAGAAGAGAATAGCCTCTTTTCAACAGAGTGTCCTTGTTTATTTTTAATGTTCCAGATCAAGTATCCCTTGAGTTGTGACTCTCCAAAGTTTTGTTGGACGGTCGAACCTGCATACCAGATAGTTCCGTCAGAGTTCATCATTTGAATCCTATGGATGTCTCCAAGCATCGCGTAGTCAAACTCGTCAAAGATTGATATATCATCTTCTCCATGATCTAAGCGGAATCCACTGCCGACCTGACATCCTTGGATTGCTCCATGGTACAGTGCAATATTGATTGAATTATTGTTTGATGGTGATTGCCAGTTATCTCTATCAAACACAGATAGCACATTGAACGTCAGTCCTGGCTCTGGGGAGTATTCTCCTGAGTTTTTAAGCAGAGTGAGGTCCGGATGACGGAGAGCATCTATGATAGGTGTGATCGCATCTTGTCGGTCGCCATTCTTTAGGTTTCCATCGTGATTACCGAGAATAATAATTGTCGGGGCAATGTCTGCAAGATTTTTAAGAAAATTTGATGCCATTTCAAAATACTCAGGAGACAACTGAGTTTTTGTGTGAGCCAAGTCACCAGTGTGTACAATATAGTCTGGTTGTTCTTGCTTAAGGCTGTCGTATATCTCTTTGAATACATGCTTGTATTCCCTGTGATATTTCAAGTTTCGAATGTGTGTATCTGAAATATGTGCTATGCGCTTCATATCTATCCTCCTGTTGGTTGTATGAACAATATAACATGTTAGTCGTCAATTGTCAAGTAGTTTTCGTTAAATTCATCGTAAAAAATTGGACCACCCTTCATAAATGAAAGACTCATTATGTTATACTCAAACCATTCTAGAGCCTCCATTGGACCCCACTCATAAGCTTGAGATAAGCAGGACAACAATATGTCCACTTTATAAACCAATCTTTTTTCTGTTGGATGTATCTCCATGACAGCAGGGGCGAATAGTTCTCGTGGTTCTAACACCAAAAAACTATGCCCCTCATCTATTGCATCTTGGATCAACTCATTTGCTGATTTCATTATAACCTCCTTATTATATGATAATATAACACGGTTAGGCTATCTTGTCAAGTTCTTTTCTTTCTCTCGCGGATCAAGATGATTGCTGGTAACAACCATAGCCACGAAGAAGAGTTGTTTGCAGTAGCACACCCAGTCTTAACTGGTGCTTGTTCATTTTCTTCAAGATCCAAAGGCCCATCCGGACTCTCATCTAGACCTGTGTCTTCTGATGAAGGTTCAGTCGCTGGTTCCTCGGCTGGTTCACTAGCAGGTTCTGACGATGGCTCGCTGCTGGGTTCTGATGATGCTGGTTCGTAGTATGGTTGAGAAATCACCAAGTCTTGTAGGGAGATTCCAATCTCTTTGTGGAGTGGATTCCACCAACCTGTATCAAAGTTTCCGTAAAGATTGAGTTCATCCAACATAAATGCTTGTCCTTCTTCTACCTGAATAGATAGAAAGAACTCGTGATATGCGGATTGATCGTCTCGGGCACCTAGGTTCAGGAATACATCCCAAGCCATAAGGTCTGCTCGTCCGTTCACAAACACATCCCACTCATAGAGGGTTACGTTGTATTGAGTCTGAACTTTAAATTGTGGATTAACATATCCTTTAACTTGAACCTCGGCATCTCCTTCAACAGGGATTCCATTAAGGTTTGTGCCTTCTGGTAGAGAGACTCCAGTCATGGCAGACCCTTCAGCGTTCGCTCCGATTCCATATTGGTTGGAGAAAGTCATCTGTCCGTAAGCATCAATCCCATAGTTCTCAAAAGGAACGGCCCAATCCCAACGGAAGGCTCCTTGTTCCCGAGAAACGTCCGTAAAGGCTTCTACGCCTACCACAGGGTATTCACCCCAGTCTTGATACTCATCAGCCCAGAGGTGGCAATCTGATAGAAAACAGTTGCTTCCAGGCGTTGATCTAATCTTAATCACAGCAACATAGAAGTCAGAACCTCGGTCAATAGACGAGTGAAACCAAAAGAATTCTATAATCCCATCTACCGAGTTCTCGTTGTCGTCGGTTGTTCCAACGTAAAGGGAATTCCCCTCAAAGAAGGCATAGGTGTTTGGATCTGGTTCGTGATCAATGTTTAGTGTCTCGGTGACAACAACCTCAGTATCTCCTTGCAGGATTGTTGCTCCGGTGTAACTGGTCTCGGATGTGGAAATATCCTCGCCGAAAGCCAGCATGGTCAAAATAGGTAATAGCATGTTCTCTCCTTGTGTCTGCTATAGATAAAATTTTTTATTCTATGTGTCCGGTGCCAACTACCGACCACTCTACTTGAGCATCAACATAGCCACCAAGCGCTTCATATGGCGCTCGCTGGTGTGAAACTCTAGTCATATGTATGGCCGTTAGAGACCAAGTGGGAAAGCCTTGGAAATAACTTCCTTGCATAAAAAAGTTGCCCGTGTCGCTTGAAGTACAGGAGACATAACCCAACAGTTGTGACCCATCTTGTGAATATACAGCAACTGTGATATTTAACAAACTGTCTGAGCCATATGGAGCCCAAGAAAAGTTTGTGCCGTTCTTTGATACTACCGCAGCAAAAGCATAAGATGGGTCAACATATCGCATTTCCCAAGGCTCTATTGTGTCAAAGCCATGCAGGGACATGAGTTGAAATGCCGACCCATCAGTAGCTATAACTGAGAGGAGAGTATCCCGGCTGTATTGTGGTTCTTGGTGAGAACCATAATATGATGAACCATTAAAGTAAGGGTTAAAATTTGTCTGTCCACCTTGGACAGTTAGGGATTGCCCTATATTTATCGGCGATACATTAATGGTTGTGTAATTTAAATTTTGAACACAGGTTCCGTTCTCCGGAACCCAAGTCAAATGTCGTTCGTTCATTCTGTTGTGAAACTTAGCATCAAAGCTAATTGTGATTTCTTGGGACACGCCCATACAGGCAGGGCAAGCAACTTGCTCCAACTCATACACAACAAGACCTACCGTGCCGTTAAGTTCGGAGGACGGTTCGCTACTTGGTTCCGTGGCTGGACTACTAGGATCAGGATCAGATGAGTCAACAACCGTTGGATCACTAGTATCCAAAGGTGTTGCTTGTTTTGTGATAATGGCAATATCGCTTGCGCAAGCCAACAAAAAAGCCAACAACATAACTCTCTCCTGTGTTATACTAAATAGGTTCTGTTTCTAGAATCTCCGGAATCTCAGCCCTGGCTAGCTCTAAAATTCCACGATATCTCATTATTACTTCTCGGTATTCATCCGGTGATGTGCTACTGTGAAGCCATAGATGAAGATCTTTGAACTTATATGTTTGGCTAATGTCCAACTCTCCGTAGAGATCAGAAAGCAATTTAACGGCATCCTTGGGAGCATCAATTGTCCAATCGGAAGTACCTTTCTCTTTGATTCCACTAAAATGATTGAATGTATAGTTTTTTGCCGACAAACATGCCACAATAAACTGAGTTCTATGTAGCCCTTTTAGATTGGTATCACTACAGGAATAATAAGCCCAACGAAGCCAATCAATGTCTCCAACCATCCAGTCAATCTGAACTGAATCTCCGGTAGTCGTTCCGTTCGGTCCATACTGTGGGAAGCAGGTGAATATGTTTCCAGCAGTGGTTCTATCTCCAACGCCCACCCCGGTTTCTTTAATAGTCTCGGCAATGAGGGTTAAGAGTGCTCGCATCTTTGACATTTCATATGTTGCTGTTCGTGCTCGCTTGTGTATTTTGGTATATAGATTGTTCCAATCATCATAATCAATGCCCCACTTCGCAAGCTCGTCACCGGTGAATGACTCCACGATGTGACTGCTGTCAATGGCGAGATCTAGATCGCCCGATACAGGCTTTTTACCAGCAGAACCTACTGCTTCAAAGAATTCAAATGTCTCCGTCTTTTGTGGAAACACTTTTGACAAAAACTCTCGGTATGCTTGAATCGTTGGTTGAATGTTTCGAGCCTCAATTGTTGTTGCTCTGTCCTTAAATATATTACCGCCCATTGGTGCCTCCTTTGTGTTATACATGTAATGTAACATGTTGAAGGAGGTTTGTCAAATATTTTGGAGAACTTTGTTGAAAAAATACATGTCTGAGTCAATAGCTTCGGCTGCTTGAAATCTTTGGGAAAATTCTTCTCCGCTCATATCCCCGACATCTTCATCATCAATCGGGATCTTGAATACTTCAAGATCATATCGCAGCAACGACTTAATGATCCATTCCGCTTTCTTCTCGGCATCATGGTCAAGAGCCATATAGACTGGTGTGTCATGGATTGCGATTGCTTGAAACAGACGGGATTGCTCACGGAGTGTAGAGCCCAAAATAGGTATGGCGTTTTGCCCTATTGTAACGGCATCAAAAACTCCTTCCACCAAAACAATGGGCTCATCCCAATCAATCATCAGTTCGTTAAAAACGAGATCACGGTCTGCTGGAGGGTTGAGGTACCTATAAGAGTGCCCAACATAACTCCTAGCAATGAAGTAATTGCAATCTCCGTCCATGTCAAACGACGGTATAATAACTCTTCCTGCATAACGACCCTCCTTACAATAGCCAATTTTCCATTTTAAAATATCCATTCTTGTCAAACCTCTACTGGTGAGGTATCGCAAAGGCTCTGTTGAGTGCATGGGCAAGTCTTTGTTACACAGAGAAACAAACTCCTTTGGTAGTTCAAGGATCTGCTTGTCCTCAATATCATTGTATTCTTTGAACAATTGTTCAAAGTCTGTAAGATCGATCAGCCCTTGGAGCTGACGATACTTTTCTCTTTGCTGGTAGCTTCCAAACTTCCGAACGATGCGGTAAATATTCTTACCTCTTTCGTCGCACACCCAACACTTCCAATAGCCATTCTCGAAGTTGATCGACATCTTCTTCTTGTGGTGCTTGCAATAGGGGCAGTGATATAAGTGTTCGTCACCCTTCTGCCAATAGTTGCCGAGTATCTCGGTTACAATTTTTCTTTTGTCCTCAATCATAATGTCCTCCTTTTATGTAATATAACATGTTGGAATACATTTGTCAAATTAAGGGGATTATTTTCTTCTCCTGCTACTTTTCTCAGGTTGTGATAGGGTCATAAATTTTTGGAGCCTCTTGTTGGCAATTACTTTGCCATTTGCATCTAAAATTTCTCCATAATCATTTGTAACGCCTATACTCTTTAGCTTACGCATTGGAAAATCTATGTATTGAGGCTCTAGATCTTCTCCAAAAGTAGGGCCGAGAGACCACTGTCCTGGATAAAGCCTGATTTCACGTCTGGACATGATAACCGGTCGATCATCTTTTTCTTCAGGCGAAAAATCAACAGTCAGTCTTGCTTCTCTATCTAATCTAGGTACGTCTCCGACGAACCTGTCTCTCACACCTCTAATGGCGCTGGATCGTTTGTACCAGCCATCAAAATCTACTTGGGAATCAATTTCTTCGCGTCCAAATTTGTCATATACTTTTTCAAGCTCTTGGTCTCGCTTTATTTTTAAATCCTCAATTCTTTTTCTTTTTTCTCGCTCAAATTCTTCAAAATCTTCTTCTCTTCTGATTTCTTTTTCTAATTTATATCCCGGCAAATAAAAGACAAAATTCATAGCATTGGCTTCTCTTGCTCGCTTATCTCCCTTGTTTGCCGACTGTCTTAACTGCTCAGGCTGAACATAAGGCATTCTAATATAGCCACCAGGAATTGGGTCAGTTTTGTTATCTGTGCGGTTATTATAAACAAGGTTTGCGGCAGCCGGCGAGTTATAGTTAAAAGGAGATTTGTTCTCTTCCCACTTGCTGGCTTCGGAGAGTTCCTCCACAATCATTTCCTTTAATTTTGCTTCCGTCAATTTCATAATGGGATCTCCAAAAAAGTATTAGTTCCCAATAAGTAGTTCTTTTATCTCGTTTTCGTCAACCCCTTCGGGTAGAAATTTCTGGATGGAGTCTCCGTTTGATAGTGCCTCTCTAAACTCCGTTGCGGAGATGCTATCCTGCATCTCAAACATTGGAGGTTGGATGATTGTCTCTTGTCCCTTAAAGTACTTCTGGAAACCTGCTTGGTATCCACGATCTTTTGATGACCAACCCAAACCGACATGGCAATCTGGATTATTATCAGCCCACTCATAGCAGTCCGTCAAAGGGTTTGTAAAAGCTCCTTTGCGGCCCGTCTGTTGCCTTGCTCGCTTGTAGGTTAGCTTTGGGTGCTCCAACAGTCCATAAGCTCTTAAAACGGATTCTGTGGCCTTTAATGAGATGCTGTCTCGCTTCTTCTCACCGCAGAACAAAATTACCTCTTCAATATCTGGGTTGTCAAGGTAGAATTTGATAAAGTCGTGGTGACCTTTGTGAGGAGGCTTGAAACCTCCCGCGATTAATACTTTATATTTCATCTTTCCTCCGTGATTAAAATGGTGGACCCGAGGGGAGTCGAACCCCTGTCCGCAGCAGTCTTAGTTTGAGTCATTCACAAGCTTAGTTGGTCTACTATCACAAACCAACAAAGATAGGCGGATTTAAAACAATGCTTACCGCCCTGTTGCATTGAGTTGTTTTGATTTTTTCAACTTGTCTGTTGTTTTGCCTTTCTTGGATAGATGGTTCAAGGCGACCACCCGATTACGCAGCTAGTGCGTCTTCGAAGAACAAATTGTTATTTGCAATTATTAGGTTTGAACTGTTAAGGACGTATCTTTCCTGCTTGCACTCTCTCCTTGATTCTACTCCGTCGAAGCCATTACGGGCCCTTATATTTATAATGTAACACGGCTAGGGTAGTTTGTCAAATTAAAAGGTTTAAAAAAATGGTGGAGAATAACGGATTTGAACCGTTGACCCCCTGCGTGCAAAGCAGATGCTCTCCCAACTGAGCTAATTCCCCATAAATTTTACTTACTTTCTTCGTTTCCAAGGTTCAATTCAAATCCGTAGAGCCTTAGTTTATCTCCGAGTGCATCTAATGTGGTTGGCTGTTTTCTGTAAACCTTGCTCATAGGAGATTTTCTGAAGTCTGGGTTTAGACCAGTCATTGTGGATCTTACTATGCTTTGGATACAATCGTTTTGAACACCATCGCCAAAAGAATCCTTTTCATTATCAAGTTGGATTACGGTTACATCTCCACCTGGACCAGCTCTATTATAGAGATAATAATCCCAAACTTTTTGAGCCTCATCAGTGACAGAGTATCGATCAGAGGTAAGACCTCCTCCTTGAAGCGTTGCTATCTCCATTGCTATATCATAAAGAAGCGGCGCATAACCTTCACCTTTAGGGCGA
>UEXM01003043.1_pt1 | contig 11157 bp, 16 predicted proteins | sample 1796661 | NCBI WGS metagenome assembly UEXM01 (sample SAMEA4772469, study PRJEB27181) | metagenome
TATCATTTCTTCTGAACCTATATTAACTGGACCGCTAAATTCAGATCTGGTCAACTTAATAGTAGCTTCTATACATTCATCTATATATAAAAATGATCTTGTCTGATTACCAGGTCCCCAGACTTCTACTGAACCAAGATCAGGAGCTTCTATAACCTTTCTACACATAGCTGCAGGAGCTTTTTCTTTTCCACCTTGCCATGTACCTTCAGGACCAAATATATTATGATATCTTGCTATACTTACATCTAAACCATAATTTTTCATAAAGGATAAATACATCCTTTCACTAAATAATTTTTCCCATCCATACTCCGAATCTGGTGCAGCAGGGTAAGCTGAATCTTCTGTACAATTTGGATTATCTGGATCCAATTGGTTGTGCTCAGGATATATACATGCTGATGATGAGTAAAATACTTTTTTTACCTTCTTTACTACACACTCGTGAGCAACATTAAGATTAACAAGTGCGGAGTTGTGCATTACATCAGCATCATGTTCACCTGTAAAAATGTAGCCTGCGCCACCCATGTCAGCTGCAAATTGATATAACTCGTCAATATCTGGACCAATCACTTTAGCTACTAGTTCAGGATCTCTGAGATCTCCTACAATAAAAACGTCAGCTTGTGTATCGGAAAAATCTGGTTTTTTAAGATCTGCTCCTACCACAAAAAATCCTTCCTTCTTTAATCTATTTACCATATGGCTTCCTATAAAACCTCCAGCACCTAGTACTACTGCTCTTTTCATGCTTGTCCCTTTATATAGTTTTCTAATTCATTCTGTATATTCATATCTAACTCTCTACTTTCATTTACTAACCTGTAATCAAACATTTTACCTGTATTTTTTCTACGTATAGCTTCAGCATGCTGGATAGCAACTGAATTTTTACATCCTATCAGATCAACCCTATCGTGTTTAGATTCATTTGAACTAATTCTCTCAAACTGCCATGGATCTAAACCATCTTTTAAATAAGAACATATGTAATCTTTATTCCAAACCGACCATTCGCAAGTTATTCTAAATGCGGAATCTTGAGAATATGTTATTAATTCGTAATCACTTACCTGCTTATAAGAGTCATGTTTTTTACCCATATGAGTTTGAAATATAGAGTTAGTTAAACAAGCACGACCAACGTTGTCATTCTTACACTCATATAATAGAGTATTTACTAGATCTTTATTTACATAATCTAAAATAAATTGATCCTCCATTGTATATATAAACTGTTCATCATCTATTGATTCAAAAAATTTACGTAAATCGTTAGCATACCATTCAGGACCTAGCTGTTTACCTAATGATATAAAATTAAAATTATTAGGTAACTGTTGTGTAGGAGTATCATAACCTAGAAAAGTTACCTTCTGTTTATCACTCCAAAATTTGTTAAATAGATATGCAAATGGTTGCAAACAGTGGTGGTAATTATTGGACGTTGAAATGTATATACTGGTATTGTCTATCATTTTAAATTCTCTACTATATATTTAACTCTCTGTTCAGCTGTATGATATTTTTGTAAATGTGTAAAACCTTTATTACCTATATCTATACATAAATCTTTATTAGCTAAAAGGTATCTGACCTTACTTTCAAACTCTTCTATTGTAGAATATTCAACATATGTTTCTCCATCAATAAATTTATCTGGAAATAGTATGTTATATTTTTGCGTAAGAGCACATGTTTTATTAGCGAATATCTCCCACAATCTAGCACAACAATCTCCACCACCCCATGCATCAACTGCAATATAAGATTGTGCTAGTATATTTTTATAAGTGTCATAATCGTAGCCACCTCCAGTAACAACATTAAATCCTTCACTCTTTAGATGGTTACATATTTGTTCTGTCTCCCTACGTAAACCATCGTTTGTTTGACCATACGCACAAAATAAATCAATAGCTTTATCTTGCGTTGTAGTATTATAATGACGATCTACTGCTCCGAATAGTAATGGTATAATACCTAATTCAGCGTCTTGAGGGTAACATTCACGTTTAAAATACCACTTACAATACTGCAACATATCAGTATTAATCCAAGCAGTACCTCGCCTTCTTAATGGATTATATTTAGCTTCAGCAACTTGACCTTGCTCGGGTTGACCAGTAAAAGTCCATTCACTACCATCTATATAAACTGTCTTATCTGGTAAGTTAAGTTCTTTTACAATGCTGTAATCTATACCTGGATAGGTACCTCGCTTTTTACCCCATATAGCAAATATATAATCTGCTTTTTTAGCATACTCATGATACTCGCTTGGATGTAGTATATCTTCTTGACGAACACCATTACCTGGGCACGTACACTTTAATTCGATATTATTCTTATATATACCTTCAATTATAGTTTCAGCCAAATAATCTAATTTTTCATATGGTGTAACAGCTAGTATTTTCATAAGTAAATTTCACCTTTTATAAAATTATGTTTTATAGGAAACTGTCTTTGAGATTCATAACAAGTACAATATCTAACTACCATATGATTAGAACCACATTGATTGCTTAGGTTTAATTTTGCTTTTGATTTTATATATAACTGTACTCTCATACTAATATTTCTAATATTTAACGCTTTATTTATAAAATTAAATGGTGTATCTTCTAATGGTATATGTGACCAGTAAAAGTACGGTAAATCATTTTCCTTTAGTACCTTTGTCATATTATCAGTATCACGTCTGAAGGAAGTCTCATCATATTTACCACGTTGAGTTCCAAACCTATTTGATACCAATAAACAACCAAATTCACCTTCACTATGTTTATTAATAATATAATCACCAAGAGCTTTTTCTTCATCTGTCCAGTATAATTCTGGTTGAGAGTCGCTGAGCTCGTTATCGCTAAACTGCCAGAACTTAAGCATTTGTTCTACTAAAGGAACATTCACGTTAGCATCATCAAAAATACGATATTGATCGTGAAATATCTCACCTTTAATGTTATCAATAAAACCATCAATGTAAGGGTTATTATTAAATGTAATATACGCATTTTTATGCGATTTTCCAAATAATTTAGCAAGTAACTCCTCTGATGGTATGTAAACTTTACTGTTAGGGTATTTTAATTTAAGTAACCTGGGCATTGCGGATAGTATACCCCAATCACCTATACCATGAGCAGTTCTCATTACAACAAACTCTTGTTGTTCAAGGTAACTGTCTGGTATATAGGATGCATCCGTCAATGGAAATCCTATAGTATTTTTATCACTTACCTCATATATTACATTATCGTAAATTCTGTAGAAAATCATAACTATATAGTATCATAAAATGCATTTTGTTTTTCTTGTCTACCAATATTCTTAGGATGGTATAAAGCAAATTTTTCTTCTGCTGGAAGATTTGCAAATTTAGTATAACCTTTTAACTGTTCATGGACTGGTTTAATCCAAAAGATATTCTCGTCGTTTTTATATATCCTCATTTGCCAGTCTGGAAAGTTTACCCAACCATCTTCATTTAATTTCCAACCCCATTTAGCAACATGTGCATCTGTGATACCAGCTACTGTATTCACTCTTGGTACCCAAAACGCTTCTGTGTCTTCATTAGCTTCTAAAATAAACGGTAAAGCTTCAATTAAATACTCGTTAGGTATCTCATCAGCATCTATTTGAAATATCCAATCACCGTCGCAATTTTTATTTAAGTTATTCTTATACTCTGCAAAGTTTTTGTTTAAACTGCATTGTATAAGCTTGTATTCTACTGATTGTTTCGATTCCCACCGTTCACATGCTTTAACTACTTCAGAAGTAGAGTTATCATAGTCCATTTGAACTACTACTTGATCTTGTGTTCTTTTATGTTCAAATAGAAATGATAATAATTTTTCTATTTCTTTATGCTCATTGCATACTGTAACTGCGTAACTAATTTTCATCTTCTGTTAACTCCGTTGTGTCAAAAAAATCTATATCATCAGGAAATCTATAATCAATAATTTGCATTGATTGTATTTTTAAAGTCTTAAAAGTCCTATAACTCCCTTTACCTTTACCTTTAATAAGATCCGCTACTGTTTGTTGATAAAATTGCCTTGGTTGACCTTCAACTAATAATTTTTCTGCATCAACCTTTCTTGCTTCTAATTTACTATTAGCTCGTGTAGAGCCTGCTTCTCTTGCTATATCTAATATAGCTGCTCTTGGTGCTACATCAAGATTAATTGCGTGGGTAAAAAATTCTTTATCTTGAGGTCTCTTAAATGACGGATCAACCACCATAACTGTGTACCTCTTTGTTTCAGATTTACCTGATGAGTTTTTGGTATACGAAAATTCTACAATCATTCCTGGTTGTAGTTCATTTCTGCTTATTGGGTATTTTCTTCCAAAAAAGCTCCTGTGTGTAGATAATTTACTCATCTTCTTCTATAACTCCACCAATTTCTTTAAGGGCTGATAGAAAATCGAGTTTATCGAAATTCTTTTTACCTTTAACATCAACTATAGTTTTAAAATACTCACCTTCTTTATCTGGCATAGGGTATTTTTCTTTTTCTTCCTCAGTCACTTCTCTGATAGGAAGTACCTCCCACTGCCAGTCCTCACTATCTTCTATATTGATAGGAAATACCATACCTTTCAAAGGTATATTAATAACTGAAGGATACCATACTAGATCTCTTAACTCGTCAATAACTCTTAATTTAGTAACTAATTTAGGTTGATTTTTTTCTGCCTGCTCAACATAATCTGATTCTAACGCTAGCATTGAGTTGCTTGTGTATCCAGTCTTGTAGTCTAAATACGAAGTAATATCAGTTGCTTGATCATACGATTGAAAGCAATAATCAGGATTGCCATCTATAGGGCTTAAAATTTTCTGTTCCATATTATATCTTAATTTTTTTTAATTTTGGTAAATTTAATGTAGGTGGTGTATTATCTCCACCAATTTTTTTAAGTTTAGGTAAGTTTAATTTTGCGTGCACTGGTGCTTGTTCTACTTTAACGTACTTATCTAATATATTTACAAATAATTCATTCATTTTTTTAATACTAAATTCAGTACGCGATAAATATGCTTGTTTACGAGCGCCATCAATATAACTTTTATAGCTTTTAAATACATCACGTAATATTTTTTCTGCGTTCTTATAGTTTACATAAAACCACTGTGAACCTTCATTTATTACTCCTTTCCATTGTGCTGATTTGTGTACTGGTTCAAGTTTCCCTGGAAGTAGTGTACTATGTTCTGGGTGAAGAAAGTCTAGATGTCCTGACCAATTAGAAGCAATAACTGGTTTACCACTAACTGAAGCCTCTAGTAGAGGTCTTCCAAAACCTTCACCTTTAGTAAAGCTTACATGCGCTTTTACTTTAGGATGATTGTATAATCCATTCATTTCTTGATCTGTTAAGTCGCCATGTATAAGGTAAACGTTAGGACACCCATCACCTACGAGATCTCTTAAACCTTTTATACGTGCTAACATATCATTTCGATCCATAATAGAAAAAGTTGCTGAACTTGTTTTTAGAATTAATGCTGGAGCATTTTTATTACCTTTGAATGTATCGCAAAATGTCTTAATCATCATACCAGTATCCTTTCTATCATGACCTAACTTACCTGATAACCAATGCCCTACATATAAAAAGCAAAAAGATTCTGGTATTTGAGATAGCTGTTCATCAACTGTTTCTACTGGTGATGAAAGTTGTTTGTATATAGTTGTATCTAAACCTTCGAATAATACTTCAACTGGTACTTCACATTTTAAGTCACCAACCTTTTTCTGAGTTTTAGAGTCTACTCTATCGTAAGTTGAGTTTAACATTACATTACGTGAATGTGTAGAAGGTACAATAACTAGATTCATTTTATTACATCCTTCGATCCAGGAAGGATCACATACAGTTGTCTCAATACCAGCTGTAATACCAATATTAAATTTACCTATTAATTGAATATTATTCCATTCGTTAGGTACTGAGCAATTGATAAAAATATCAGGTTGCTTTTGCAAATTATTACCTGTCAATATTCTACCTATTATTGGGTTATTAATTTCATTAGATTCTAACCCTGTTTCAGGGCAATCACCCCATTTAGTTGGTGCAATTAATATATCATACCTATTAGTATCGATTAGAGATGTAATTAAATCTCTAGTATGGTCACCATACCCTGATCTAGACCTTACTGGTCCTTGAAATAATATTAATGGTTTATTGTTCATAACTATCCCTTTATACTTTATATAACGTAAATCTTTTTCGTTTCTTCCAATTAGTAAATGTAGACTCTATCCCTTTGATAAAATTATTAGCCATTGCTTTAGATGATAATTGACCATCTTCACTAATAGCATACTCACGACCTAATGCTCCTCTTCTTATTCGCTCTTCATTACCAGCACTATACCACTTACCGATAGCTAATGCTACATCATCAAATCGAGCTCTGTCATCGAAAATATATGGAGTTTCTGGTGAGCCTTGTATTGATCTATTAGATGGCCAAACAGGTTCAACCCAATCTCCCCACGTTAGTTCAGGATTATCTTTCCATTTTGTATCATCATGTAAAGAACCTAACTCAATATAATCATCTGCTGTTAGGAATTTATCATTAAGTTTAAATCCGCAATGATCTTGTAACCCACCTGTAATATTATTTAATATAGGTGTACCACACATAATGGATTCAGCTCCTGATAATCCAAACCCTTCATTAGATGCAATATTGATAGTAACATCTGCTATATTGTACATAAATGCCATTTCTTGAGTTGATATATGTTTTTGTGAAAATATAATATTATGATCAGGACATAGTGCATTTTTTACTGCATGTAAATCAGTACCGTTAGGATCTAGAGCTGGTGTATGCATGAGAAGCGCACACTTATCAGCTTGCTCTTTTGTCAATGTGTTACAAAATTCGTTCCAAGCTACAACAATATCACTAGTTTGCTTTCGCCGTATATTACGGTTGTTATAGTAAAGTATAAATTCGTATTCCTTATTACCGAGAACTGTTTGTTTAAAACTATTCATGTGTGGCCAAAGCTTGTCAGTTTCTGAATACCTTTTAAATATAGTAGAGTTAATACCATGAGGTACATAATCAACCTGCCACGATTCTGTTTTACCTTCCTGTACTGGCCGTTTATGATCTCTGACGTTATGAACTATGCCATAAGTTTGTTTAGATATACAACCTAACCAATCACAAGATTCATAAAATGGTTGATTCCAATGAGGGTGAGGTAAATCATCCCATATAGTGTAATACAATATTGGAATATGTTGGCGGATTTCATGCTCCATCATATATAAAAATTTCCAGAAACGAGGATCTGTAAAATGGAGTATAGCGTCTGGTTTTTCAATAGCTAACAGCTGTCTAATTAAATCTTGATTTCCGTAACCACTTACAGGGTATATTTTTAACGAAGCATCGCTTACACCAGTTTCTACTCTCATATCTTGAGATACATCAATCATTTTACCAGCATCAGGATGTTTAATTGCACCTCCTAGTTGTACCCAATCGTATTGATGGATAGTACCTTTAACGAATTCACGAGACATAGTACCTATGCCTGAGTGCATCCTTAAATCATCTGAAAGTAGTAGTATTTTCTTCTTTTTTACTGCAGGCTTATTTGCGCCTACTTTACGTAACTGTGGTATTGCCATATCATAACCTCTTTTATTTATAATAAATAGGGGATAACACCCCCTATACACTGTTTTTATGTAATAATTATTATATTTTTTTTAACTTTATTAATTGCATTTAATAAATTATTAATTATTTTATCACCATTAGTACCGAATATAATAAAGTTATCACATTGCTTGATATAAATATTTTGCTGTATAAAATAATTTCTAATACTAAATGGTTTATTAAAATATGCATCAGGTAGCTGCGAGTATAAACTTCTAGATGTATGAGCAGCTGGAACCTCTATGTAATTCAACCCAAATTCAAGAGCATACTTTTTAACATACTTATCAGCTCCATCTTTGTTACCTCTACAGATAATTTCAACATCTGATTGACCCTTGCATTTAAATAAAAATTCCTTTATCTTACGTTTATCTTCATACACATTACTACCTGTTACACCTATTCTCAAACTATTCCCCAAATAGAATTTGTAGCTGGTCTTCTGAAATAATATCATTAGTGGATGTAGTTACCCAACCTATCTCTTGTGCTATACCGTTATGTATATTCTCGTTATTATCTACAATTCTCTGATAATCATCTACGCTAACAGATATTTGCACTAAATCCATTTGTTTAACTGGCTTGTGGTGAAAAAAAGTTATTGGTTCTAAACCTCTAGACTCCTTTAACCATGAATCAAGTTTATTAATATTTTCTCGTTCTATCCAAATGTTAATCTTCATAATTACTCTCCTGCCATTTAGCTAATGGCTTTTCTATATTTGAAACGTTACTGTATTCATTATAATCGCAGGTTATCTCTTCACCTACTTTTATATTTTTAATTGCTTCAAAGTAAATTGTATTATTATACATTTCAGGTCTTGCTGTAGGTGTAATACTGTGATTATGCATTAAACCTAATATAGTAATATCACCTGCTATATATTTACCATTTACTTCTCCAATTATTTCGTATGCAGGTCCTATAACGCAATTCTTCTTAATTTTTTCAGAAGCAAATACTCCCTGACCTTCAATATTACTGTCTTTAACTTCAAACACTATCTTATTCTCTCTTTAGACGCACATAAATCTGGTTCGTTTTTAAACTCACAGTATTTACAGTGTTTATTATTTTTACCTGCTATAGCTAGAAATTTACCATCAGTTTTATAAGTACCTTCTGGTGTAAAAGCATTTTCTACGAACTCATTTAAAGATCGAGTTAATTTATTTCTAGTAGGCTTACCAGATGCTGGTACAAATGACTGTATACGTTTAATAGGGTAAGGTGAGTTCTCAGGTAATTTCCTTCTTACAATAAAGTACTCAATATCTATCATCTCAGGATCGACGTTAAACTGCTCTGCATAATACTGTTTATATAACACCATTTGAGCAGTTTTAGTCTTATCTGCTTTCTGGTATTTATTCCAGCCCATAGTACTAGTCTTAATATCGTATATCTTATATCTACCTGTATTTGTATCTTGCATTACTATATCAATAAATCCGTTAAATAAAATATTCTTATTACTCTCTAATGGTATACTTAATTTAGTTTCTATACCTATTAAACTAGTATGCTTTTTACTAAAATATGCACCTCGCTTTTTCAGAAAGTATTCTAGTATAGCTACTCCGTCAAAGAAAAATTCACGCATCTCAGTTTTATTAGTAAAGTCTGGTTCTTGACCCATTGCCATAGCTTTACGATATTCTTTAGCCATTGCACCTTTAAGTATCTCACCTAACTTTAAACTATCTGCTTCTTTAATAGACCCTTCATACATAACAGTAAGATATCCTTGCAGAGTCTCATGAAAAGCAGACCCAAATAAAGTATGAATAGATTGTGAAAATTTACGTAGGTTATCTATATAGTTTAATTTCCATCTACGAGGGCATTGCGCATACATTGAGTATTGAGAATAAGAAATAGATTTCTGCTTTTTCTTTTTCTTAACCGGAGTTAAGTCGTCTATAGTTCGAGGTTTAATCATATATAAAGATACGAAAAATAATGGAGACTACCAACTACTTCCATTGTTTATTTTTTACTATTTGAGCTATAATACCGTATATTGAAAGGTCTTGAAATGTATCAGTAACTGATTCTGTCTTTACTTTAGCCTCTTTACTCAATAATACTAACTGCTTTAATCGTTGAATTTTATCATTCATTCTAAACCATAAACCAGTTAATGCTACCTTCTCTTCTTCTGGAGTATCTAGATTAGATCCTACTGATATATTACCTTTACCATAATCTAACATCTTACGAGCAAATAAATGGAATTGCTCTATTGTTATTTGTTCGTATGCTTTATAGATATGAGGGTACTTATCTTTTAGCTCTTCAATATCGTTAGTATATGTTTTTTCTTTTGATAAATCGCGTTCGCTTATTTTCATTTTAATAACCTCTTTATTTCTTTTTTTGTCTTACCATAGCTTTGCAACATTTCAGTTAAAGTTTCAATACCTGTACTGAAATGAAAATACATCTCAATCCTACTTTTAGCTTCTTTTCGACTAATTTCGTAATGAGATGCTACTAATTTAACTAGCTCTGGATTGTATTTATCCACCTTCTTACCCTTAATGTATTTACTAAATAGTTTTTGTTTTGGTAAGATATCACTGAGCATTTTATAGTGTACCTGTTTGTCTAGCGAATAATATTTTTGTATAAAATTAATAATTTCAGTAACGTGAGGATTCATGCTCAACCACTTATTCATCATATAAGTATTATATGCTTTCCAATCACCTTCCGTATATGTATTAGGATCCGTCTTTTTATGCGACACATCAGCTAAAATACTAAATATCGTTTTAGGCTTACTCACTTGCAGGAGGTAAAAATTGTTCGTTTACGTGACCGCAATCATTACATGCAAATACTTGTACTGGTATTAATGATTCCTCACCAGTTGGAGACATAATTGCTGAAAGTTTTTTAAACATCATTAACTGTATAAATAACTTGTGACCACATTTTTCACAAGACACATCTTCTGTATCTTTCAATGCAACTTTAACTTGCATTTGATTCGTATCCAATCCTGGCTCACTTCTAGTTGGCCCTGGATTATTACCTTTTACTACTCTCATATTACCCCTTATTTTGCTTTATATTTAACACCTTCAGCTACCATCTTACTAGCTTCAGCTTCAGCAGCCATTATACTTTTAAAACTACCTGTAAGTACATGTTTACCATGATATACAAACACTTCAGTGCTGCCTGGTTTTTTAACCTTTTCACCTTTAAAGTTTTTAGTCCAACCACCTAGTACCATCTTTTGTCTAATGTCTAGATATCCAACTTTTTTTATATAATTACCATATTTTAACTTATTTTTATTTTTTGACATATTATTTCTCCAAAGTTGTTATTATTTTACTAAACATTGCCATTATGTTTATTTCTTTATCTACCATAAATGTATCTTGATATTGAGCTTCTGCTATGA
>UEXM01003044.1_pt1 | contig 11156 bp, 6 predicted proteins | sample 1796661 | NCBI WGS metagenome assembly UEXM01 (sample SAMEA4772469, study PRJEB27181) | metagenome
GTTATTACAGCATCAATCCCTCTTGCTTTAGCATATACAAATGCAGCCTTTTCGTCTGCTACTTTACTAGATATATCTTCTAACTTAACACCTATACTATTACTACTATTATCTATTAGGGATATTAGTTCATCATTTGGGTATTTCTCTTCTAATCTAATACACTCTGGATCTGTTTCTGTCTCCGCCCCGTAGTCTTGTCCTATCTTCACAGCGTCAAAGAATGCGGATACTACACTAGAATACATGTCGAAGTTCAATAAAACAGTTTCTGGGTGCGCGTGCATGAATGGATCAAAGGTTTTCACTTCGTCAATACTGACCGGAACTGCTGCCAATCCACTATATGTTTTTTCTAAGTCTCTTAATGGGTAATGTAAACTAAAGAACATTCTAGTTGGTTCTTTTCTATTCGACAAAACACTTTCGTCAAACCATACTTCATTCGCTATAATTGCTTGCTCCTTTCCTTCAAAGTTTCCAAGACCGTTGAGTAATCCTCTAAGATAATCTATGGCATCTGATGCGTCACCAAGTTTTTGCTCGGTGTTTTCACCTATCCATATTTGAAAGTTTTTTCCGGTATACATAATGATGTACGGATGCCCTGCATCTGCTATCCTGACTGCGGCTTTGTGTGTAACATCTCTTAGTTTCGCTTTGGGTACTTGTGCAGGATTATCTATATCTATTACAGCCATCTTTAGGTTCTTTCTTGTTGGTGCTGGATCCCAAACCATTCCTCTGATTTCTTCGTCCAATGCACCAGAGAAGTCTGTGTCTTTGTATCTTTTACTACTCAACATTTCTTGCAGATCTTCTTCAGTATGCAATGTCTCTTCCATGACACCAATTGTGTGCCTAGATGGTGTAGGTATGTGTCCTTTAATTTGACTGTATCTAATGAATGAGATAGGATAGTGCATTGTTTTCCTTAACATAAAAGGCAGTACTTTTTCATGATACTGTGCCAATCTACTTTTAATCGAATTGGCTCTTACTTGCGCACTAGTTGTCACAGGATGTTGTAATCTTTCTATTTCAGACATACTTTTCCATGTTGCTGCATTAATTCCTGCAGTGTACGCAAGACCTGCTGCTAGTTGCTTAACCGTTTTTGGTGCGGGGTCATATCCAAACGCATTTGCTTCTTGAGAAACACTACCGTAACTTTCTTTTACTTTCTTAGTTAATAGTGGCTTTAGTTCGTTAACTGCTTCTGTGTAAGACTTTCCTTCCATGTCGTATGGTTTTTCTCCGGTCTCACGGTCTTCTGCGTTTGCACAAAGTATGCTCTGACCTTCGTGCCAAAAGAAAACATTGGGTGAAAGGAAGTTGTCTAAAAAGAAGGTAATGTCGTCTTCTGTCAAAGTTTCTTTGTCAACAGTTTCTAACTGAGCGAACTTGTCGAACTCACGGAATAGTAATGCGTTGTCACTCATTTTCATCACCGTCTGCCTACCATAACACGCTTTTTCTTTTGTCTTCGTGGGGTAGGATACCTATCCCGCGCCAACTTCCAAGGGGTTTCTTCAACTGATTCTTCTTCAACTGATTCTTCTTCAACACCAGTCAGATGGAGCCCCGTGATTGGGTCGACAGGTTGTTGGTCCATTTGGTATGGAATTTTTCTAGGGTTGATATCGACTAGAACAAAAAATCTGCCTAAGTTTTTGTCAGGAATAGGCCGATATGCGAAGTTACGTCCGCTTTCGAAAGGAACCAACTTGTAAGTTATTGGCCCGTCAACACCAATGATTTTCTTTGCCTTTCTAATATTCTCATCAAGTTTTCCACCTGCGCTTCTTGAGTTAGTAGTGGGAACTATGCCGTTAGCAATTAACCCCTGATTGAACTCTTCGTCTTTAACCCCATACTCTCTGGCTGCTAATTTTGCAATCAACCGGCTTCTTCCGGCCCCCACGCTTCGGAAGGAATCTGAAGATGGGATTTGATCCTCCATTTGTTTTATCATTGCCTTGGCATCTGGAAGCAAAGCATCTAACTCATTTGCTATTCTTCGGAGTTTAGTGGAACCATAGTATTTGGATCGGTCATTGTTTGCTATGGCTGTTTCTTCGGGATATTTCTTCCAAGTGTAATTGGTTTTATTCAACCAACCATCCGGACCTTTACCCCAGAATGGAAAGAACTCGTTAACTCCAAACAACTTGCCTTCTCCGTCGAGTTTCTTTGCCTCGCTGCTACTTGAGTAAAACGGGATTATCATTACATTCCACCTCCAAAGTCTTCTAGAGCCTCGTCAAACTCATCGAACAACGGTAGTTCTGGTGCAGGTGGTAGTTGGGTTTGCACTCTTCTAGGTTCTGGTGATGAAAGTGGTCGTTCTCTTCGTTCTGGCTCTGGTTCTACTTCTGGCTCAGGTTCTCTTGGTGGAGGTAGTAATAGTGGTGGTTCATCAGGTTCCCGCAGCCCGCGCATACCGAGTCTACCAGTGTCACTTCCTGATGACACCTCTATTGGTCGTTCCTCTACTGGTCCTCTACGCAACTCATCTGCAGCAGACATTACTCCGTCTCTAACCCCTCCAGAAATTGCACCTCTAAGTTGTTCTATTTGATTAACCGGTGGTTCGGGTTCTTCTTCTGGTTTTTCTTCTGCAAATGGTACATACATTGGGTGGTCTCTAGGGAGTATTGGGGCGATTCGATTCAGTGCCATATGTTTACGAATATCCGTACGCATATCTTCATCTATTTCTTTAGCGACGAATTCTGACCTAGCCAGTGATGGTATTTGTAACACACCGCGCATTATTGCTACAGTTATTGAATACGGTCTATGGACATAATTAGTTGTTACTAGTTGTGGTTTTTTCGAGTCTTGTTCAAGTCTCTCCATGAACGCCATCTTTAGTTTCTCTGGGTTTTTGTTATATTTGATACGACCCATTTGTGTTTGTGTCAATAGCACTGAAGGAATAAGAAAGTTGTCCATGTATCTTGTTTTTAATGCGCTAATGTATTCTTTTAACATTTCTTCGTAGTATCTTGTTTCTACTGCTTCTCCGAGTTTCATCGGGTCGCTTGTTAGTTTCTCGACAATATTTGTACCAAACCACGCATCGGGATATGGTGCTTTGACGAGTTGTGATTTACCTAGTGTGTCATCCATTTTTGCAAATAATTGAAGCATAAATTCGTGCGGTCTTGCTCCTTCCAAATCGAATATGCCTGTCGTTCTTGTCTCAACTGATTGCCATATTAATTTTGCAAGGTTGCCTTCTTTAGCCGGTTCTCTTATTGTTCTGACAGTCGTATCATATGTTAACGGTTCTCCAGTAGCCGCGGGTGCTAGTGCATCGGGATGGCCTGGGATTTTCTTTGCGCCTTCTATGTTATTAGGAATTTGTATTTTTTCTACGTGGTAAGTATATTTTCTTGGGATATAAGTAATCCCAGGATACGGTGAAGGGGCGTCTTTTGTTTTTGCTTTTTTAGTCTCGGAATCCCAGCCATACGGCTGATCTACTTTGAACGCTTCTGGTTGTAATGCCATTGCTTCACCTAGTAGTTGATTTTTCAAGTCTTTATTATCTGCTTGGTTTGCCTTGTATGCTTGTTGGACCAATTCCGTTACCCTGTCAGTTCCGGTGACTGTGGTTTTGTCTTTCCTATTCACTGGTGTGTTGAAGGCACGATAGATAACAGACTTGTTGTAAACGTCTGTGTAAGTCATTATTACTTCTTTCAACAAAGGTACGTCGACTTCGTAGAAAATAGTTTCCTTTGGTGCAACGGCTGTTTGTTGCAATCCTGTTTGTACGCCTCGAACGTATGTGTATTGTATCTGAGCCATAAGATCCTTTTGCTCTTCCTTGCGTCCCAAAACTTTTGCACTATCGCTTAATGCCGTGGCCATCCAAGCAATTTCTTTCAGCAAAATATTAGACGAGTAGAAACCATCCATAGCCTCCTTATTGTATGTTTTTTTTCTTACCTTTGTTAATGTTGATAATGTATAAAATGCTCTCCATTTTGTTAGTTCGTCTAGTAGACCTGTGTTTCCTAACTTTGTATCGCTCTTGGTACTTGGCGGTAGGTTGACCAGTCTTTCTCTGTCAAAATGCGCAATGTTGGGAAAAGAATCGTAGACATCGATCGGTCTTACTTGGCTTGCGTTGTCTTTATTTTTATTGTCGCCTTTCTTCGAAGGAACCGTGTTGACACCTTGTGAAAGAAATCTCATTTTTGCTTCTGTTTTTGCACCGTTTTCATCATTGGACTGCTTTGCCCATTCGCTGACTTGACATAATACCTGTATTGCTGCAAGAGTGTCAACTAGTATTCTTTGGTAGACAATTAGAACGGGTTCTATTACAACTTTGCCTGACCCACCTTTACCTTTACTTCTGACATCTCCGGAATCCGTTTCGCTGTCAAACTCAGGTGATGCTGTTTTGATTAAGTCATTATCTGTGATTTGAAAATCTTCAAAACTGGTGTCTATGATTTCCGGTGAACCACCAAATAAATCTATTGATTCCAATATATACCCGCCTGTATCTGTGAACCCATATATTTTGTACAAAGCGTTTGCAATCTCTTCACTATCGGTCTCTCCAAGCATATCCGACAACTGATCCATTCTATCGCCTACATTGATGAAATTATCTGAAAACATTACTGTTGTGCCGGATGGAAATTTCCCAGTTCCTTTGAAAAGTACCTCTGCTAATTTGGCAATTGCTCCATCAGTTTTATACTCATTCCTTTCATCATATATTTGACTTAGAACTGCTCTCACTCTTGTTTGGTCTACAAGACTTGGGTCTTGTCCTCCACCCGCAGGATAGAGTTCTTCGTATTCTTTGTTTGTAAAAAGTGACTGTATGAATATGATTATCGATCGTGATACATCTTCGTTGAAATGAGCAATTGGTATTCGTGGTTCTGCTATACTATTGACCATTCGCATTGTGATGTCATGATCCGATGCATCCATTCCATATATTGCAGGGTATGTTCGCCTACTGTCAGAAGCAAAGAAATCGCTTAGTGCTCGTAGTTCATCGACTACACCTTTTTTAATATCGTCTGTGGCATTTCCATATGCGTGCATTTTTACTACTTCTGTACCAATGCTAGGTAAGTTGAATCTAGTACCTGCCCCTCTTAGTTCTAACTCTTTATTCATCCAAGCGATTTCTTCTATCTTATACTTCAAAGCACCATCTGCTGCAACATTGGCGTAAATGCCATTAATGATATCTGTTTTTTCAGTGTCAAGAAAACTGTTCAAATAGTATGCTCCTATTGGTGCTCCTAGTAACAGACTTTCTTCAGTCTTGTCGCTTGTTTTGTAAACAAACGTGGGTTTATTATCCTTGTCTAATACTAAACGATAATCACCGTAAACGTGGTAATACAATAACTGATGTGAAGTTAATTTCTTGCGGTCGTGGCTATTGACGTGTATTTCGTAGTGTCGAAGAATATGATCGATAACATTTTTCCTGTATTTGTTCAATACTGTATCTTCTGTATCTTTGTCGGTAAAGTCACCGAATGATTCAGAAAAAGCATATTTACTCATACCTCCGCCTCACTTGCGGATTATTCCATATGGGTTGTTTTTGACCCCGCCTAATCCTGGTATTTTATACCCCTTCTTGCCAGCAAAATCTGCTACAACTATCAATACTGCGATGCTACCAACCAACCTCCATGTCTTGTTGGTTATCGCTGTTTGCTTTGCTAGTTGTTTATAGACGGGGTTTTTGTCGTCAAAGGGATTCCATATTTCTGCCATTGTCTCACCAAAATTGTATTACTTCTTTTCCTTGATTTCTTATTTCTGATAGTCTTGCTAAATTATCGTGGCTACTTTCTATCATAGTCAACGCAACAAGCCCTAATGAGAGTGCTTGTAATGATGACCATGACTTCTCGCTACCCTTGCCATAGGTTGCAAGTTTTTGACTCTTCCCGTAGCCGAAGACACCATCGCTACCAATAACATTGGCTGCAGTACGTAAAGAGCCCATCAAAAGTAGTGTACCGGATGCTACACCAATGTATGTCCATGTCTTCTCAGATATTCCTAATTTGTAATTCATTATATCTCTCCTAAAACGTTGCTATGGTTGATGTTTCATTCGGTCTGGTTAATGTTTTGAATACCACGTAGCCACCACCAGCGTATAGTGCTCCGGTTAAAACGCGCCTCTTCATCATTGACCTAAATTTGTCATCTTTGTACATATATGCACCGAGGGCCAAAGTTCCCACTGCTATCAGAGGTGTGACAACATCAGTCATATATCCAAGCAACTCCTTCGCTATCTGTTTTAATCTTCCATGTGCCACCAGTAATGATTAGCATTGGTTTACCTTTTTCTGGCATTGTTGCGTACAACTTGGGGAAGTTGCCGTCTTTAGTTTCTTCGTTGAAAACATGAGTGTACTTTTGGTCATCTCTGCCGTTATCTTTGCCAGATATGTAACCAATTTGCCAACATCCACCTTCACCAACTTGATACCATACATCACCTAAGTCAAGTTTCTTTTTCTCAATCTTTGCTGGTGCTTTACCATTCATATGTTTGTAAAGTTTTTTAGCCTTCTCTACTTTACTTGGATGCGCTGGGTTTGTTTTGACTGCTCCTGATCTTTCTTGCCAATCGTAAGAAACAGAATCCTCTGTTATTGGTCCACCTGCTGCCCAAGTGTAGCAAGTCCTAGCAGAATGGCATTTGAAATTGTGCATCCAACACATTCCTAATTGTCCGTCATCTTGTACAGATCCTGGCATACATTCGAGCATTCTTGGTGATATGTCAAATGCAACACAATTACTGCAGTTTGATTCCTTAGCAACTTCTGGTGTTGTGTCCCAGTGTTCCGCTGCTTTGACCCAGTAATCTTCGTCTGCTAAGTTAAGTGGGCCATACTGAATGTAATCTGCTTTTATTGCAGAGTTTCTATTTCGTGTGTTCATCTCCAAGTTCTGCGTTACTGCTGGGCAACTATTGTGTGAAGGGTTTTTCTTTGCTGATGCTCTAGTCTTAATTGCTTCACCCGTTGCGAGTATAGTTACTTGTCCGTAATGTAGCGGCTCGTAATCTACTTGCAGGTTTGCTACTGCATTGGCTCCTAGTTTCTTGGCTTGATCCATCAAATCTTTTTCCATCTCGGCGATAGACATTGCCATTCTCTTTTCTGTCATACTTTGTCGTCCGCCAATTAATCCTCTGTAGACGTCTTGGATTCCTTCTCCTACGTCCATCACGATGTTTCTTCCAACCTGCACAGTTGCGTAAACCGAACCTTTTTTGGTTCCAGCAATGTCTCCAACATGTATCTTAAACTTCTTACTTCCCTTTGCATTTTTCTTTACTGGTTTACCATAGAACTTTTCCACAAGTGTCATAGTGACTGCATACCTTTGTTTCCTATCTGGGAAGTCGGTTTTCATTTTCTTGTTCTTATTCATCATTCTATCGGCGTAAGTTTTCTTTGGTTCTTTGCGATACTTACCGTTTGAAAGTTTCTTTCTCTTTGGTTTTGGTAATGGATTTGGTAATGCTTTGGGTCCGATTGGGAAGTCGTCTGGTAGGAAATCTTCAATTGACATTTGTTTCATACGTTCTTCTTCTAAATATGCCGTGTCGCCAACCGTACTCGGTCTGTTGTCTGGATCGCCGTCACGTTCGAGCATGGCATCGTATGCTTTGTCGATGTCGGGTTTGGCCAAGTCACTAGTTACAAACGGGCCTTTTGGTCCTTTTTTTGCTACATAATCAAACTCGCCATGACTAGGATTATGCTTAACATGGTCTGAAATGCTAGCGTATAATCCTGGGATACTTAACTTGGATATCTCTGTTAAGTTTCTTTTGTCGTCATCGAAGACCATTTCTATCTTATAGTTACCAAGTAGTTCTCTAACTTTATTTCCCTTAAAGGCAGGAACTTGTGTCCTACTTGCCGGTTTAGAAAACACTAGTGGTTTACCATTCATGTCTCTAAACAGTGGAAAGCCCTTACTTTCCAGTTGTTTAATTGTTTGTTCTTGATACTTTGCTGGCCTTGCAGTAAGATAGATTATAGTATAATCATCGTTTTTCAAATCGCTAACCAACTGGGTTGCGCCCGGAATCACGACATCCTTTGCTAATTCTTTTTGTGAGTAAAGAAACTTGTTTCTTTTATTTCTGGCCTTTTCTTTGCTTGATAATCTTTTGACAACTGCCTTACCTTCTTTGTCAACAAGTCCTGCGCGTCGTGCATCTGTGAATCTTTGCGAGTTGTTAAACAATGTCATGTCTAAATCAAACACAACTGCTTTTGGCCTGTCTTGGGTTAACTTGGAATACAGTGGGTTTTGTCTTGTTGGTACCGGCAATCCGCTGCCGCATATTTTACAATACATATGACTTGGATTGTTTCTAATACCACAATCGCTACAAAAGACTGCGCTAGCCATAGTCATCCGACAGGGTCGCTACTTATACAGGTAGTGTTTCTAAATGGCGCTATTCAATGCTGTTCTGAGTTCTCTATTTGCTTTTTGTGGGTCATTAAAGACTGCTTTTAATCTAGTCAGGGTCGCTTTTGTACTGTAGTGTTCAAGTCCGACTGTGTCTTGTTTGGCTTGTGTATCAATTTTTTTGAAAGTCTTCTTTAGTCCGCTATTGGTTGCTATTAAATCGCTTTCGAATTTATCCATTAATCTTTCTTCTAAACTATGTCGTGTAACAGGTTTTGTAGGAATTGGTGTTCCTTGTTCAAAGTATAACACAGTCGATTGTATTTTTCTAGCCATTTTTTCTAGGGCATAGACCTCATAAATATAATCTAAGTAAACTACTATTACTTCGAAATACAAAGGGTCTTTACCGTCTTTCAAATTATTTCCTTTCAACCTATCGGGTTCGTTAACTTCTTTGAGTTTATTTATTAAGATTACCGATGCGTCTCTAATATTCACTAGCCCAGATTTCATCTTCTCGACCAGGTTTGTGATTGGTACTATGGTGGTCGGATCGATTCCTCTACTGAAAAGACTGTCACTAGTAGCCAATTTATTTTGCATATGAAGTAAGTGTTCTGCTTGATTAAAATTAACGTTGCGTTCGTTGAAATCCATTGCTTCTTTATGTAATTCAAAAATCCTGTTTGTATAGTCTGCTCGAGTGGCTTCGTACATGGCAGTAATTCTGTTTTCCCCAAAGGTTGCTTGATTTACAGGTACATCGTTAAATTTAATTGGTTCTAAATCTACAAATCTTTCAAAGTTAGTAAAAACTGTATCTGCCAGCCTTTGTATACTTCCTGCATTGGCACTTAATGACTTTAGTACTTCATGCGTGTCTTTATCGACTATTGCTGCTATCTTCTCAAGATTAGGTTCGTAGTTAGCGATATTTAAATTAATTTTCTTCTGTAAATTATCTAAATCTTCGTTGTAAAATACTGGTACACCAAAGGCTTCTGCATTTCCTTTTATTTTTGAGTCAAAAAAGTTTTCTAATCTTTCCATTGCTTCAGACATTATATTCACTCCGTTCTATCAGATGCTGCTCTTTTCAGTTTTGCTAGTCTGCCTTCGAATCGTTCTTGGAACCATTTAGGTACCTCTCGTGTGTTAATAAAAGACTCATAGAGTGCTTGGTATTCGTCGACAATTCCCTTTACCTTATCATCATCTACTGCCCTTACTCGTCCAGTTGCTTCCAACGCCACTGCCTCTAGGTGCCCCATTAATGCTAGTTGGTCACGTAGTTGGTCAGAATCATTACCTTCGTCTGTATATCCTCTTAGCGTGTCTAATAGTTTTTGACCTTGTTTAAGTTCTTCGCTAAGTGGCGGGGGTTCGTCATCGGTAGGAGAGGAAAACCTATCCATTACTTTTTGTAGTAAATATAAGGCAAAGGCTCTATCATTCTCACTCATAGTATAGTTATACTTACTTCTACTAGTATCTTCTATCTCCATGAATATACTTAGTACATGTAGAGTTTTACTATTTTGGGTTTCTATTGATGTGCTTTGTCTTTTCAAAAAGTTTCCTATCTCGTCTACTGCTTTTAACACATTGCTCTGATCGAAAACGACATCACGGAAACTCGAATCTTTTTTCCATTCTTTTAACGCTATATTTTTCTCATCATTTAGTACAATTGCTTTTACATCAACATCTAAGTTTTTTAATTTATCGTACTGGTCATCTAACGCTTGGTATTCTGATGGCACTTCTCTAGTTGCCAAAACTGGTGCGAACGCCGCAGATACGTCTAACGGTTTTACAATAATTGCGTGCAAGTGGTTTCTTACTGTGTCCATGAGAGCCATTACTACAGGCTTTGGCCAATACGGAGGTGCAGTTGGTCTGAAACCAGCAACATCTCTTTGATAAGAAACAAGAACATCTGGTTTTAACTTCAATGCAAACTCTACCATTTTTGCGTCACTGGCACTGTCGCTTGTTATTTGTTTCAATGCTTTACGTAATTCTTCATGACTTGTGTTATCTCTTAGTACGTCATGTTGACTTTTCACCATTTGCCATACTAAATCTCTTTCTACACTACCTCTGATATTTTGTAGTAGCGATCTTTTTACTTGCTTGGTTCTACTATTTACGGCATCTTTAGTATTCTCTGGGTATTTCTTAACTATTTTCGTAATATGTTTTATTACTTTATCATTCATAACAGTAAGACCAAGTGATTCCCGCATGAAAAGTGGGTGTGCAATTAGGGCGTAATCCATGCCATCGTAAAACTGCTCTGCGTGGATTGGTATCATAGATACTAGTTTTTGAGTTTTAACATCTGGGTTGTTGCCAAGTAATTTCTTTAACTTGGGGCTGTAATTTTGATGCCTTAGTGTTTTCAATAATCTTGCGTTTGCCAATGACACTAATAAGAACGGTGATAATACATCATCCATAAATTCATCAAAAATTTCTTCGTTGCCCAAGTCATACATCTTCAGAATCCTTGCTTTGGATATCACATAGTCTGATGTGTCATTGAGATGTCCGGGCGTTAGACCATACTCTTTTGAAACATATGAACGGACTGCTTCTTCTGATGATACGACTCCCTTGAAGGCATCATTAATACTTGAAGCGAAAAATGGTCTGCCTGGATTGCTTTTTACTGTTTTGGCCGCTGCGTTTGCATATCT
>UEXM01003046.1_pt1 | contig 11147 bp, 6 predicted proteins | sample 1796661 | NCBI WGS metagenome assembly UEXM01 (sample SAMEA4772469, study PRJEB27181) | metagenome
AATAAGTATCTGTGTAGTTGTTAAAAAATAAAGGATTATATTTAATATTATCTGGATATCTAGTTATATATTTAGATTGTAAAACTGGTTTGTCTAAAACATCAAAATTTTGAGTGTAGTTACCATATACAATTCTATTTGCGCTCATTTCTTGAGCTTTAGCAAATCTAGGAACATTATCCCAAGGTCTTAATAATTGATTTTCTGGAGTTGCTGCAAAAATAACATCAGATTCTAACTCGTAAGAATTAGCATCCCAACAGCTTAGCATGTGATTACCAAACAAGTTAAAGTTTGGGTTATTAAAGTTTTCAGCAACATAACTTTCTTCAGCATTACCTATAGATATAGACTCTCTATCATTTGGTTTCACTGTGTCAACAATATAAACAGTAGTACTGTCAGCTTCTTTATATAAAATATCTACCTGGACAACATCTTCTGGCGTGTTTATTGGTAAAAAATTTCTTAAATTTAAACCAACTAAATATTTATCCATACCTTTGTTAAAAGCAGACTTTGTATCATAAGAAAATTTACCTGGTCCAAAAACAGTAGACGTAAAAGGTGCAAATGTAGAGTATTCGCCGTCTTGATATCTCCATCTGTAACTAAATCTAGGAAACTTTTTTTCAAAAATTATTTCTTCTTTTGAAACACTTTGAGCTTTAAACATAAGGCCTCCAGAATTTCCAGTAGTTAAAGAAGGATTTATATATAATATTTCAATTTTATAAACATTTGAATAACCACTTGGATTACCAATATTAATGCCACTTGAACCGCTAATATCTTCAACCACTTTCACTTTAACATCAAAGTTTTCAGGAAGTTGACCGTTAGTATTTAATAACAACAACTCTTCATTAACATTGTAACCAGAACCATTAATAAAGTTGTCAAAATCAGCAATAACAACATCGCCAGTAGTTAATAAATTTCCACTTCCATCGTGAAATGGATTTTGTGAAATTATTTCAGAAGTAATTGACTTAGTATATTTTGGTTCTAAAATTAAAGGTGTTAGCGGGTATTTTTTTACAACAGTTATATGCTCTTCTTTTAACAATATGTTATCGTTAATTGTTATATTGTTTTTTGGTACAATTAACCTTGTGTGGTAAGAGCTTGTAACGTCAGTACCTTGCTGGCATAGTGTTACATTTATTTTTTTAGGTTCACTAATTCCATCAGTCCAAAAAAGTAAATCATCTATTATGTTAATACCAGTAATAAGTTTTTTAGTAATTACTTTAGGAAAATTTAATATTCTTTTTTTAGGGTCGTCAGGAAATAAATCAACCACAACAGGCGTTACGTTTCCATTGTGGTACTTTAATATTACATCTTTATCTTTATTTTGAACAAACCAATAAAAACAATTATTTTTTTCATCAGCTATAGCACCAACACATCTAGAGGCAAAAGGTATAACATACGAATCTGTTAGCTTGATATTACCAAGTATGTTTTGAACAGCGCCAACATCAGATCCTTCTGAAGTTGACACCTGTATGTTCATTGCATCTCTATACTCACCTTTAGGCACTAATCTTTCATCGACGTCTTTGTTCATCTTTCCCGCCATGAAAGTGTTTTTAATTTCAGGCATACGTTAGTGTTTTATATGTTTAGATTTTCCTCTTAATATTTGTGTTAGCTCTTCTAGTTTAAAATTAGACAGTCTTAGCTTAGCAGTTCTTACAGCTGTAAACTTGTCTTTTTGAAATCTACGAACAATATACTCTTGCACGTTAGCTCTTGTAGACATTATAGCGTATGCTATACACTTATACATTGCCTCCTCAGCATACTTATGAACTTTCATTTCTCCATCAGTTCCTAAACTATCGCTAATGTATTGTAGCACAACAGTTTTGCCTGATATATTAGAACTAAAATGTATTAACCCAGTATTGTCGTTTATGTAGTAAGAGCCGTTTACTTGTGCGTGTTGAGGTTCTAAACCGTATCTTTCACCATGTACAAGGTCGTAAGTACCATCGTCGTATTTATTTTGATTATCTGTAGGAGTGTGAGATTTATACTTACTCCAAGTGTTTGATTGTTTGTTTAAATCTACAAATATTATTTCTTTACCGTAAAGCTGTGCGTTTACAGTTACTAAAGGTTTTGCTGGATTTATTGCGGGTTGCAAAGCAGAGTCTTTAAGTTTCCACGCTTCAAAATCAGGATGTGTTGTATGTATTGCTATTCCAGGATATGTATCTGAAGTAATACCATCTAAAGCAGCTATAGTAGTTCCTAGTGGTATTCCAGGACCAAACACACTCATACCAACGGCTAAACCACCTGGATCTGTGTCCATCATTATTTTCATACCGTGGTTTTGAACAGCGTTTTGATTTATGTTTACGCCATATATCATGTTTTGGCCTCCGCCAGCTATGTTTTGAGCAATTGAAACTCTAACTTCATTTGTAAACTGAGGTAAAGGAGTTTTAGAAACAAAATCGTTAGGTGATGTTATAGGATTTCCAAACGAATCGTATGATCTTGTAATACCATACTCTATATATTGATCTAAATAAGGATCTCCTGGTATATTAACTTTCCAAGTGTTAGTTTCAAATCTTAAATCACCATTTGTTTCTTGTTGATAAGCAGTTGGATTACCTGTTTTAGAACTAGGATGTATTGTGTGGTATATACCAGCGTCGTCAACCCAAGAAAGTCTAACATAGTGAACATAGTCTTGAGGTAACGGCATTGTTAATATAGAAGGAACTTCTATTTCAAAAGATTTTATTGATTTAAAAGTATCAAAACTTAACTCTGCTAAAGCTCGTTGAGCATGAAAAGCAACGTCAGTTCTTCTTATTTTACTTATTATTTTACCTTCTCCAACGTAAGCAATTATAAAAGAATTAATAATATCATCTAAAGAAACAAATTGATAATTGCCATAATTACCACCATTATTTTGTACACCATCATTACCATCATAATATATTTTTGAATTTAAACCTAAGTCTATAAACTCACCTTGACCAGTTGTAGCATCAAATTTTTGTATATATCTATCTAATAATCCCATGTTTTATTGTTTTTCTTGTTGAATATTTTTTTGATCTTCTGTTGTGGCTATTTGGTATAAGCTAGGATCTTCAATTGCAACACCTGCTAAAGCTAGTATTTTAACAACTAAGTTGTTTTCTTCTGAAGGGTGGAGCTCAAAGTCTTTTGAGTTTTCTGGCTCATAAAGAGCATGATCACCAACAACAGTATATCCCCAATGGATATTTTTTGGTTTTCTAATATAATGACAGTGAACGTTGTTTGTGAATGTTGGATATATTCTAAACCCTCTTGGCATGTCTATATAGACAGCGCGTTTTATAGTAGGTCTAGCTAATGGAGAGTTTTTAATCTTTAACCACTCGTTGTGGTTTATTTGTTCTATTTCGCCAAAACCAGTTTCTAAACTTCCAACTCTATATAGTTCTTGTGGTTTTTGAAAATAAGGCGATTGATAAAATAATAGTTTTATATTTTTAAATATAGCTATTTTTTCTTCTAGTAGTGTTAACATATCGGAGTACTCAGTGCTATTACCTGGTAAACGTCCAAATTGATTTATATCATAAAAGTATTGCTCAAAAATATCCATTTGAGCATGGTCCGCAAAAAGATTAAACTCTTGTGGAGTTATATAACCTCTTTGTTCTTTATTAGCTATTGCTAAAACTTTTTGATATACTGTATCTATATTAACCATAATATTTTTTTATTGTAGTTTGCAATCGCTCCGTAGAGCGACTGCTTCTACAAAGTTTTTACATTAATTGTTTTTCAATGTTTGCATAAATTTCCATACCTTCATCAGTTTTAAACCATGAAGCTAAAGCTGAATATGGATGCTCATCAAAAGGAACGTTCATTAGTTTTCTTTTATTAGTACCCCACATAAATGTTCTTTGATCTGGTGATAATATTAATATACCTAATTCAGTTGCTTTAATACCAAAGTTTCTAAGTTGAACGTTAGGATCATTTACTAATTCTAAGAATAATCTAGGATTTTTCTTGGCATATAATAGTAAATCTCTTTTAAGTTCTTTAGAACTCATCTCTGACACCTTAGAACCAACTTGTACACGCATAACTGCTTCAGCCATGTCTATGTCTAGGTTTTTAGCTTCGTTTAAAGCTTGTATTTCTAGTTCTAATAAATCTATTTCATTTGAAGCTACTTTAACTGGATTATGTTCTCTAAACAACCTTCCGTTGTGAGGGTGGTATAATGATAATAATTTTTGTAAAGTTTGCTTGTTTCTAGGTACTTTTAACGATCCATTTCTAAAAATAATATGCGCTAACCTAGATTGACTTCCTTCTGGGAACTCATCAACAAAACAGGTTTTTTGATTTTCAGTGTATTTTAATTCTCTTTCATAACCTTTTACTTCGTCAAAATAAAAAACATCTGAAGATCTTATAGAATAAGATAAAGGTGATTTTTCACCAACTAAATAATAGTTTCTATCTTTTATTTCCCAACCGTCTTCTGCGTGAGGAACTTTTTTAATTTTTGGTTTTGGTGTTTCCATAACCGGTACTTCTACTTTTGGTTGTTCAACAACCATTTTTTGTTTTTTTGCCATAATATAATATAATATAAATTAATAAAATAAAAGTACCGAGGCCGAAGCCCCGGTTCTTTAGTAAACAGTGCTTATTTCATTAACATGAAATTGTTAGCACCTTGTGTAATTAAACATCTTTCAGATAAGTAGTTTATTTGCATTGCATCTAAATCAGAAGTTGCAGCGCCAACAGAACCAGTTACCCAAGTTTTCATTCTTCTATCGTCAGTTTGTGAAGCTCTGTAACGAACGTGTAAGAATGGTCTTTTTAGGTTTTTACCTAATTGTTGGTCATAAACAGAAGATACACCCGCTGGGATAACAACCCCTCTAATCGGAGCTACTGCATCTCTATCATTAATACCACCTCTTGTAGCTTTGTCATTTAAGTATCTCATGTCAGACTTGTAGAAATCGTAAGATCCACGTCTGAAACCTGAGAAACCTAAGTTTAATGCCATATCTTCAGAGTTGTTGAATACTCCGTAAGAAGTACCACCAGCACCGTAAGAATTCATTGAAGCTAACATATCGTCCATTGCAAGAGACGTAGCTCTATTTACAAACATCATGTTTTCTTCAATAGCACCTTGCTTATCAAACTCAGCTAATATTAGATCAAACTCAGCTAAATCAGTAGAAGCGTTAACACCAGTGATACCAGTAGTAACGTTACCTCTATCTTCGATAGCCGCGAATAAACCTTCAGTACCAGCGTTAGTTCCAAGACCAGCAGCACCTGCGAATATAGTATCAACAGCTACAGATGTAGAAACAATTTTTTCTGCTTCTAACATAGTCATTTCTAAGTAATCAGTAAAACGAGCTCTAGTATCACCTTCAGCTTTTAAATACCATAGGTAACCACTTTGTCCCTCTTCACCAGTAACTTCAACCCAACCGATTTGTGAAGCATCAGATCCTGAGATCTCGTAATAATCCTTCATAATAATTGGCTTGTTAGTAAAGCTTTTGAAACTTGGTTTAACAGTTTTAGGTCCAGAAGCAGAAATACCACCGTAACTTCCTTGTCCTTCAACACCTTTGTTAAATTCAGAACCATAAACTAACACTGTACATGCAGCCGCTGACTCTGTAGAAAAAGCAGATAAATCATCTAGGTTTTCTTGCTCATAAGGTACACAAGTTACAGTAGCACCTGAGTGAGCTGTAACGATACATTTTGCTGTTCCTTCTGATGTTGCTACTAATACTTGGTCGTTAAGTCTTATACCGTGAGTACTAGTTAGTGCATTACCATCAATATCAGTAACAATTGTAACAACTGAAGTTCCAGTGTTTACTGTACCAATATATGATAAATGTAGTCTACCTTGTTCAGACCAAACTACTTGGTCAGAAGTCATAGCCTCTTCAGCTCCTACTTGTGATAAGAAACCTGAAATAGTTCTCGGTCCGAAAACTTCAGCTTCTTTTTCCATAAGATCTGGTAAATATTGTTGCGCCCAACCTGCTGTTCCTGACGCTGTGAAATCGATATAATTTGACGCTAGTGTTTGCTTTTGTGGAGCTAAAACACTATTCAAATTAGTTCCTGCATTAATTGCCATTTTAAATTTGTTTTAAATTATTTATTTAGTTTTGTTTTAAATTTAAAAGTCGGAGAAGTATTGTCGCTTAACACTTTAAACTTCATACCATCAACATTAACCTCGCCATGTGATTGTCTAGGGTTCATGTCAACGTTTTTAGATTTAGCAATGCTAGTTTTCATAGCATCAGCCTTGCCTTGCTCATAAAAGTGATTTGCAATAGCATCTGGGTTCATTGCTGTAAATAATGATTTATGATAACCTTTAGCGTCGTCCATTTCATAATTTTTGTTTAGAAACTTTCCAACAAAATTATTAATATCGCTTTGTGTTGTCTTAACTTCATCAGGATTTTTAACATTAAACCTATACTTTTTTTCTCCTACTTGATATTCAAAACCTTTGAAATCATTGTTAAAAACTTTGTTAGTTTTATTTATAAAAGTATCTTGCTGTTTTTTAACCACTTTGGTTTCTTCTTCAGACTCTTTATTATACCTATTAAAAAAATTCATTGCTTTTTGTTGTTCAGGCGTTAGCTTAGAACCAGCTTTGATTTCTTCATAGTATTTAGACTTTTGCCCGTCTAGGTGGCTTTTAGCGTTGGCAACTTGCTCTTTTAACGCTATTTTTTTCTTTTTAATCTCTCTTTCTTCGTCAACTTCTTCGTCATATGAAAATGAGTCTTCCATTAAAAAACTAATTTCATCATCTGTTAAGTGAGATTTTGTTTGCTTGTAATATTCTCTAAGCACTGTTGTGTCGTCGTATTTAGAATAATCTTGATTAAGACGTACGTAATCTTCTAAACTACCACCAGTGTCTTCCATAAAATCTACAACTTTTTGTAAATTTTCAGGTAAAGCTTGTCCAGTTTCTTGAGCTTCTATTATTTCTTCTTCTAGCTCTTCTGTTTGCTCTTGAACTTCTTCCTCAGTAACTTCTTCTAATACTGGAGTTTCTTGTGCTTCAACTTCCGGTTGTACTTCTTCTTGTTTTTCTGTGGTGTCGGCATTATCATCGACTGCAACCACTCCCTCGTTGTCAGGGTTATCTTCTTTAACTTCATTTTCTTCTGGTTTATTTAAATTAACAACGTAATCGCCGTCTTCATTAAGGTTTGGTTTTTTTTCTTCAACTTGTTCAGTTGCTTGTGTAGTTTCTTCAACTACGTTTTCTTTATTTTCTTCCATAATATAATATAATAATTAATAAATTGTTTTATCTTGGGTCAAAAGATCCTAGGTTCATACCACCACCTAAGGTATCATTACCTGCTGACTCAAAGTTTTTAGGTGGTTTTCCACTATTTCTTTGGTCAATCATTTCACTTTGTTGAGTTGCTTGAATTTTTGTTCTTTGATCTTTACGATTTTCTTTTTCAGCTTCTCTACCTTTTACAGCGCTAACCTCCGCTTGCTTTAACTGCATGTTAAAGTTAAACTCAAGTTCCATTAGTTCTTTTTTGTAATTAACTTCTTGCGCTTGTTTTTGAGCTTCTAGCTGAGCTTTCATTTGTTCCAGCTGCATCTCCATGTCTGCGTTAGCTTGATTTTTTTGCATTTCCATTTGCGCAGCTGCTTGTTGGGCTTGCATGTTTGCTTGGCTTTGCATTTGAATATTTCTTTCTTGGTTTGCTTGATCTTTAGCTAATTTTTTCTGTCTACGTATTTTAAGCAATTGATTAGCTAGTTTAACGTTTTTAATATTTCTAAGATCAATAGCGTCAGCAAGTTCAATCAACTGTTGTTGTAAAGCCATTTGAATATTATTTTCTAACATAGCTTTTTCTTCATCATCAGGTGCTAGTTCTATAAATATACCAAAATCATATAAATGTAATTCTGTTAATTCTTTAAGTGTAGAAACATTGTGAGAACCTATTTGTTGTATAAAAGCCTCAGCTGTTGGAGAATACTCTATAATATCAGATATTCTAAGTGATAAACATTCTGCTACTTCACTAGTTAAAAACAAACCTCCTTGCAATATATGTCTTGTTGCTGTGTTACTATTTGCCGCCGCTAATTTTTGAACACCAACTAAAGCATTTTTATCTGGCGTTGCCGCGTCTCTAGCTTCATTTAATCCTGTTACATCTCTTATCATTTGTAAATAATAATTGTAAGTTTGTATTAAACTTTGCATTTTATTATTACCAGCCCCAGATTGTATTTCTTGAATAGGTATTTTACCAGGGTTCATATCACCTTCAGAAGTAAACGATCTACCTATAACAGAACCTGTTTGGAAAAACATATTTAAAGCTTCTTGCGGATTGTAGTTTGTTCCATTACCTAAATCTATTTCAGCTAAACCATCAGCGTCTAAATAAACACCATCCGGTACCATACGTGATAACACTTGCTGTAACTTTAAATGTGTGAGCTGTATCATATCAGCAAAACCAGTAATACGTCTTACTAAACTTTCTATTTTTCCTTTATACATTCTAGGTGCACAAATAGCATAGTTCATTTTTACTTTAGTAAAATCACTTTTTGGTCGCATCATGTTCTTTGCCATTTCCCATTTAAGTAATTTGTTAGTGCCTAGTATTAAAGCACCATCATATAAACACTCTATAGATCTTTCTAGCTTTTCATATCCGCCCTCTTTATTTTTTGGCGGATTAAAACTATCGTCTTTTGGTAATATCTTATCTGCACCAGTACCAGTTTCTTTCATTTTATAAACCTCGTTCATATAGGTTTTGTAATTAAAATACAAAACTTGAACAGTGTTATTGTCTATTTCTCTAGAATTAGTTAATCCACCGTGATAGTTTTTAGCGTGGTAAGATTTGTTTTTTACAATATCTTCTAGTTCATCGTGTTTTAAATGTGGAAATTGTTTAGCTAATTCATTTATTGAAACGCTCTTTACTTCACCAACATAATATATATCGTCAAAGTATGGTGACTCGCTGTAAGAATAAACTAAATTAGCTGGATCAACATAATTAATAACAACACCTTCAGACGTGTTAAAAGAAGTTTTAACAGCACCAATACCAAGAACTGTAAGATCGTAATAAAATTGTTTTTTAGTTAACTCGTACTTATTACCTTCCATTAAAACATTGATAGCTTGCTCTTCAGCAATTTCTACAGCTTGTTTATAAGAAAGCTGCATATGTAATTCTAACTCTTCCTTGCTGTCAGGCAAAGTTTCTGGATCATTTTGATAAAGATCTAAACCAATATTACTAGCAACATAATCGTTTATTTCTTTAGTCTCCATGTCTAACAAAATAGATTCCATGTATTGAGTACGTTTAGAAACTCCAAAAGGATCTTGAGAAAAAGCTTTTATATCCCAAGTTCTTTCTGCAATACCGTTTACAACTATATCTACAAACTTAGGTATAATAGGTACTGGCTTCCAGTCTAAATTAAGATAAGATAAATCACCATTAATAGATAACTCATCTTTATATTTTTGTATTGATTGTTCTCCTCTAGCATATAACCTAAGATTATGAAAATTGTTTTTATTAGTGTGGTATCTATTAACACCTCTATCTTGATTAAACCATTCAGTTTCTATAGCTTTAGCTATTTTTAAACCATAATCATAGCTCATTTTTTCCAAGTCACTTACGACTTGGCTTGGAAAATAACTATTTATAACAGACTCTGCCATATTTATTCTTTAATTAATTTAGATGTATTGCCTTTGTTTGTGTATTTAGCAATACTTATATTTAGTTGTGGTTTTTCTATTTTTGCATTTGGAGCATAAAGATGTCTGTTGTTTGCCATTATAGCTAATCCAGAACTAATTGATGCATCATGCTTTGTTCTTTTTGTTATATCAAACCTTGCCCAATCATTTAACAGTTCATTAAAATAACAATTGCCAAATGTACCATCTTGATTCATACCTACATTATTTTGAATATACATTTCAATTGCTGCGGCGTGAGCTTGTTTTATATCTTCACTTGAGTTAGGTATACCACCTATTTCTTTTTCTGCAACAGATAGTTTGTTCCATATTTTATCAGGTCTATTCATACTAAACCCTCTATAACCACGTCTTCGCAAATAGTATAACAAACGAGGTTTATTGTTTTCACATAGTATAGGCATTCCGTAAAATACTAACGCCATTAAAACGTCTTCAAAAAAGATTTCTGCAGTTTGTGGTCTAGCTAAATACTCTAAGAAAAAAGTATTAGCCGGTGCGTCTTCCATACTAAACTTAGTTAAACCGTGTAAAGCGCCTTTAGAACCTACACCATCTACTGTTCCTGATATATCGTAGCTATCACAACCAAAAGCGCCCATGTGTTCGTTACCTGGGTATTTAATACCATTTCTTAATATAACTTTGTTTTGTATGTTTGGGCTAGGTGTCCAACTTATTTTAAATCTACCTTTCGGGTCTGGGTAAAATATTACTTGAGTATCTTTAACACCATTTACCCATTGAAAATTACCTCTTGAAATACCTAGTGTTCTAGACATTTCTTCGTTGTAGTCTATTTGTTCGTATAGTTTAACTAAGTTAAATATACTGTTCTTTGTTTCATCTCTAAACGCGTGCTCCGTAGTTCTAGGAAACTGGCGGTAAAATTCGTTTAATGCATCTTGATCACCTTTTAAACCATCAGCTTCATTTTGCCAGTGGTTTATAACACCTACATCTATTAACTCTCCATGGGGGTCAAAGACGTCATCACTCGGAGTATTGAAGACTGGGCTTCCGTGCTCATCAATAAATCCTTCGTAGTTCCACTCCATTGGGATAAAAAGAGAATATAATCCAGACGCTGTTTGTCCATTTCTGTTTCGCTTAGTAACGTCTGATGCATTGTATAATCGTTTGAAGTTTTCTCCACCTTTGTCTAATGAGTTTGATGTTGAGCCCATCATACATTTACCTATAATTCTACTACCTAATCGTAAACATGTTTTTGTAACTCGCCAGTTGTTTAATATATTATCGGGTCTTTCCCACTTACCACTTTCATCGTGTACTA
>UEXM01003047.1_pt1 | contig 11146 bp, 10 predicted proteins | sample 1796661 | NCBI WGS metagenome assembly UEXM01 (sample SAMEA4772469, study PRJEB27181) | metagenome
TTTCACTTTCTCCTCCTTAGTCGTTGTTTTTTATTTCTTCTCACACCGATGCACGTCGGAAAACCTTCAGTACTTTTTGGCTAAAGATTTCTGGTGCAAAGTTACCGGATGGTAAGTTTCCATATCCAGAAGCTGTATCGAACGCCATTGTTCAATCCTTCCTTTTTTGAGGTTTAAGTTTAGTTGTTCATGTCAATCCGGCCTTCGGACCGTGCAGTGTCGAGTTCGGCTTCCACCTTCTCAAATTCCCACGGTTTCAGGCTACGAATTTCTGAAGCTTTCCAAATCCTTTTGTTACCATTGGCGTCAGTGCGTACATCCCGTGCAGGGGTTTTTGTAACTGCATCTGCTGCCGATGAGGAGGTTTTGGTTTTCTTCTTGGTTAAGCCAGTATCGGCTTTATAGAGGTCTATGACCCGTGCCGCCCATCTAGCATCCTTGTTATTCTTGTAGATGCCATCTGAGATAGACTGTGGCTGTTCTTCTAGCCACGTAAGAAACTTTTCACTTGCTTTGAGTTCGTCAAAGTCTGGGTGGAGCCGTAGCAGTTCCTCGAAGGCTTTCTGCTTTTCTAACTCTTTTTCCCGTTCCTTAATAGTTCCCAATTCTTCTCGCAGTTGCGAAACCTGTGATTCTGTTTGCATAGAAGACACGGTTTGCACCATTTCAAAAACATCTGGGTAACGCTCTTTAAACTCGTTGAGTTCTTCCGGCGTTCTAGGTGGTTTAACACCTTCGGGCATTTCAGCAACCCGTTCTGTCATTGCGTTACGAAGTGAATCTAATTCTGACTTGAACTCTCCTACCTTTTCATCGTAGTGTCGTTTCAAATCGTCATAGCGTTTCTTGTAATCGTGGGTTTCTTCTTTTTTATTATCTACGAAGCTGGTGCCTTGCTGCGGAGTGGCCTCTTGGGGGTCCGCCTCTTGCTCCTCTGATGCTTCTACCGCTTCATCTTCATCGTCGTCGATGTAAACTGCGTCACGGTGTTTTCCACGATATAGCGACTCATTGTTGATTGCTCCGAATGAATCGTTTGGTTTGTTGGCACGGTGGCCTCTTGCTTTTGCCATTTTGTTACCTCTTCATAGCGGGGCTACTTTGGCTTGTAGGTAGCCGCTTCGGTTGTGTCAGGGCCGCTACGCGGGTGGCTGACTAATTACTGCAAACCTTTTTTGACTTTATCAGCGTACGGTTTACCCTCACCATAAGATGCAAGGGCCGCGTCTAAGTTGTCATGGTCGCGTAATTTCTGGCGCAGAACTGCGTCTGCTACAATGTCGTAGTATTGCTGGTGGGTTTCAATTGGTATAACACCCATGCCGTATCTTCCCAGCTTACTTTTTAATTCTTCGGGTGTGGTTACTCTTTTTTTATTTCGGAATATAGAGCCACGTTTTTCAAGATTTACCTTGTCTTTGCCCTGTTGGATTAGTTCATCAATGTACGCTTTTGTTTCTGAAGAAAGTCGCTTGTACTCTGGGCCTCTATCTTTGAGGTCTTGCAGCGTATCTGCAGTTATCTGCATGGGGCCAAAAGCCGACGACGGAGCCGTTTTGCGCTTGATACCTGTAAAAATATAAGGCTGGTCTTCAAACCCTTTTATTTCTACGCCTTTAATTGCGTCCTTGATTTGACCAATCGAATAATTAAAGAAGGTGTCTTCATCGCGGCTGGGTATAGGGCCAGCATCAACGGTGGAGGGCTGTTGTATAAAACCCTCTGGTAATTGTGTTTGAGGTTCTTGCCGCAAACCTAGCATCAAGCCACCTGTGGCTGCACCTACAATCTGTTGACCGTTTTCTTCTATACGTTCCTCAACTTCCGGTTTTCCCCGGTTGTTGATTTTGTTTAAACGGTCATACCCAATAATTTTAGCTAGGTGCGGTGCGACCTTGACTTCGCCGCTGGAAAGAGCTACGTCTATTAGTTTAGCACCTTTTCCATCTTTGTCAACTGTTATTCCACGACGAATTGCTTCTTTGTGTGCATCTATCAACATTTTCTTAATGTCGTTGCTTCCTGCAAACTCAACAGCAGGGGCGTTAATAACGAATGTGCCCTCTGGTACAGCATCGGGACGATTGTCTGCAACCGATTGTGCTTCCGATACTTGCTCCGGTGGGCGGTCAATAAAACCACTACCGCCCTGTGCAACAGCCCCTCCGGGTGCGTAGCCGACGAGACCACCGTCGTTATATCCAGAACGACCCCGGCCTGTGCCGCCGTAGCCGCCAGCCGTTGGACTACTTCCTCGTCCTGTTTGATTTCCAGTAAAGTCTCCTGACCTAGAAGAACCGCCACGAGTGCCGCCGCCCCCTACCGTATCGCTTTGTTTATCTTCCCTCTCAGATTGACGTTGTGCAGACGCCTGTGCAGCCGCCGCGTATCCGCCGGAGTCAGGTTCTGCTGCCAGAGGGCGCATTGTGATGACGGACGAGGGTTGTTGACGAGAGGTTTCTGTAGACTGGGCCGGTCCGGTAATTTTTGCTTTTTCTAAGTCGAGTGCTTCGTTCAAGGTCATTGTACCTGCGCGGGCCACTTCTAGGGCATTCCTAACAGCATTTCTGTACACTTGCCCCGTTCCGGCTTTGTAGTTTACATCAGAAACTCCAAAAGTCTTAGCTGCCAATTGGTCTACGTTACTCATAGTACCGCCCGCAGCACTTTGATTAGTTCGGGGGTTGTAGAAAGTTCCGTTACTTCTGTAAAATCCGTCGATGCGGTTGTTCGATACAAAGACACCCCCGTTACCCTCAATATTCGTTCCAGTATTGGCTTTGGTAATGTCATAACCCCTTGTGGGGTCGTTTCCTTGGCTCAGTCTATCCAAAGCCACTATATGCTCACGACTTAAACCCCCGTAGTTTCCCGTGTAACTGCTACTCCCGTGTTCTCTCATAACACCAAAATTGCTGCTTGTTAGCATGGCAAAACCCGTGTCTGTTCCAGCTAGTGAACCGTATTGAGAAAGGGAGTTGGTGTATGCCCTGTTAGAAGCTGCAATTTTATATTGCAGAGTGTGAACCGTATCCGCTACTGCGCCAAGCACACCGCCGGGTCTAAAGCTGGCGTTGCCAAACGCATTTGTCACGGTTTCTCCGCCGATAAATCCTGCTGCTGCGGCACCCGGTAAACCGCCCAAGACGGACATGACGCCCCCGGCAATCTTTTGATTGTCTCTAGTCGTCAACTCCCCGTCTACAAGCCTGTCGAACATGCTTTTTGCTTTGCCCGGTGCGGCTTTTATATCCTTTACACCTCTTTTAACACTTCCCGATACTTGCTTTCCAAACTGAATATTACTAAAGTCGCCATCAACCAAAGGTTCGATTACATTTTGTGCAAGGGACGAATCAAAAGAAAAAACACGGTCTGTTTTTTTGTTAGAGTTTAGGTAATCAGAATAAGTATTAAAAGTGGTGCCACCTAAAACGGAGGGTGCGCCCCCGTCGTAAATGGTGGGAGTAAAACCGTATTCACCGCTAAGTGTTTTTCCCGAAAGAATATCTGGGGGTCCATTGTCGTCATCGTCGTTAGAAGTAGATACGTCAGGTGTAAATTGTTTTAGTTCTGTAAGGTCATCATCAACACTAATGCCCGTGTCTTCTGCCAAATCAGGCATACCCAAAGAAGTCGAATAAAAATCAACATTAGAACTTTTATACACAGACTCGCTAACAGTTTTCTGCCCTTGGAAAAAGGAAACTGGCTCGTCTGCGCTATCTATTCCTATGTTAACTCTATCAACCATTCTTTACAATTGCCTCGTGATTATCTTTAAGTTTGAGGAGTGTTTCCAGTAAAGCCGCTTTCCCCTGCATTTGGCGCAGTTCCGACTCCGATTGTGCCGTTACCAGAGCCTTGAACGTCTGTTCCTTCAGGATTAGGAGATACTCCTCCAACCCCGCCCATATCTGCGGCTGGGTCAGAAGGGGGGCCACCAGCTTCGCCTGTTCCTTGTTGTACATTAGCCATCATTCCTTGTAACATCTTTGCGTAGAGTTGCGCTTCGTTAGCATCGTTGACTAGGCTATCGGGGTCGATATCCTGTGAGATTGCCAATTCTCGCATCAGGTTTGGTATCTTGATAAACGGGGCCAGCATCGGGTTAGCAACTGTTTGCAACAGGGATGTCAGACGCTGTGTTCGGACTTCCTTTTGCATAACTGCAGCCACGCCACGCGGCTTGATTTCAAGGTCACCCTGTATGTCCTCTGCCTCTTCGTTGAACTGCATGTTCCATTGAAAGTATGCCTCGCCCAAAGGCTTCAGTAGCATGTCATCAATGTTCTTAATTACAGTTTTCATCGACAGGCCCGCTGAACCCATCAGCATAGATAAACCTGCAGCGGTTCGCCCTGTTCCTGTTACGCCCGTTTGTCCGTGCATAATAGATGGGATACCCGTTTCTTCGTCGGCAAGCTGGCGGCTCACCTGATACATCTGCAGGTTTTCACCCGCTGTGTTCGGGAACTTGAGGCCGTTGATAGCCGTTCCTGTAACACCAGACTGGCGTCGGAAAATCTTTCCGGGAAAGATGTCCATGTTTTGACCGGGTACAAGGCTAGCTTCATCAACGTCAAACACAAGGTTGCCAGCAAGAGCAAGGTTGTCGATTGCCATACGAACGTGACCGTTCATTAGCTTTTGAGCGTCTTCCATGTTTTCTGCTACGCCGACACCCCACAACTGATAGGGGTTAACCTCGTAAGGAAATACTTGGAAAGGAATGCGGGCGGGGGTGAATGGGTTTAAGACGCAGCGTAGCACCATTGTGCCACAAACCCATACGTTAACCTGCACCTCATCGAACTCCGACATATCCTCTGCACCCTCTAGGCCCGCTTCTTGTGCAAGCTTCGAGTCGAGTACACCCCAGTATTCTAGGACTTCATAGCGGTTGCCTTGATAGAAAGGCTCAGTCTCGTCCTCGCGGATGGTGTCCTCGTAGTATTTGTCTTCGTAGTTTGGACCTTTGGCTAGGCACTCTTCTACCGCCTCCGCAATAAAATGCGGACGCTTGACCAGAGAACGAAGCTGCTGGCGATTCATGCGGTGACGCTGAATAACGTATTCGCAATCGTCGATGCTAGTGGCGGATGGGTCTGGATGGAAATCCCAGCAAGATACCATCTCAACTCGTGGGACACTTTTTTCTTCGGGGACATAGTTACGCTGTCCGTCTTCGTCTCGCTCCCACTTGTGGACCCGTTTGTAAAAATTAAACGGGCCTTTAACAATGCCTGTACCTAACAAGCACGACTCGAATACTGAATTACGCAACACATTTACTGCGTTGGTATCTAGCAACTGGTCGTGGATAGTCTTCTCCATGCGTTGAGCCGCAATCTTGGCGGGTTCAATCTGGGGTTCTCCCATCTTGGCCCGGCCTTCAGCGAGGGGCAATTGCCCGTATTCGCTCTGTAAGCCTCCTAGAAAGGCTTTAGGCTCTTCTGCCTGTAGTGCCCCCGGAGCAAGTTCCCTACCGTCCCCAGCAAAGCCGTAGGGGTCTTGTGGGCCACTTTCATCTAGGGGTGTCTCCATGTGGGCAAACTCCGCAATGCCTTCGGGCACGGGAGTTGATTCCACAACTAGGGGAAACTTTTTGTTGGCAAACAGAATATCCACAATCTGACCAAAGGCGGCAAGCACCTTGGTCTTAGTAATGCGGATGAATACCTGTGACCGTTCAGAATCACGATACTGGGTTGTTGAGTCGTAAATGCCACGGAAGTTTTTGTAGGCTTGAAGCCACTTCTGTTCGTGGGAGAACCGTCCGTTCTCCGCATCTTGAAACTTGCCCATTACATATGAAGCAAGTCCCGGCATCTGTTCTTCTGGATTCACTAACCCAATAGTGGTATCGTCTGCTGGTTGGAGAAAATTATCTTCAGACATATAAAGTCCTAGCTAAAGTAGTTTCTGTCGTCAGCCATCTTGTTAAATGAAGCTTCTACAGTAGGCTTTGTAGATTTCTTAGGCATAGCTTCTGCTAGGCCACCTAGATTCTTAACTGCAGTATCAAATCCGGGCTTTTCACGGTAGAGCGTTGATGCGCCTTCGTCCGTATCAACACTAACTTTGTCAGAGTTCATAATGTACGATGCGCCATAGTTGTAGTTATTGCCGGGCATTTCTGCCTCCTTATGGTTTTATGGTTGTGGTACGAAGCCTTGGTTAGCAACGGGGGCGGCTTCGGGTTCCCTGTTGCGTTCTAAGAATCCTGCATCTTGAGTTGCAATACGGGCCATTTGTTCGGCGGGGCTTTCTTCCTCAACTTCGCGGGCGGGGATGAAATCCTGACCTGCAAACGGTCCGGGGTCTGTTCCTTGGGTTTCTATGTCCCGTGACAAACCCCGCATTTCTTCTTCGGTTGTCGGTATGTTTTGATACGAAGTATCAACAATTGCTGTGGCTGCTGTTGCCACTGCTGCCGGGGCTTTAGCTGCAAGCATGGCTGCTTCCATAGCAGTGTCCCGTGCCATCGCCGCGCCAGAACCTTCAGGGTCGCGCAGGGCTTCGTAAGCGGCAGCACCGCCTATGGCTGTGAGTCCTACCTTCAGGGTTCTATCCAAAAATTTATTTAAGTCAAATCCCGCACCTTTTAATTTATCTTGAAGGTCCGGACTTAGGTCATCTAGGCTTTTGGGTTCAGGGGCAGCTACCGTGGGTGCAGCAGAGGGGGCTACTGTTGTTTCAGGACGAACAACATCCGTCTTGGGCTTTGGGGCAAAAACCTTGGCTTCCAAGGAACCCATTGTCACAGGAGCATCGGCAGGTTCAAACTTGGGAAGAAGCTGGCTAGATGTAAAATCTGTGTCGTAAGAAATTCGCTGGCCTTCAGGCGGTTGCATTCTTGTTGGCAACTCCTGTGTCTGAGCATCAAACAACCACGCATCTATTGCGTTGGGGACATCTGTAGCAGCTTGACCATAGAAGCCGGGACTTGGATTGTAGTACAAATCCGAAGCACCGCCGCCTTTGGCAGTAGTGCTAATAGCACGGCCTTGTGCTGCTCCCACCTTACCGCCCTGTCCGGGAAATTCATTTAGAGCCAGAGTGACCCACATACGTCGCAAATCGTAGGCTTCTGAAATATTGTTTAACTTTTTACCCGTTTCATGGTCTGTCATAATTCCGGGAACTTTAATCAACTTAGCAACGCGGGTCATCTCTCCTTTGCCAATCGGAGAGCCGTCCGGGTTTACAAAAAGATTGCGGTCATTGGCTTGACTTACATCCAATGCCTGTTGCATAATACTGTAGGTACGTGGCCCAACTGCAACATTTAAGTTTTCATCCATCTTAACGCCGGGTGTATCGGTATCAAGAAAGAAACCCCATGCTGCACTACGCTTTTCAGGTGCTTGCAAGGCACTTGCTGGGGCATTCATAATCTCTCCGGTACGAAGACCCATGTGGGCTTGTGCCGCAAGAGCCTTTACAATACCTATATCCTTTGGATTATTCCGGCCATACTCATCTAACTTAGCAAGCCACTCACCCATCAAACCGGGATTAAAACTAAATCTACGTGCTTTTGCTAGGGGCTTGTCAGGACGAACAACCCGACCAGTAGCCATCGGCATACCTTCAGGATACAATTCCTGTAAGGCACCTGCCCGTTGTAACTGCTCATTGATGTGAAATTCAATGGCACCGACTTGAGAGTAGATGGTACGACGTGCGTTTACTGTGTCGTTTATTTCGTAGGCTTGAACAAGAGGATTAATCTCATCGTCGGCAAAAGTATTTACAAAGTCTATGGCGGGGCGGTCTAGGTAATCTTTAAAAATAGGGGCAAACTTAGTGTCGCCCATAAATGTTGCCATAAACTTTTTTGCACCACCTTCGGCTTTAGACCTAGCAGCATGAGCCTCTGCGATTTGACGCAAAGTAGCCGTGCGCGGGTCTAAATTTTCCGCAAGGGGTTTGTAGCTAGTACCTGTTTGTAAATTCTTCGGTGCCATTTAATATCCAAAGGTTGCATCGTAGGGCTTAAAGGTCTGGTCCTTTATGCCTTGCAGTTGTTTGTGTATTGAGGTATAGCTGCTGGTTCGCGTCATAACCATATAACGCAACGCATCGTAGGCATGGTCCTCTGCTCTCGTGTCTACATCTTCGCTGTTTGTTTTAGAGAGTGGAATGCCCGATAGCTGTGCAATGATATGCTTACAAGTCGAAAAAATCCGCATTCGTGGTTCTTTAGAGTAGGGGTCGTCAGCAAGCCGCCTGTGCAGTTCCATTTTTCCTTGTAGACGGTTGCGGTCTGAGGGAGTCCACCTAACACCAGCCCGCATCATAGTTTCTGCGATTGACGGGCCGAATCCGGTCTTATTCCAGCATGAAGAGTCAAGGACTGTATAGTGTGGTTGTGGGTCCAACTCCTCACATTCTAATATTCTATCAGCTAATTGTTCTGCTGTCAAGTGCTTTACGTAGAGTTCCCGATAAATCCAAATGTTGTTGTCCCAGTCGATTGCACCCCACAGAACACACGACGGGCTAGAGTACCCATAGTCAGCAGCACGGATGCGGGGCCAATTGGTTGGCAACTCCCACGGCTCGACAACGTGACGTACTCGTGAAAACTCCGGGAAGGCGGCTCCCTCCGCTACATCCCAGTCCCCTTCTAAGAGTCGTCTACGCTCGACTTCTGGGAGTGACCGAAGCATGGCCTCGTATTGGCCGTCTGCCATCAGGAAGGGGTTGTCAGTCAGCCGTGCGGGGACAAACTTGCGATAGAACAGCGGCTGACCTGCCTTAGCGTGACCGTCGGGCCACACAAATGTTTTTCCGGTGTCTAGGTCTTTTGCACCAAAAGCGATATTTGGTTCGTAAGCGTCGATGTACATCTTCTTGACCCACCAACCACCCACTCCTCCGGGGTTGGCTGTGCAGCGCATGCACAGGTGTTGCTGGAGTTCAGGGTCAGTAGAACGAAGGCGAGAACGTAGGTAATCCCAGACGTAGCTGGATGGGTACTGTGTGATTTCATCTACGCCAATCCAATTGAAAGCCTGTCCTTGAAAGCGGGTTACATCCTTGTCTCTGTCTAGGTAGGTAAACCAGAGGGTTGCCCCAGAGGGGAACACCCACGTTGATTTTGCTTCGCGCCATATTGCGCCGGGAAAAGCCTTGGGGTATAGTTGTTTGGCTTTGTCTATTAGTTCTGTTAGTTCGTCGAGAGTACGACGAAGAAGAAGGCCACGATGGTTGGGATTGTGGCAGTAGCGCAGCGGGTCAGCAAGGAGTGCGAAACTTTTGCCACCGCCAGCGGCACCCCCATACAAAACATCCTGCTCACTTGCAGAAAGAAAATCTTCTTGGGGTCCGGGATTGGGACGGAAAATAACAGGGGAGCCATCTACTAAGTCCTCTACAGCAGAGGGTAGGTCAGCCAAGTCGCCTTGGTCTATTACCCGTGTCTTTTTACCCTTGAGGCCGTCCTCGACTTTTTTGGCTGTTTCCTTTAGGGTCTTGACCTTTTTCTTTTTGGTCTGGGCTTTGGACTCCTGACGTGCTGCTGACTTGGTTGCATTACGCAGACGAGCCTGTACGGAACGCCGTGCCCGTTCCCGGTCAGATATTGCGTACTGAGCCGTGGGCTGGTTCGGGTCTTTCTTGGGGCGTCCCGGTCCACGGGGCTGGTCCAATGTCGCTGGGTCGGGGGGGACAAGGACACGTTTGCGGGGTTTAGTCGCCATTACTGTTTTCAGAACTTCTCGAAGCTGCGCGGCCTCGCTGGGGCTTAAAGTTTGTATAGTATTCGGAGTAGGGGTAGCGATACACAGTTTCGTTAGGAGTGGCGGATAGGTTCACGTTCTTATCAACAGCGTACCTTGCTGCGTATCCCTTCTTTGCCGCACCCGCACTATTGAGAGCAGCTTCCAAGTCTTTCTTTAAGGACTCAACTTCTTTGGAGTTGTCCACCGCCATCTCTCGCCCCATCCGTGTCTGGGACAACATCCCTGCCTTTAGGGTCTGGGCACCGGGAACGGATTTGGAAAGGGTTTTGATTTGGTTCCGCAACTCTTTTATGCCACGGTCTACCCCTGCAGCGTACTGTGCGGGGGTAACTGTTTTTGCTTTGTCAATCTTAGCCATCTATCACGACCTCTTTCTTTGGGGGCAGCAGGACTACGCTGTGTACTGCCGTTACGTTGTGGTCTTTAGTCGCCATTACTGTTTTCAGAACTTCCAGATGCCGGGCGACCACGATGGTCTTTTCTAAGTATTAGCTTCATTCCATCAATGTTGGTATACTCTTGTTGTTTTTTATTTTTACTACTACCAAAAAGTTTATACCCAACATAAGCCGCCATAGGCTTAAAAAACCCAGAACCTACAGGAGCATTCAAAGATGCATCCAATGCGCTAGTTGGCTTATTTCCGTTCAAATCTGCTTTTGTCAATAGTTTTCTTTTTTTATTAGCCATCTATCACGACCTCTTTCTTTGGGGGCAGTAGGACGACACCATGGACTGCCTGTACGTTGTGGTTGATTGTTTCCTGTTTACCCAGACCTACGCGGTTCAGGATGGCTTCAGCAGCCTTCATACGGAGTTCATCCCCCCGTTCGATGTCGGGAGCATTCACAATGTCAACTATGCGGTTGGCAGCGCGGAGAGATTGGCCCGCCAGCATGGTGCGGGTACGGTCTACAATCTCATCAGCAAGGCGTTCGCGTAGCCACGTCACAGAACCGGGGGCATACCCCGCAATGTCGGCAGCTTGCCGGACGTTACCGCCGTTATCGAACAGGGCATCCAAGAATGTCTCCTGTTTGTCCGTGAGGGCGGGCTTGCGAGTGCTTGTTTGGGGAAGAAGATTCATTACACACCTGCTACTTGTTGGCACTTGTACCTAACCTCGTAGGGTTGGGGTACAATGAAGGCTACATCGCGTATCATTTCAACAACACGCAACTCACACGCCTCCTCCGTGCGGTAGGGACCACGGGTATCGTGCGCCTCTAGGCACTTTTGTCCAATATTTAGGGAACATATCAGTATTACGGCTGCAAACATGGGGGATTTCCTTCGTATATTCCTATATTTTAGGGATATTTAACGTTTGTGTCAACAAAAAAATAAAAAAGGTTGACAAACGGGAATTTTGTTCCTACAATGGACTCTAGTCC
>UEXM01003049.1_pt1 | contig 11140 bp, 18 predicted proteins | sample 1796661 | NCBI WGS metagenome assembly UEXM01 (sample SAMEA4772469, study PRJEB27181) | metagenome
GAAAGTTTGCTATGGCAGCTAAAGAGCTGGATAAGGGGTTCTCAGAGACACTTAAAGTATTGGCGCGTGAATTATCTGGGGGGAATGTCTAAGTGAACCGCGCAAGTTTTTCATCACTAATGTCTAAAGGAGGACAAAAAATGAAGTATGGCAAAAAGAAACCTATGAAGTCTGTCAAAAAGAAGGTAATGAAGAAAAAGGCGAAGCCTAAAAAGAAGGGGTACTAAATGCCAGAAACAAAAAATGTTGAAGTTCACGTTACTGGTGTTTCAATGTCAGGAGCTGTGAAAGATGACAACAAGCGATCTGCTCCAACAGATCAGAAAAAATCTGGAGAAAAGGCGGCTAGAGATAGCTGAAGATATGGTTGATGGCCGCATGACGGACATCAACGCATACCACAAAAACGTAGGGATCGCAGAGGGTCTAATGCAAGCCTCTGAGGTTATCCGCGAAACATTGAAAAAATTAAACGAAGAGGATGTATAGCGTGTCTCATCAACATGATCGAATATTTACAGATGAAGAAACCAATGCCACTATTGGATCTCATCAATTACCAGTTCCCTTGAACTGGAAAGTTTTAGTTCAGCCAAATCAGGCAAAGACAAAAACATCAGGTGGAGTTCTTCTGCCAGAATCATCCAAAGATAACGAAGAATATCTAACAGCTCATGGGACTGTGTGTGCCTTGGGTGACTTAGCGTATCGTGACAGAGATACAGGCCAGCGATGGCGGTCTGAGGTCTGTCCAAGGGTTGGGGATCGCGTAACCTATGGAAAATACGCTGGTCAAAAACTTGTTGTAAAAGGCGTCAAATTCCTTCTGCTAAACGATGATGAAATCACATCGATCTTGCCAGATGGTGTTGAAGTCGCAGCATATGTGGGGTGATTGATATGGCAGAAAAAGAACAAATTCTGGAAGAGATCGAAGCCGAAATTCAAAAAGCTAAAGGTGAGCCAGAAGATTTCGAAATAGAAGTTATCGATGAACCTGTTCAAGAGGCCAAAGAAGAGGCCAAAGATCAGGCCGAAGCAAAAGAAGATGACTATGGGCCGAAGGTTCAGAAGCGTATTCAAAAGCTAGTCGGTCAGCGTCGAGAAGCTGAAATCCAAGCTAGGCAAATTCAGGAGCAGAATGAGCAGCTCCAAAAACGTCTGTCGCGCTTGGAGCAAGGATCTCAGCAAAACGCAGAGAAGGCGTTTAATCAACGCTATAACCAAACAAAAGCAGCCTTACACAAGGCTGTTGAGGAGGGTGACACAGAAGCTCAAGTATCGTTCCAAGAGCAAATGGCCGACATGAGAGCTGCTATGCGTATTGCCGAAATGCAGAAGCAACAAAATCAACAACGTGCGGCGGCTTCGCCTACGGTGGGTCGAGCGCAACAAGCTGCACAAAACCCAGCACCACAAAAAGCTATGCAGTGGTGGCAAGCCAATAACTGGTTTAACGCTCAAGGTTTCGAGCGCGAGACAGCGGCGGCACGTTCAATTGATGTTCAGCTTGACCTAGAAGGCTATGACAAAAATTCTGACGAATATTATCATGTTTTAAACAACCGTTTACAAAAAATGTTTCCTGAGATATCGTCGGAGCCAAGTCCTAGTAAGGCAAGAACGAAAAGTAGACCACCAGTCGCCCCAACTACAGGCGGTTCTTCCAACTACAAGGGCAATAGAGTGAGGATGTCGCAAGAACAACTCAGAATGGCTAGAGAGCTTGGAATCAATGATGAAAAAGGTCTTAAAAAATACGAAGCCGAAATTCGGCGTCAACAAAGGAGCCAATAATAATGTCTGAGAAAAGAAATGTTCGCGCGAGCCAAGCTCGCAATTCTGTGCGTGATGAGGAATCTCGTCCCATGACGGCATGGAAACCACCATCACTTTTGGATGCACCCGAAGCACGTCCCGGTTATGTTCAAAGGTGGGTAGCTACCTCGATTCAGGGTAAGGATAGCCCAGACAACGTGTACAAACGTATGCGTGAAGGATGGGAACCGCGCCCTGCTGATACTGTGAAAGCTGAGTTATTCTCAACAATCAATCACGGCCAGTGGGCAGGATCAATTGGAGTTGAAGGAATGCTCTTGTGCGAAATGCCAGAAGAACGGCATCATCAAATGAGAGATTATTATTCAGGCAAAAATGATGAACTGAATGAATCAATTGCAGGCGATCTTGAAGCGTTAGGACGGCGTAGTGGACAACCAATCTATCAAGAGCGGAAGTCCGAAACCAGTCGTGGCAGATCTCTTTCTGCTGCAAGCGACTAAATTAACGCTAAAAGGAGCGAAAAATGGCAAATGCAGATGCAGCCTTTGGGTTTATCCCAGTTCGTCACATGAGCGGTAATGCACCTCGCACTAACCAATACACCATCACAAGTGGTCTTGCAGAAAACATCTTTACAGGTGACCTTTGCATTATCACGTCAGGTGGTGTTGTTACTCCACATTCGGCAACGGAAGTGAATAACATTGGTGTTTTTGCGGGTGTGTCTTACACAGCAAGTGACGGTTCTTACGTCTATAGTGAATACTGGCCGTCAGGCACAGTAGCTACTGACATCATCGCATATGTATATGATGATCCATATACTGTGTTCAAAGTTCAGTCAGCGGGTTCCCCTGCTCAGACCAATATCGGCAACTGTGCTGATGTTGTCGCTGGGGCTGGGTCCACAACGACTGGTCAATCAGGCTTCGAAATCAGTGGAACAATGGCGGCTAGCGCTGCTACTTGCAAATTGATTGCATTGGTGGAAACACCAGACAATGCATTCGGGGCTAACGCTGTCATGGAAGTGCTTATCAATGAGCATCTTCTTAAAGACAGTGCTGGCATCTAAGGAGGGTATAAACAATGGCTATGAATAGAGCAAATTTTGCTAAAATGCTTGAGCCGGGTCTGAATACTCTTTTCGGACTCGAATACGACAGCTATCCAGCCGAATATGAGGCAGTTTTTGAATCAAACACTTCGCAAAAAGCGTTTGAAGAGGACGTCCTCCTATCTGGATTTGGAAATGCTCCAACAAAATCAGAGGGTTCTGCGGTTTCTTATGACGCAGCCTCTCAGCAGTGGACTGCGCGTTATCAGCACGAAACAATCGCTTTGGCTTTCTCAATCACTGAAGAAGCTGAAGAAGACGGCCAGTATGGTTCGATTGCTTCTCGCTATACAAAAGCGTTGGCTCGCTCAATGGCCTCTACTAAAGAGATCAAAGCAGCTAACATTTTGAATACCGCGACAACTGTTAACGGTGGTGACGGCGCACCTCTTTTGAGTGCATCACATCCAACCCAAAACGGTAACCAGTCTAACATTCTAGCAACAGCGGCTGACTTGTCTGAAGTGTCACTAGAAGCAATCCTTATTCAGATTGCTGACATGAAAGATGATCGCGGTCTTCGCGTTGCGGCACAAGGTACGAAGTTGGTTATTCCAACAGCTTACACTTTTGTTGCAGAGCGTCTGCTCGAATCACAACTGCGTGTTGGCACTGCTGACAACGACATCAACGCGATCCGTCAAGGTGGATATCTCCCACAGGGCTATCACATTATGCGCCGTCTAACAGACAGCGATCAGTGGTTCGTGCAAACTGATGTTCCTGATGGACTGAAAATGTTCCAACGCTCGCCTATGAAAAAAGGCATGGAAGGTGACTTCGAAACTGGCAACGTGCGCTATAAAGTGCGTGAGCGTTACAGCTTCGGTGCTACTGACTGGCGTGGGGTCTTCGGATCACAAGGCGCTTAATTACCTAACTTCTCCTCTCTGTTAGGTTTGATTGAGGCGGTCTTCGGATCGCCTCTTTCTTTTTGTTCAAACCTATTGTAGTCTCCAGATATCCCTGACAGCTGCATGGTGCGGCTGACACTAGCCTCGACAGGAGATCATAATGGCTAATACAACTTTTTCGGGTCCAATTCGGGCTGGCGGCATTAAGACAACTACAGGAACAACTGTTGGCTCAGACATTGCAAACGTAGGTTACGTTGTGATGATGCAGACGCACACAATGGATCTTTCTGGTGGTGCAATCGCTGCGGGTTCAACTGACATGGTTATTCCCGCAAATTCAAAGATTATTGATTGTGTAGTAGACATGTCTACAGCTTCATCTGGCGCAACAAACGTCAGTGTTGGCGATACCGTTGGTGGCGCAACCACAATCTTAAATACACTGGCAGTAGGTACATCTGCTGGTCTAAAAACTGTTACTACACAAGGCGGCGGCACAGGCGAGTGGTCAAACACAGGTACTGCTGACCTAAAGCTAACTGTTACAAACAGTGCAGCTACAACAGCGGGTGTTTGTGTAATTACCATTATGTACGCACAGGCTTATAACACGGTTATCCGTCCATAAGGAGCGTTTAAATGGCTGACATTGTATCAGTAAAAAAGCTAAGTGATAGCACCAGAGAGGCAGTGTTCGCGTTCCAGTATCAATATGTTGATACAGGAGATGAAAGCGCTGTCTTAAAGATTGATGTTTCTACACTTGCTCCCAACGCGAATGGCGAGCCTTGCACGGCTGTTCGCATCATCGAAGGATGGTGGGTCATTAAAAGCATGACGGTGCGGGTATTGGCTGACGCTGATGTAGACATCATTTTGATGAACATTGGGGATGATGATATTGGATATCACGATTTCTCAAGGTTCGGTGGCCTTCCATCAACTCTGTCGTATGGTACAAATCCAACTGGGGATATAAAATTTACGACAGATGGAGCTGGGGCAGTAGGTGATTCATATCAACTGGTTCTAAGGGTAATCAAAGAATACTAGGAGTTTTCAATGGCAACTTCAGGAACCGTAGCGTTTCAGCCCAATGTCGAAGAAATTATAACTGAAGCATTCGAGCGTTGCGGTATTGATACCCAAACCCAAACTGGTGACAAGGCTGTGTCTGCACGGCGCAGCCTTAACCTACTCTTTGCGGAGTGGGCTAATAGGGGTATAAATTACTGGGCTGTTCAGCAACAGACCTTGACGCTTGTAAACGGCACAACGTCATACACCCTTCCAGTAGGCACAATAGACATTATCGATGCAGTAATACGCGACAGCTCTGGCACAGATACATCTGATCAAGTCATAAATCGTGTGTCGATTGCAGATTATAATCAGCTTCCAAACAAAAATTCTGGCGGCAAGCCAAGCCAGTACATGCTTGATAAACAATACACACCTGTTGCATATTTTTGGCAAGTACCAGACAAAACAACATATAGTATGGTGTACTGGGCGATCAGGCAGCTTGAGGATGTCACGGCATCAAATCAAGATCCAGATATTCCATATCGTTGGAATGAATGCATATGTGCTGGTCTTGCAAGTAAGTTGGCAATGAAATTTGCAGTTGATAAATTTAATATGTTAAATGAAATGTATGAAAGATCATTTAGCTTTGCAGCAGCGTCAGACAATGACGGTGTATCTCTGAGGGTTCAGCCCACTGCGCTGAATTTATATTGATGGCAAAATACGCAAGAGGCAAAAAATCCCAAGCGATTAGCGACAGAGGCGGTCTAAAGGTTCCATATACGGATCTTATGACTACTTGGGATGGCCTTCGCGTGTCTCCAGACGATTGGGAGCCAAAACAACCACAGCTCACACCCGCTAAAAATGTTGTTGATGCGACATCACTTTTTAATCCACGCCCAGATACAGACCCCGAAAATGCAGAGGTATTTATAGGGTACAATTTTGACTTCTTCACACCCATACAAGACCGCCCTCCAGTGGGCATACATGGGCTTGGTGTTGTGTCTCATGGGTCTGTACTAGAAATGGACGTTTCGGTCACTGGAGTGGCTGGTACAGGCGCTGTGGGGACAGTCTATCCAAACCCTGATATCAATCCAGCAGTCGGCACAGGCGCAATTGGTGATTTTGAATTAGTAGTGTCTCTTGATGTAAACGTCACCAGTGCTATTGGTACAGGCGCTCTAGGTGACTTAATTTTTGCCACTACTGTTACTGGGGTAACTGGCACAGGAGCAATTGGGACTGAAGTCCCAGAATCTGAAATTGAAGAAACAGGCGTGGCTGGTACAGGTTCTATTGGAACTTACACAGTAGAAAATGTAATAACTGCTACAAGTGCAATTGGCACAGGCGCGACAGGCACTGAGACAGCAGTATCTGAAATATCAGTATCTGGTATATCTGGCACTGGATCTGTCCATGTGATTGGAACTGGTGCTGGTAGTGACTTTAATCTTATTGTTGGCCCAATAACTGGATTGGGCGGCGTAGGAACGACAGGCAGCGAGGTCGCAGAAACTGAAATATCTGAAACAGGTTTAGCTGGTACAGGCGCAATAGGATCTGTAGATCCAGCAGTTGGGTGGGGCAACAACGCTTGGGGCAATGGAACATGGGGTAATGGAATATGAATTACACACAATTAGTATCGAACATTCAAAACTTCATGGAAGATGACAGCGCAGAGCTGTCAGCATCTATTGATCAGATTATAGAGCAGGCCGAAGAAATGATTTTTCAGCGGTTACCTAATTTGCCTTGTTTTAGAAAAAACGCATCAGCAGCTCTGGTGCAAGGCACAACGGATTACACTGTTCCGTCTGCAAGGATGATCAGACAAGTTTCTGTTATTACCGCAAATGTGACAGCATATTTAAATCACAGAGTAGATTCATATGTGCGTGATTACTGGCCAAATGCCACAACTCAAGGCGTTCCAGAGATGTATAGCACTAAAACAGCGGCGATTGGCGGCACGACTTTTACTGTTGCACCCACTCCAGACGCAACAACATCAACTTATCAAGTTGATTTTATAGCCCCAGAAACTGGGTTGAGTTCAAGTAACGCAAATACTTGGATTGGAGATAACGCAGAAAATGTGTTATTAGCAGCGTGTCTTTACGAAGCATCAGCCTTCTTAAAAGCTGGAGAAACTTTAACACTCTACAAGACACAATTTGACGAAGCAGTGCAATTATTTGTACAAGAGATGCAGCGAGACTACGCAGCAGAATATAACGGAGGTTTATAATGGCTATCGCACAAGCAATGTGTACAAGTTTTAAGGAAGACTTGTTTCAAAAAGAACAAGATCTAGATTCAGATACAATCAAAATTGCGCTGTATACTTCTTCAGCGTCATTAGGTGCTGCAACAACAGCATATACCACAAGTGGTGAAGTTGCTTCTGGAAATGGGTATACAACAGGTGGTGAAACACTTACCAGCCCAGTGATTGGCACAAGTGGCACAACAGCTTATGTTGACTTTGCTAATCCAGAGTGGACATCAGCATCATTCACGACGGCTGGCGCTTTGATCTATAACGACACAACGGCAGGTAATAATTCAATTGCGGTTCTAAATTTTGGTGGTGACTTTACAGTTACTTCTGGCACATTCCGCATTGTTTTCCCAGCTCCCGGAGCCGCTGGCTTGATCCGCATCGACTAATAAAAAAAGGATAGTACAACATGGCTAGTACCTATGAAAATGACCTTCGCCTCGAAGAAATGGCCACAGGGGAAAACTCTGGCTCATGGGGTACGAAGACCAATACAAACCTCGAACTAATCGCAGATGCGTTTGGTTATGGCACAGAGGCTATAACAACTAATGCTGACACTCACACGACAACAATTGCAGATGGAACTTCTGATGCTGGACGTGCGATTTATTTAAAATATACAGGCGCTTTAGACAGCGCTTGCACAATTACTATTGGGCCAAATACGGTCAGTAAGATGTGGTTCATTGAGAATGCCACAAGTGGATCTCAAAATATCATTATCTCTCAAGGATCTGGAGCTAATATAACTATTGGCGCAGGAAAAACTAAAATAGTTTACAGCGATGGCGCTGGCGCTGGTGCTGCATTTGTTGAAGCTACAGATGGAATTTCAATAAATAGCTTGTTCTTAGAAGGAAACGCTACATTCGGCGACAACAACAAAGCCATCTTTGGGGCTGGGTCTGACCTACAGATTTATCATGATGGTACACATAGTTATATTAGCGATGTAGGGACAGGCCCACTTCGTATTACTTCAGATGGAACTGGCATCCTTTTAAACAAAAGCACCACTGAAAGTATGGGTCGGTTCCTTACTGATGGTGCAGTAGAGCTTTATTATGATAACGCCAAGAAGTTTGAGACTACCAGCACAGGCGTTGATATAAAATTTGACGGTGGCGGCTCTCAGATGGGGCTAGACATACACAATCAAGGTACTGCGACTGGCGATGATGCAGCTTTAACATTTGAAACCCAAGGTTCTCGAAACTTTACGATGGGTATTGACCGTTCAGCTTTGTCATTTGTTATTGCTGAAAGCTCTACTTTAACAACAAATCCTAGATTGGTCATTGATGATAGCGGCAATGTTGGGATAGGCACAGATTCGCCTACTGTTTTGCTCGATTTGGAAAGTGCCTCACCTACAATCAGACTGACGGACAGCGATGCTTCTGGAACTCCAGAGTGTCAAATTTCGGGTGCGGGTGGCGATTTAATCTTTGATGCCGACAGAGATAATGAAAAGGGCAGTAGCTTAATATCGTTTAAGGTAGACGGCTCAGAGCGTATGCGTATCGACAGCAGCGGTAATGTTGGGATAAACACAACCGCACCAAGTCCTGTTGGACTCGGAATTGTAACTGGTGGTGGATCAAAAGGGGTCATGCTCACCAGAAACGGCTCATCAGGAAACCCAACAAGTGGTCAAGGGTTTGGCAGTTTTGGTTTTAAAGGGCTTATGGATGGGTCAAACTCAATGGCGGCTGCTGAAGCATCTATTGAAGCTATAGCATCTGAAAACCATTCTGGTAGTACAGCAGGAACAGATTTGGCTTTTTATACTAAACCTTCAGGTACAGGGCCGGGTTCTGGCCCAACAGAGCGTTTCAGAATTACAGCAGCGGGCAATGTTGGGATAAATACGAGTTCGCCTAGTGTGCCTCTAACAGTGGAAGCTAACTCTGGCGGTAACAATATTCGTCTGCTAGGGCGATCATCAGACGGCTTTGCTTTTCTAGGATTTAGAAATAATAATGATAACTCAGACAATGCTCAGATTGGTGCAAGCAACGGTGCGGAAATGTTGTTTTACACGAATGGCTCAAATGAGCGTATGCGCATCAGCAGCGATGGTACTGTTTTTATAGGTAAAACAAGTACTGGTAACGCTGCGGGTATTCAACTCAATCAAAGCGGTTCCGCTTATTTTGTGCGTGACAGCTCCGCAGTCTTGCTGGTAAACAGGCTAGGCAGCGATGGAGTAGTAGTACAATTTTATAACGACTCAAGTGGTGTAGGTTCGATTTCAGTTTCTGGTTCTACTACAGCATACAACACCTCATCCGACTATCGACTAAAAGAAAATGTAGTAGCACTAACAGGCGCATCTGCACGAGTTAACCAGCTAGATGTTAAACGATTTAACTTTATAGACGATGATACGAATACACTGGTGGATGGCTTCTTAGCTCACGAAGTTGCTGACGTTGTTCCAGAAGCAATCACTGGCGCTAAAGACGCCATGAAGGATGAGGAGTACGAGGTATCAGCCGCTATTGGCGAGATATACACGCCACTTGAGGCAGCTTACGTTGACGATGACGGTAATGAAGTTGCTGCAACAGACGAGGTTATACACAGCACAGACGTAGTGGAACCAGAAACTTTAGCGGAAGGTCAACTTTGGAGAGAGACAACTAAAGCCGTCATGGGTACTCGCAGCGTCCCAGACATGCAAGGCATAGATCAGTCCAAACTCGTTCCACTTTTAACGGCTGCGCTGCAAGAGGCGCTGACAGAAATAGCAGCCCTTAAAGCTAGAGTAACAACATTAGAAGGATAATAAATTCAACCCCTAACCAAAAGGAGATCAACATGGCTGAGAAAAAAACAAACACCATTACGATCAACGACAAAGACTATATCGAAGATGAGCTAACAGATCAGCAAAAGGTAATGGTAAATCACATCAAAGATCTTGATCGCAAGGTAGGATCTGCTCAGTTTAATTTGGATCAACTACATATAGGCAAGCAAGCCTTTGTAGATATGCTAATAAAATCGCTTGAGGCTAAAGTCGAAGAGGCTGAAGTCGTAAACTAGGAATACTGAATAATGGATAAAAGAACCGTAGCATCTGCGCATGAAAGGATTGATGGATTGGAAAAAGAGGTCATTGAGATTAAGACCGAAATGAAAATTCAGTTCAAAGATTTGTTTAATCGTGTCAAACGTATGGAGTCAATTATGTTGGCTGCTACTGGTTCTATCATTGCGCTACTGGTCGCTGTGCTTACCAAGATGGGTTAGAGTTTAGTTGTGGCTATACTCGAAACTATAGCTGCCGCTAATGCTGCGTACTCAGTAATTCGTACTTGCCTTGAGAATGGATCTGAAGTGACTGGGCTAGTCTCTCAGGTAGGAAAGTTTCTTACCGCTGAAGATGAGCTAAAAGATGCAGTAAAGCGCAAGAAGGCCAGCCCAATTAGCGCTATCACTGGTGGTTCTGAAGGTGATTGGGAAGAGTTCCAAGCATTAGAAGATTTGAAGGCCAAGCGACAAGAACTTGAGAGCTGGTGTAGATTGTATGGCCCACCGGGAACTTGGGATAGGTGGCAGCAATACCAAGCTGAAGCGCGTAAGGCGCGACGTGCCGCAGAGAAACAACGTCAAAAAGAACGTGAAGAAATGATTGAGACAATGACTGTTGTTGTATGTGGTTTCATTGCTATTGGAGCAACAGGCGCTGGGTTTTATTGGCTAGGTAAATTCATGGAGAAGTGGTGATGTGGTTTTTGGTATGGTTTCATATAATCAACAATAATATTACGAGCTATGAGCTAGGTCAGTATACGTCTGCTAGTGAGTGTGCCAGAGCAAAAGACACTGCAAAAGTTTTGGTCACAGATGAAAAAACAATCACATACTGTTTTGAGGTTAGCGCAAAATAAGCAAGGGAAATATGTTGTATATGACAAATGGGGAAAAGTTGTTATAATAACCAGAGATAAACGAGTAGCGGAGCATTGCTATGCCAAATACAATTCTTGATGATTGGAAAATTCTACCAAGATTAATGATGCTGGTGACAACTATTATGTATATTCG
>UEXM01001584.1_pt1 | contig 11137 bp, 10 predicted proteins | sample 1796661 | NCBI WGS metagenome assembly UEXM01 (sample SAMEA4772469, study PRJEB27181) | metagenome
TCAGGTAGAGGCAGGGGGGCCGCGGGGCGGGGAGGAATTGCGCTCGTAACGGTTTGCCACGGTGGTGGCGGGGGCAAGCGGAACGGGCTCGGTGCGTGTGGTATCCGGCACGTTGTAGGCGCTGGGCAGAGCCAGCATGCCGTGGCCGTGGGTACAGACCTGGCAATCGGCAGAGGCTAACAGGTCCTTGGTAGGGCTATGTTGTCCGACGTCAATGTGGGTGGGGGCGTGCCATGCCAGTATTAATTGGACAAGAAACAGCCCGACAACCAGCGGTAAAACCAGCGGCAAAGAGTGCCCGCGACGGTATGAGCTCAGCGTGGCCGGGATCATTGTGAGGAATCCCCGCTGTGGTTGTTGCATAGCGGTGTGCACTGTTGCGGTTGCTGTTCAGGCTCAGTGCCGGGCACATAATCAAAACCGCCCGGGTGCCATGGGTGGCACTTGCACAGCCGTTTCGCTGCCAGTGCGCTGCCGCGTAGACTGCCATGGGTCACTACCGCCTGCCGGGCGTATTCCGAGCAGGTGGGGTAGAAGCGGCATTGGTTGCCTATCCAGGGGCTCAGCACCTTCTGGTATAGCCAGATGGCGCCAAGCAGAAGCGATTTCACGAGCGAAATTCTGCCTGTCGTTAAAGGTTGTGGGTTGTAAAAGATTCATGATAAAGGCATCGGGTACGGAGATACCAGTGTTGATCTATTGTCTTACTCGCGGCGTGATAAGAAAGTGCTGCGATTTCATGGCGATGGAATTCTAATGCAGCCTTGCGGTTACAAGGAGGGATCATGAACAAAGCAACAGGATGGACTCGCCCGGTACGGCTATCGGCTTTGGCTGTCACCTTGATGTTAACTGCCGGCGCTATGGCAGCGGATTGGCAGACGGTGAACAAAGGTGAGGCGCGCACCGATATCAGTACCTACGAAAAAGCCATGGCAGACAGCCCAGTGAAAGCGTTCCGTGGTGTTACTGAAGTGCAGGCCTCAGTGCTGAGTGTGTTGGCGGTGATGGCCGACACCAACGCCTGCTCGGAATGGTTGTACCAGTGCCAGTCTTTGGAACTGCGGGATAATGATCAAGCGTATCTTCGGCTCAAGGGTATCTGGCCGGCCAAAGATCGTGATGCTCTGATCAAGACCCACGCTACGCAGAACAAAGAAACGGGTGCTATTACCCTGGCTTCTCAAGCGGTGGATGGCGAACCGGAGCATGCGGGGTATGTACGCGTTGCTGCGCTGGAAGATCAGTTCGTACTGACGCCGCTGGACAATGGCTGGACTCGCATTGAGTTTGAAACCTTTATTGACCCCGGCGGCAATGTCTCTTCGGTGGCTAACGTCATTTCCCACAAAGCGCCCCAAGAAACCCTGCAGGAGCTGCGTGAGATGGCCAGAAGTGAAACCTACCAAAAGGCGGGGCTAGACCAGGCGGTGAAGCGTTACTCTAAATTGAAAGGGATAGATTTGCCGCAGAGCCATCAACCTGAATGAGGAAGTTCGGCAGTCGGAGTAACGAGTCACAATCTGAATGGAAAGCATGCGCGCCGGTAATTGAGGACAATTCACCGGCTGCTGCTTGTATACTTATCCGCTGGTCGCATACTGCGGGCAGCGTACTTTTTGTTGTGTCCTGTTGAAGAGAAAAGTAATGAGAAAAATATTGCGAGCGATATGTGTGGCGTTGTTGGCCCCCTTAGTGCTGCTGAATCCAGCTTGGGCAGCAAACTGGAAAACTAACCAGCAGGGCGAGGCTCGAGGTGATGTCACGACCTATGTACGGGACGTTTCCAACAGCCCCGTTAACGCCTTCAAGGGTATTGTCGAGGTAAAGGCATCCGTCACCTCGGTGCTGGCTGTGATTACCGCCGAGGATACGTTCCATGAGTGGATTTTCCAGGTCAAAGGCGCCGAGCGGCTTTCGGAGAAAGAGCGCGTAGAAATTCACATGCGTTTTAATGGTATCTGGCCGGTTTCAGACCGTGACGTAGTGCTGGCCAACACGCTTAGCCAGAATAATGAAAGCGGTTCGATTACCCTGCACAGTGTTAATGCCGAAGGCGTGCTGGAAAAACAGGAAGGTTATGTACGTATCCCTGCACTGGATAACCAGTTTGTTATTACGGACATCGGTGATGGTTGGGTACGGGTCCAGTTCGAAACCTTCATAGACCTGGGCGGTAGCGTGCCCGTTTGGTTGACTAATATGGTGTCCACCAAGGCACCATTAGTAACCTTGCAAAGCCTGAAGGTCCAGCTGGAAAAACCGCGCTTCGCCAATGCCACCCGAAAAGATTTGCCGCCACTGCCGGGTATGGACACACTGTCATTGGAGGACTAATTTCCGGCGTCTAGGCCGGTAGAATCACTTGTGAATGGCGCCCCGGGTAATACGCCCGGGTCGAAACGTGAGGGCGAGCTATGGTGCTGGCGCGGTTTCAGCAGTGGTATACCCAGTTACGCTCCAGCATGTGGTTGTTGCCGGCCTGTTTCCTGGTCGGCGCGTCGATGCTGGCGTTTGCCCTGACGGCCATCCCCGGTGAGTTGCCCAAGGCCGATCAACATTGGTGGGCTTCTCTGCTGGCAGTAAGCCCGAAAGGCGCCAGCGCTGTGTTAACGACCATCGCTGGTTCAATGATTACCGTGGCCGGGGTGACCTTCTCCATAACCATGCTGGTGTTGGCTCAGGCGGCTAGCCAGTATTCCCCCCGAGTGTTGCGCGACTACATGGCCAATCGTATTAACCAGCTGACGCTGGCGGTGATCGTCGGCGTGTTTGCCTATTGTCTGTTGGTATTGCGAGCGTTGCCAGAGGAGCCTCTGCTGCTGGGGCACGGCATCGCCGTGATGGTAGCGTTGTTTGGTGCGTTTGTCGGGTTGGCGCTACTGATCTATTTCATTCATCACATCGCCAGCTCAATTCAGGTTTCTCAAGTAGTAGCGACCATTACCGAAGATACCTTGAGAGCAATAGCCCGGCGTTACGATCAGGCGTTTGGGCGTGTTGCGGAAAACTCGGCTGCTCTACGCGCCCAGAGGGTAAGGTCGCAAACGACGGGGGGGCAGACATTATCGGCCCCCCTTACTGGGTTTGTGCAGCAGGTTTACTTGAACGGGTTGGTGAAGGAGGCCGAGGAACAAGGGCAGATCATCACCATGTGTGTCTCGGTGGGTGAGTTTGTGGTCAAGGGGCAACCGTTGTTGTGTTTGCACGGGCCTGGCTGGGAGCCGGCACGCTGCGCGGCGCTATTACGCTGTTATGTAATCAACCGGCATCGCACCATCGAGCAAGATCCCGCCTTTGGCATTCGGCAGTTGGTGGATATCGCCATCAAGGCTTTGTCTCCGGGGATCAATGATTCCACCACCGCAGAACAATGTGTTCTGTACCTCGGTGCGGTGATTGCAGATCTCTCCGCGCGGCATATGCCGGAACCGTTTCGGCGCGTTAACGGGCAGTTGCGGCTGCAGTGTAAGCAACGGGATTTTGCGGATTATGTGGGCGAGGCATTTACCCAAATTGTCTGTAACGCGAGTGGAAATATGGCGGTGTTGGCCACACTGGGGAGTTCGTTGGCCATGCTGGAGCGGGCCGTGCCGTCGGAGCGGTTAAGGGCGATAGAGCAACAGCGGCGCCACTGGCTAATACAAGTGCGCGGCAGTCTGTCCCGGCAGGACCAGTTGGCATTGCTAGGCTGACGGCAGCACAAGGTGGCGGCGGACTTGGCATCGCGGTGGATCCACCGCTCCTGCAGCCAAGCTAGGGAGGGAGGGGGCCCGGTCTCCGGGCGCGACTTTGACATGGGGGGAAATCGGGCTTCGCACCGCGTTGTTGCGTGAAAGAATGCTGCGTGGAACGTTTCTTGTCATCGGCTCCAGCGGGTGCCTTCGCGGGTGTCTTCCAGTTGAATACCGGCATCGGTGAGTTGTTGGCGGATTTCGTCGGCGCGGGCGAAGTTCTTGTCTTTCTTGGCTTGGGTACGCTCTTCCACCAGGGCGTCGATGGCGTCGTTGCTGAGGCCGTCTTCGCTCGCATTCTTGTTCTGGAACCAGGCGGTGGGCTCCACGGTGAGCAGGCCGAGCAGGTCGGCGGCGGCCAGTAGTTCGGCTTTCAGCTTGGGCTTGTCGTCAAGCTCGGCCTTGTTCAGTTCACCGGCAATAGCGTGCAAGGCGCTGACCGCTTCGGAGGTGTTCAGATCGTCCTTTAGTGCGTCCAGTACCGGATGGTTGTCCGGCAGTTGGTAGCCCGCTTCTGGTGCCACGGTTTCACCGCGACCCAGCAAGGCGTAATAGAGCGTATCCAGGCCTTTTTCTGCATTATCCAGTACATCGGCTGAGAAATTCAGCGGCGAGCGGTAGTGGCTCGATAGCAACGCGAAGCGCAGCGTTTCGCCGTGGTACCGGGTGAGCAGGTCGCGGACCAAACGGAAGTTGCCCAAGGACTTGGACATCTTTTCGCCGTCGATGTTGATGTAGCCGTTGTGCAGCCAGTAACGCACGTAGTCGGTTCCGTGGGCGCAGCAGCCTTGGGCAATTTCGTTTTCGTGGTGCGGGAAGATTAGATCCTGGCCACCACCGTGGATATCAATTACATCACCCAGGTGCTTGTGGATCATGGCGGAACACTCGATGTGCCAGCCAGGGCGGCCACGTCCCCAAGGGGAGTCCCAGCCGGGCTGTTCATCGGTGGACGGTTTCCAAAGAATGAAATCGCCGGGGTGGCGTTTGTAGTCCGCCACTTCCACCCGAGCGCCAGCAAGCATGTCTTCCAGTTTGCGACCGGAGAGCTTGCCGTAGTCGGGCATGGATTCCACCGCGAACAGCACTTGGCCATCGGCTTCGTAGGCGTGCCCTTTTTCTACCAAGATAGCGATCATCTGGATCATCTCGGGGATGTGATCGGTGGCCTTGGGAATGATGCTTGGGGTTTTGGCATTCAATGATGCCATGTCGTCGGCAAAAGCTTGGGTAAAGCGTTCGGTGAGGGTGCTGATCGCTTCGCCGTTATCCGCTGCCGCCTTGATGATCTTGTCATCAATGTCGGTGATGTTACGGGCGTAGACCACGTTCGGGTAGAGTCGTTGCAGTAACCGGTACAGAACATCAAAGACCACCACCGGGCGAGCGTTGCCAATGTGGACGAAGTTGTAAACCGTGGGGCCGCACACGTAAAGGGTGATGCGGTTAGGGTCCAGCGGAATGAACTCGTCCTTTTTGCCGGTGAGGGTGTTCTGCAATCGTAAGGTCATTTGCCGTACAACTCTTTGGGGTCTTTGATGGGGGCTTTATCGATGGTCACATTGTCGGCGTCGGCTTTCCAATAAAAGCAGTCGCGGCGGCCGGTGTGGCAGGCGGAGCCGGTCTGATCCACTTTCACCAGCAAGGCGTCACCATCGCAATCAATACGCAGTTCTTTCAGCGTTTGTACCTGCCCGGAGGATTCGCCTTTACGCCATAACTTCCCCCGCGAGCGGGAAAAATAGCAGACGCGTCCCGTGGTCAGGGTTTCTTCAATGGCCTCGCGATTCATCCATGCCATCATCAATACTTCGCCACTGTCGTGCTGCTGGGCAATGGCTGCCACTAGCCCGGCGTCGTTGAACGCCAGGTTGTCGAGGGCTTCTTTGAGGGAAATCTGAAAGCCTTCTGGCTGTTGTTCGTTGTGTTTGAACATGACGTGCCTCTTCGGGAGCAGTGTTTTGTAGGAGCCCCACTTGAGGGGCGAACCACGCTGAGGAGGTGTCCTCGCTGTCGCTCAGTCCTCCCTCCAAGTGGGGCTCCTACAGCGGCTCCGGTCAGATCGGGAGACGGGTCGCTGCGGCCAGGGCCGCCACGGCTTCGTCCAGATCCACGGTTTCGGTGGCTTGGGAGCCCAGGGTACGAATGGCGACCTGGTTGTGTTGCGCTTCCTGTTCACCGATTACCCAGATACGCGGGGTTTTGGCGCGGGAGTGCTCGCGGACCTTGAAGCCGATCTTCTCGTTACGAATATCCAGCTCTGCCGGTACCCCGGCGGCAACCAATTTCTGCTGCACGGTGGTGGCATACTTGTCGGCGGAGTTGGTAATGGTGCAAACCGCCACCGGTCGCGGCGCCAGCCACAGAGGCAGGTGACCGGCAGTGGATTCGATCAGGATGCCAAGGAAGCGTTCCAAGGAACCCAGCACAGCACGGTGCAACATGACCGGACGCTGGCGGGAGCCGTCCTCGGCCACGTATTCGGCATCCAGGCGATCGGGCAGCACGAAGTCGACCTGCAGGGTGCCGCATTGCCAGTCACGGCCAATGGCATCGCGCAACACGAATTCCAGTTTCGGGCCATAGAAGGCGCCTTCACCCGGGTTCAGTTCGCATTCCAGGCCCAGAGATTCCACTGCAGAGCGCAGTGCGCCTTCGGCTTTGTCCCAGGTTTCATCGGAGCCGGCGCGGTTATCCGGACGGTCGGAGAATTTGATACGGAACGAGTCGAATCCAAAATCTGCGTAGACTTCGCGCAGCATCTTGATGAAACCGGCGGTTTCTTCGTTAACCTGCTCTTCGGTACAGAAGATGTGAGCATCGTCCTGGCTGAACGAGCGGGCTCGCATCAGGCCATGTAGGGCGCCGTGGGCTTCGTTACGGAACAGGGTGGTGAACTCTCCCAAGCGAATGGGCAAGTCTCGGTAGCTGGTGATCCCCTGTTTGAAGATCTGTACGTGGCCGGGGCAGTTCATCGGCTTGACGGCCATTTCTTTGTGGTCGTGGGTGCAGACGGTGAACATGTCTTCGCCGTACTTGTCCCAGTGGCCGGATTGTTCCCAGAGAATACGGTCCATCATTTGCGGAGTGGAGACTTCTTCATAGCCGCCTTTTTCCATCTTGCCGCGGATGTAGTTTTCCAGGTTTTGGCGCATGCGCCAGCCTTTTGGGTGCCAGAACATGCTGCCCACCGCTTCCTGCTGGATATGGAACAGCCCCATTTCCTTGGCCAGTTTGCGGTGATCGCGCTTTTCCGCTTCTTCAAGCTGCTTGAGATAGGCGTTCAACTCTTTCTTGTCGCGCCAGGCGGTGCCGTAGATGCGCTGCAGTTGCGCCTTGTCCGCATCGCCACGCCAGTAGGCGCCAGCCACCTTAGTCAGTTTGAAGCCATCGCCCAGCTTGCTGGTGCTGGGCAGGTGCGGGCCACGGCACAGGTCGATGAACTCGCCCTGACGATAGAGGCTGACTTCCTGATCAGCGGGCAGGTCGCGAATAATTTCGGCCTTGAATTCTTCGCCTTTTTCCAGGAAAAAAGCGACAGCCTCATCGCGATCCCAGACTTCACGTTTTATTTCCTCATTGCGGCGCACAATTTCCAGCATGCGCTTTTCAATGGTTTTCAGATCATCAGGCGTGAACGGAGTGTCCCGATGGAAGTCATAATAGAAGCCGTTGGCAATGGTTGGGCCAATAGTCACCTGGGTGTCTGGGAACAGCTCCTGCACGGCTTGGGCCATAACATGGGCGGCATCGTGGCGAATCAGCTCTAGGGCTTCGTCGGTCTCCCGGGTGATAATTTCCACCGTGGCGCCGTCGTCGATGGGCAGATAGACGTCGATCAGGTTGCCGTTGGCTTTGGCGGCCAAGGCTTGCTTGGCGAGTTTTTTACTGATGCGACCGGCAATTTCCAAGGCGGAGACCGGCTGCTCAAACTCCATATTTGCCCCATCGGGCAGTTGATAGCTCACACTCATGAGTGACAAGGGATCCAGGTGGTTGGCTCAGAACCGAAAGATGGTAGGCAATCAGGCCCTCCGCATCAAGGTGCGGCGACTATTAACAAGGCCCGATTCAGCAAGCGCTATTGCGATTGACGGGATTTAAATGGCCTGTCGCATAGAGTTTTGCCTGTTTACCGGCGCCCGCCTATGCTTGGCGGTAGGGAGTAGGGATAGATAACAGAAGAGAGTCCAAGGATGAACCCGATGGAGCTGGATAGCCCATGACCACCCCCTCACAAACGCAACAAATGGCCGATAACGCGCAGTTGCCGAGGTTGTTGCGAGTGGCGCAGCAGCTGAGCGAACAAAAGGATGTGCCGCGGTTGTTGAGCGCCTTGCTCAAGGAAGTGCTTTACCTGTGCGATGCGGATACGGGCTGGGTATGGCTCTATACCGATAGTCGGCCACAGGCCGGCTTGAATTGTCTGTGCCGAGATTCCACCGGTGAAAGCGATGAAATAAAAGAGGTACCTCACTGGTTTCGCCCATTGGGCAATGACGCGGATGGCGGTGGAGGTATTGTAGAGCAGTGTTTTACCGCCGGCGAGCCGCTCACCGTCGCGTTGACGCAAACTCGCCTCGGCGAGGTTGATCAGAGGTTGCTTGCCGAACTGGCCCCGGAGGCCAAAGGGCTCCAGCTCTGGCCATTGCATAACCATGAAGGGCTGGTTACCGGTGTGCTGCAATTGGCTTATGGCAAGCCCGTGCCACGGAATCTGCAGCGTCTGGGCGGAAATGGTCATCTGATGTTTCAGTCGCTGCTGACCTATGGTGGCATTGCCTTGAGCAACCTTAGCCAGGTGCAGGAGCTAAAGGATCTGCTGGACGCCTTTATCAAGGTGCTGGCCCAGGCCATTGATGCGAAAAGCCCCCATACCAGTGCCCATTGCCAACGCGTACCGCTGATTACGGAAATGCTGGCCCAGGCGACCTGTGATGATCAGGCGTCGTTTCCCGAGTTCACACTGGATGAAGATGGCTGGTACGAGCTGCATGTGGCCGCCTGGTTGCACGATTGTGGCAAGTTGGCGACCCCGGATTCGGTGCTCGACAAGTCTACCAAGCTACACACCCTGCATGACCGGATTAATGAAGTGGCCAGCCGTTTTGCGAGCTTGCGCGCGGAGATTCAGTTTCGCTATGAAAAGGCCTGCCTGCTCAATCCAGACGATGAGCCGGCCAGTCGGCAGCGCATGGAAGAGGATATTGACGCCCTGACAGAGGAACTCGCCTTTCTGGAGCGGATTAACCGTGGTGGTGAGGCCATGGCTGCGGTGGATCAGCAGCGGGTAAAAGACATAGCCTCTCGTACCTGGACTGACGCCTGGGGGCAGGAAAAGCCGCTGCTCAGCGGCGATGAGGTGTACAATCTATGTATCCCTCGCGGCACATTGACACCGGAAGAGCGACAGATTATCAACGGCCACATGGATGTGACCTTGGATATGCTGGGCTCACTGCCTTTTCCTCGTAAACTGCAACGGGTGCCGGAATATGCCGGCGGGCACCATGAAAAAATGGATGGTACGGGCTTCCCGCTGGGCCTGACCCGGGATCAGATGTCGATTCCTGCCCGCATTATGGCCATCGCTGACATATTCGAAGCACTGACCGCCAAGGAGCGGCCTTATAAAACGCCGCTCAAACTCAGCGAAGCGCTGGAGATCATGCAGCGCATGCGCAACAACGATCACCTAGACCCGGATCTTTACCAGCTCTTTATCCGCTCACGGGTGTGGCGCCTGTACGGCGAAAAGCATCTGGACCCGGTGCAGTTGGATGTTGAGGATGGCAGCGCGTTTTTGTGACGGGTGTTCTGTAGGATCGTTGCTCTTACATAACAATTACTCAATGAGTCTTTGGGGTTACCTGTGCGTATTCTTTTTTTTGTAGTGCTTTGTTTGTTGTCTTCCTTGGCCATGGCCAGCGACTGGTTGTTGTCGCTGGAAGGGCAGCGTATTCAGGGTTCCTTACTGCGTGGACAGGTGGATAAGGGGGTGACGGTCAAGCTGGGCGATCGGGCAGTGCGCACCACCGATGCGGGTTTTTTCGTTGTTGGTGTCGGCCGTGATGCAGACCTTCAACAGACATTGATGCTGGAAAAAAACGGTGAACGACAACAGGTTCTCGTGACGCTGGATAAGCGTGAATATGCGATTCAGCGTATTGAGGGCGTGCCCAAGCGCACGGTCGAGCCGCCACCGGAGGCGGTGCTAAAACGTATTCGCCTGGAGGTGGCCGAGATAAAAACAGCACGGAATACGAACTCAGCCTTGCTTGCGTTCCTGAGCGATTTTCAATGGCCTCTTACCGGGCGTATCAGTGGAGTGTACGGCAGTCAGCGAGTTTATAACGGCAAGCCTGGCCGGCCGCATTATGGTGTGGATGTGGCTCGGCCCTCGGGCACCGTGGTGGTGGCGCCAGCGGATGCGGTGGTGACATTGGTACAGCAGAATAACTACTACTCTGGCGGCACCCTGATTATGGACCACGGTTACGGGGTGTCGTCCACCATGATTCATCTTAGTGAAGTGTTGGTGAAAAAAGGACAGACGGTGACGCAGGGTGATCCGGTGGCGAAAGTGGGGGCGTCTGGTCGTGCCACCGGGCCACATCTTGATTGGCGCCTGAACTGGTTCGAGGTCAAGCTGGACCCGGTCACTGTTGTGCCGCCAATGAAGTAATAAACCTGTTTTTAGCGCGAAAAGATGGTGATTGTTGTGTTTGCTTTGAGAAAATATAACGGCAATTATATCGCGCTAATGTGCCCTCACGTATCCGACTGTTGCAGATACATCTTGAGCGCTACGGCATTGTTGTGAGCTTCGTCTTTAGCACCATAAACTAGCGTAAGGCCGCTGGTTTTGGCTTTTTTTCGTAATGCCTGCTGTGTTTCTTTCGGCATGTTTTCTCGTAATTCATGGTGATATTTCTGATAAAACGCGGCCCACTTTTTAGGGTCGTGATCGAACCATTTTCGCAAGTCATCAGAAGGGGCTAATTCCTTGTTCCATTCGTCTATTTTCAGGTCCTCTTTACTGACGCCTCGTGGCCATATTCGGTCGATGAGAAGCCGGTAGCCATCACTGGATGTCGGCTTTTCGTAGGCGCGTTTGCAGTGAATGTTGATCTCCTTTGAAGACATGTCTGACCTCCCTGGTCGGATAGCGTTTGTCTTGTGGTTAAAGTAACGGTATCAGGTTTTGTTACGGTGTTGTTTGCTGGCCAGGCATTGCTGCGGGCAAGTACTGGAGCCGTGAGGGTGAACATATTGGGCGAGGATATAGACCGCGCCCCACAAGGATGCGGTAACGACGAGAAGCAGAACAAGGCTGGGTAGCGGACGAATACGTTCGCGTTGTGGTGTTTCTTGCCTGGTCGGTGGTGACATGGAAGACCTCC
>UEXM01003051.1_pt1 | contig 11134 bp, 7 predicted proteins | sample 1796661 | NCBI WGS metagenome assembly UEXM01 (sample SAMEA4772469, study PRJEB27181) | metagenome
TTTGAATCATTTTGTTATTAAAGATCTCAGCTCTTGCTTCAAGAGTTTCTGATGGTTTCATTTTTAAAAGCTCAGATAGAATTAAACTTCCATCATAATCAATTATAGATATTCCAATCTTGCTTGTGCTAATGTCTATTCCTAAGATCATGATTATATTATAACATATGGTTAAGGGTTTGTCAAATTATTTCTTATATATCATAAGTTAATTTAATTGTAAACTCATCATTAAGTTGTTTTCTTTTCGGAGTAGCCAACGATGCTATCATGATTAAATTGCCATCTTCGTCATAAATGCCAACCTTTGAGATGTAAGTTGTTTTCGAAAAGTTCTCATCATACCCAGAGTAAGATGAAGATACAATATTCTTGATAGGTATACGTGGCTCTGAGTATGAATAACTTGAGGTGTTGAATACCTGTATTGTGCCTCCGGCAGAAGATGAGTCGTAACTTGTTGGATTGTTGGAATGATTTAGTTCTCCTTTCTTCGCATGGCAAAACATTGTCATGACCTGAGTGTAGGATGTGCCCTTTGCTGTTATTCCAAAGGATGCTGATGCTATCGTGGCATCATGAGTTATATCATCATTTGCGCCTGCTCCGAAATACATCCATGAAGCGTTCGCAGTTGCTCCGGATGAACCAGCATATTTTATGTTGTTTCCGGAATCTAGAGCGTGAGATGCTGTCAATACCAGCACACCTTCATCGTACATTACAACGCCAATGGTTGCTCCAACATTTGAACCTGTTGTTTCAATAAGTTCGCCGTTTTGTTTTGTATCTGCGCACTCTGCAATCAAACTTCCTGTGATATAATATTTAAGGTTGACAGAGCCTCTCTTAAGTGTAGACTCAAAAAAGATAAACGGCATGTTGATTAAGTTCGCTGGGGATGTAACAAGATTTCTAGATAACACTTGTCCACTGCCACTCAATGAACCTTCAAATTGAAAATGCTTACTATGTCTCACATATTTCTCTGCTGGAACCCTCAACGCTGAAGTGTAGCGGTTAACACCTGAAGATGCTACTATTGAGTTAATTCTAGTTATACTGGCAGACATTGGATAAGATCCTGAGACTGATGGTATGTATTGAATGAACTGGTTTGGGTTCGTGGGATCTCTATGCGGAATGCCGGCTAGACTGTTGTATTTTTTTCTATCTGCTATTAATAGATGCTGTTCGCCAGATATTGGTTGTATCAAGCCTGCTGAGCGGTCGATATTAAGTTCATAAAGACTCATATAACCCTTTGGAGCAGAAAGCACATTGGCGTTCTGTCCTACGAGATTTGGAGCATTATTGATAAATACCTCAGAGTTGTATATAGTAAAGCTAAGCTCGGGGTGAGCTTTGATAGTGTTTACAAACAGATCATCTGGGTGAAATTTTTCATGGCTCATTTTAGTAGTCTAGTCTGGCTCTCAAGGTGTATTCGATGGTCGGGTCTTTACGTAAAGGCTCTGAGAGTTTTCCAACTGCCATCAACTGGTTATCGGAAGAATAAAGCCCTACGGTTGAGATATAAGAGACTGGGTTATTCGATTGGATACCACCCTTTACTCTAATCTCTGAACCTGAAACATATGTTGGGTTTGAGGAATAGTTATATTCATTGTGATTAATACGACAGAAATATATTGTTGAATTAAGTTCTGTTGTATTGTTAAACGATAGATTGTTTATTCTATGTGCTATCGCTGTTGCTCCGTCATTCGCAACAGAGCCTGTTAAAAGTTCTTGGAAAGACTTCCCAGCAGCGTCCATATCACACTCTACATTTACACCAAAACCAGATGAGGCTGACATAAACACAGATGCAGTCAATACCATAATACCTGCTTGATAATAAATAAGCCCACATTTTGCATAGCTATTTGTCAACTTAGATGCGTGTATTGGCGTTCCAACATGATTTGCTGCATAAAGGATTCCATACTCTCCAACAGGTGAGTTAACCTTATACCCACTGGTTCCATCTTTATCGGTTATTGTTATCTGTTGAACATGCGCATTAGCATAGGAAGAGGAGACTCCGAGTGTCAAAGAGAAAGAACCTTTTTTGATCTCATCTTTGATTAATAGTCGAGAGAATGTAAAGAAGATTGCTTCATCTATCTTTGTCCCACCAGCAGCTATGTCACCATCTTCATCAAATCGCTCAATAGTTCCATTCTTGTCATATCCAAAGCCGAGTTGTGCTAATTGATTATACACATTCTTCTTTTTTGAGTTCTGGCTGTTTGCTGTATTTGCAAGTGAGCTAACCGAAGAATACCCTTCTGAGATATCAAATATATGGTTTGCCGATGAACTGAGATACGGGTAATCGTAATATGATTGAAACATACCATGTGAGTATGTTTTTACATTGTTTCCGCCATAGGTTCCACTGACGATGGTTCCTGTTATTGGAATTGCTTCATGTAGCAACGTTTTAGTTGATGCTACGTCTGTTGGTAATAGTTGTTTATATGTACTGGCCATGTTGTTTCCTTTTTTTATACTACTTTAACATATCTAACAGGGATGTTGATAGAATATCCTGTATTCATACCGGTAACCCTGATAATAGAATCGATGAGTTTTATATTTTGAGTTGCTGAGTTTGCGTTTGTCATTGTTCCATCCGAACCTAGCAGGTTAAATAAATAAGTGTTTTGTTGAAGACTCAAGCTTGATGCTATTTTAAATTCTAAAAATGTCCCTCTCGGTCCTTCGATGACTTGGGTAGCTGAGTCGTTGTTAGTGTTTTGGTTTTCTTTAACAAAATTGTTGGTCCTGTTCAAACTCACAGAATATAGAGCAAAACCATCATCATCAATAACAGGGCTTGGTCTGAACATTCCGTTTCTGCTTATCAGGTGTCCTAATCGGTGATCCATAACTATTTCATATTGAGTTTCCTTCAAGAAATCGGGGTACTTTCCAAGCTGATTTGGCGCCAAGTTTGATGTGTCTAAGCCAGAGTCAACTCTTATAAAGTTCCTTGAACCAGCTATCGATTGTCCAAACATAAAACCAGTATTAACTTTTCCGTTACTTCCGATAGCAACTGATGTCGAAGCTGTTTTTGCTCCGTTGTTGTCCTCAGTAGTTCCGTCTACTGCTATCATGAAAGCGCCATTGGCATGCATTTCGGTAGCAGAGTCTAGCTCGTTAAGTTTTAAAACAGTTAGATGCAATATATCATTTTGTGGATAAGTTACAAGTTTACTCTTCATCGAAGACTGATTGTTTGTAAATGCTTCTAGTATTGGAGTTTGTAGAATTTCCAAATCAGCATCATAACTGCTAGAGCCTGTGTTGTATAGTTCGTAGTTTATCTCATCATCACCTAGGGCAAATTGATTGATGCGGAAGTTTCCTCCTGCTAATCTTCGTCTGCCTTCGTCTGTTAATACGACATCAAATATAATGTCTCCACTGTTGTCTTGAAATCCCATTTACTTACTCCTGTTGTCTGTAACTATCATTAATTAGTGTTTTTATTTAATTTTTTGTTTGTTTAAATCTCAAGTTGAGATCAAACTTCTTTCCGGTTTTTTTAGATGTTATTCTCAACTTTACATATGAGTTGCTGTCATTATAGTCCCAAAGAGATTCTCCTTCCGTTATACCTAGTGAATTTGTGCTTGTATCAGAACCTATATTCTCAACGCTGGTTATCATGTTTGGATCATCTTCTTTAAATGGGAGGTGCTTGTACGCCGGCACTATCTGTATATACTTTCTAAATGTCTTTGTTGTGGCATATTTTTCTTTTTCCTTGTACAAATCATAAGCATCGTATCTCATAAGGACCTCATCTGCGTCTTCTATTAGAAATACTTCAAAAACATATGAAGGTTTTCCGGGGTTCCCATGGTGATCGAGACTTCTAAACATATAATAATATGTTTTTTCATGCTGTATGTAGTCTATATATGCCGCATGCTTTTCTTGATCTACTTTAAATTCTTCATAATTGTTGAAAGTTCCAACGAACCCTTGAGCAAAATCTTCATAACTTTGTGGTTTAGTATCTATCCGAAATACCTCGAAGTTGCCGGTGTTAGAACGAGAAAAGAATCTGGCTAAACCATCATCATTAATGAAATCTGCCATTCTCAAATTGTTATAAAATTGCACATCAGATTCTAAAACTTTTTCAATCTGTTCTGTGTGTTTGACCGTATTTCCAATAAAATCAGAAACGTAAAATTTTACTTTATTTTTAACAAATTGTTCGTTTGCTATGATGATATCTGGTGAATAAAGAGGAGGGGTGCTAATCTTATAAGCAAAAGTTTGAACATGGTTTTCTACCACTCTCACAGAGGGTCTAGACTCAAACTCCACTTTTACTCTGCTTGGCAAAAATGGTCCTTCTTTTTCTGTTTTATAAGAGTACTCTCCTCCTATAACAACTCTTAGTTCACTAACTTTATAAAAATACCTCTTATCGTATCCAATTTGTGTATCTATAAAATTGTTTATACGACCTTCGAGGTAAAAAGTTTGTATTGATGTGCCGCCTTCAGTTAAAGACTTTTCCACTTTATAGCCCAATACAGATGAACGACACTTTTTCTTTGTCTCTATTATATCTTCGAACCTCAGAACAGCACCTTTTAGATAATTTCTTATTTGAGCTAAAGCTAAAACTTTTCTGAACCTTCTGGGTAGATATCTCCTAAGACCTGCAAGATCTGGATCATTTCTATCATACAAGACTATTTCGTCCGACATTGTTTCCATTTCGCTAAAATCATCAGATTCAAGCCACTCCATAAGGTTCCAAGTTTTAAGTGATATTTCCTTCTCATCTACGCTATTGAAGAAGTTAACCATGATAGGTTCTTGTCTCTTGATATATAAGAATAGAAATTTTGATAATTCGTTCTCATTTAACACTTCAGAAATAGTGTCTCTCTCAATAGGTTGTATGTCTTTTTGCGACGATATCTTGAAAGTAACGCAATTTGGTAAGTAATCAATATCTTTTGTTTGGTTATACATTATGAAAATATTCTTTTGTTTCTTTTGCCAGTCTTCGTTATATGATATTTCTTGGTTTTGATTTCTATGTACGTACTCTCTGTAGTAATTATTCTCATACTTTTTTGGCTCTGCTCCAAGCATTTGACTTCTTTTGTCGAATACCTCGTTATCTTCGTCGCCAAGCCTAGCGGAAACCTGTAGAGGACCTGCTCCTGCTGGTCCATAAGACGGTATGGGTATAGCAGTTCCAAGTGATCTAATATCGTTCTGTAAGGAATATCCTGCTCCGAAATATCCCAAATAGCTCCAGAGCAAACCCGATGGTAGATTCATTTCGGTTGCTTCTCTAGATAGGTTCTCGTAATCGACGAACTCATAGTTGTAAATATATTTTGTATCTATGTCTGGTCTTTTAACATTGAAATCATGATATGAAAAATTTCTATCTGGTAAATTGGCAACTTCATTCGCTTTCTGAATTGTTGGGAAGGATATTGATATTGCTTCAAGCCTTCGACTAGTATACGGTACGTGTTCTGATGAATTATTGACAATATTATACGAATATCCGGTTGAAACTTCTTCCATGTCCGAATTATAATGAGAACCTATAAGTTTATCTAAAGGTATGTTAGTAGGTACTTGGCGGATCCTCGTCCGAAGATACTGTAGTTTCTTGATTATCATTTGTTGTCTCTTGTGTTGTTTGTTCTTCGAAGTTTAAATTCTCAAACGCATATAAACCTTCTCTCAAAATTATCGCAACTCCTTGAAAGTTAGGATCTTGCTCTGCTGTTTTTGTTTTAAACTCTTCAAAATTTAAAGGGTATAATTCAAGCATTGCTTTGTATAGTTCTTCCAATGTTTGTTGAATATCGTTACTCATGATACGTTTTTACCTTTTACAATAAATACCCTGTTTTTTATATTTTTTCTTTCTATTTCTTCATATGAAGAGTTCAGAGAAGACAATATATTCACTGGTTCAGATTTACAGATTAAATATCCGTCTCCAGTCAATTTTTCTTTGGTCAACGGCAGGTATACGGGATTGGAAACGTTGAATAAATGTCCGAATATCTTTGGAAAAGACGAAAGGTATGAAATTTGTACAATATTGAAATGCTTATTAAAAAAAGCATCACGAGAATCTAGGTTTTCGAATGGGTCATTGTCTGTAAAGTTTTTTGCGAGAATGTTTTTTATAGGTGCTGGTAACAAACTAGTTGATATGTTACTAGCTTTGATGGACGCTAAATTAACATTTATTCCTTTATTCGAGTAAGCGTTTGATATAGCTTTTGATACCTCTGGTGGTGTCATAATAAAACTTTCCATAAAGGTGTCAATGCCGGTGGCAAACAAGCTTGTGTCTCCAACATATTCTCTCACATCATTGGAATCAGTTGTTGTACTTTTTCTCTCCTGTATGTTTGGTTTTGGCATAGAAATGTTTAAACCAATACTTCCTTTGTTAAAAATTTTAGCCGCTTGGACTTTATCAACACCGGATGTATCTAGTTTTGTCATATTGATTGTATTACCTTGCAAAAATGTTCTAGTGGGAGTAAGAAAAGAGTAGCTTCCGTTAGGGGACAGCAGTTGGGAAAGCTGTTGTTGAGAATAATCTGGATATTGAGATGGTTCTATTATATCTACATCATCTAAGAACTCTGCGAGTTCAGTATCTATTCTCTGCTCGAGTGCTCCTGCGAACACAACCCTGTCAGTGTCTTGGTCCAGATAGTCATATTGTGGCATACCTGATAGATATGCTGCATGCTCTGTGAGTTCATTTGATTGAAAAAAGTATGTATAACTGTTTTGATTCGAACTTGGTAAACTTGAGTTTGAGAATGCACTGTCTTGCGGGGTAATATCGTATTCATTCCTGATTGTGTTTATCAAATGTCTGATCCTTAATATAGCTGTTCCCATGGTTTCTGGCGAAGCAGAGATAGGATTTAGTAGGTTAAAAAGGGTCATATAGTCTGGTCTTGTATCTCCTGTTCTTTTTAAGAATCTTATAAGATCTGCGTATAGTTGTGGACCTTTTGTCCAATATGCTTTCTTTTGCACTTCAGGAACATCGTCGGATGGATTATATTGTACTTCACCATCGTTATCTATTATTTCATATCCATATTCTTTGTTTATTTCTATAAAACCTTCATGAGACATATTCTGGTGTGCGTGATCATAAAAACTAGAGTTGTTGTAGAAGAACTGGAAGCTGCTTTGGATCTCGGAAATACATGCTAGCATTTCAGAAATTTTATCTTTTAACATGTCATCTATAAGAGATGTGTATCTTATACGTATATTGTACTTAAAATGCTCCTGTATGAAAGGGGAAACATCGTAATCTATTATTGAATACAAAGTTATATCGTTGTTTATTTCAAATGGCCATTTCGTTATTTTAGATTTTACCTCGGCTCCTGTTGTATCTATTAAAAATCCTTCTTGGTAGTTCTCTTGTATATTGTCACCGGGCCATGTAGATAATAGAATATTTTCAGTAACAACATCTGCTATTCCAGATTGAGTCGAGACACCAGCAATAGCCTGAGCTCCGTTGGGAAGTAGTGTGATTCTTGTGCGTCCAATTGAAATACTTTTTGTTTCCGTCTTGTTGTCTATCTCTTGGAAATATTCTGGATTTATCTGGAAGAGTTTGCGACCAACTTTAGTTTTGACAGCCAAATTAGAGTCAGATACATACGCATGGAAATATACAGATTCCTGATTAGAATCAAAGTTGGTTAGAAAAACAGCAGGAACGAACGATGGGTCAAAGCCTGTTTGAGTCTGTAGATCTGCAAAGTTATCCTCAATATAGTAGTTTTTCTTGTTAAAATCATTCTGTTTGAATAACACCTTGTGAGGGTTTCTTCTAGTACCTGTGGTTGGATCTTTATGGAAAGAACCGGCCATTGTTATTGAGCCTATTCCCGCTCCTATATGGGCATGTACAGGTCCAAAATGAACATTATCTCCGTTGACAAAACGATACATCGTCAAGACTTTATTACGCCCATCAAAGATTCTCTCTTCAGTCGTAGGTCCACGATACCATTCGTTACTTGTCCAGTCAAAGCTAGCACCGGAAATACTGTCGATATCCATTTCCAAGTTGGCAGAGATATATAATCCGCTTAATTTATTTTTAGGAACGTCCACACGGAACGATATGGGCTTGTTTCCTTGAAAGGGTCCATAGATAAGCTGTTCTTCTGCGACCTCTTCTATTAAGCCACCAGCAGCTACTACGGCTGCTGCTTCAGTTACATTCCTAAATGCCCTTATGCGTATTCTAAGAAAGTTTTGAAAATAAGGATCATCATCCCAATATTTTGCATTCTCGCCTTCAAAAATTGTCAATAAACCTGAGACAACAATGTTGTTGTTAAAAACAGGAGTTGACGGTATTCTGGTTCGTAGTCTTTTGAAATATACGTTTGGAAGGTTCTCAAACCCTATTTTATGTTCGTTTGGATCAGACATCAATCACACTCCTCTATATCTTCTTCTGTTATCTTGCTAAAGTAAGGGTTGTACGCTATGTTTTTAGTTTCGTTATCTGGACATGGAAGGTTTTCGTCAAGATATATATTCTTGACTTCTAGAGAACCAACTGTGGCACAGTAGTCTTCTTCAGATATATTCTTATCTTCTACAATACTAAAAAAGTATTCACAATAGTCTTTGTTGACATTATCTTCTGTTTGAGTTGGTTGCTCTGCGTCTTCCATCAACAGTCCACTGACAATTTTTTGTACTTCTGGTATAAACTTCATTTGGTTATACTCTTCTTTTGTTCCGTTGACTGTGACCTTATAAGCTGATATTTCGAAGTTTTCTTTATTATCATAGTCCCCTTCCGACATGATTCTTATCAAAGGTATCTCTGGTGTTGCTACCAAAACCTTCTGATCTATCTCGATTGAGCGATATTTATCTTTATAATCTGAGACAAACGGAATATTGACTGCTTCATCATATGGTAGTGCTTGTATCTTATATTCGACATCTATATCGATTTGTGGAATATGTCTTGGGTTTATATCTGTTTCTAGAAACTTTTTTGCTGACTTTATCGTGCCATTAAATAGGTCAACCTTTAAGTCAGGCGCTCTATCGCTATCTGTTTTTGCTGTTCCCATATGTTCTGTGTATTTTTCGTGGCTTTCCTTGTTGTAGTACTTTCTTAAAGCATTGTGTTCTGGTCCTACATAGAAACCGTTCATGGTGTCTTTTACCAATATTGATTTTGAATTAGTCTCGATACCATTAATATTTCCGTTATGCTTTAATTTGGGAGTATCAGAGATGATTCTCTGGTGAGTTGTTGTTTGAGTTTCTGTTACTCCGCCGGAGTTTCCATCATAAAGGACATCATCATCAAAAAACTTGTACGAATGTGGCTTTAGTTTTCCCAAAGACAGCAGATGTCTTCCGAGAGGTATTAGCTCTATATGCAGAACGTCTTCTTTTTTGTTAAAAAATGACATTATTCTATATCCTCTCTTGTTATTGGCACCACTACACGAGCAGCTGTTTTTGAATCTTTTTCTATTTTTGAAAACTCAACTTCGGCATCTATCTTAACTAGCTCGACAAGAGAATAGTGATCATGTGGCCAGTTATATGTAATATTCTTTTGGAAGCCTATAGGGTCAAGTTGAACTCCCTTATCTCTCTTTCTATTGATGCTAGTTGTCCCAGTCTTTTGAAGCATTTTCTTTTTGTAGTTACTCTTTGCTCTTCTTTTCACTTTGAAGACCAACCACCTAACTCTGGAGTCTAGGTCCATACCTGTTGCAGATTCGTTCAATATGGTTCCATCCTTGCCATCTTTGACGGTTACAGCACCACCTCCCATCAGTTCGTGGGCTAATAGTTCATGAGATATCGATACAGAGGCTTCAACATTTTGTCGACCGATAGTTGGGCTTACATTCTGCCAAATGTCGGTCAGATCTTCTCGACTAAGTCGATGATTAAACTCAAAGACATACATAGCAAAAGGATCGACCTCGGTGTATGTTAAAAAGTCAAACGAAGGTGGTAAGCGGTATTTTTTCATCTTTCGAACCATATCTATAATAGTGTCGCCAACCAATTTTCCATTTTGGTCCACTGCGTTCTTGATGTCTTTTCTAGGTATTGGGAAGAATTTTCTCACCCCACCTTCATCAAAGAAAGGTATTGCGACAACAGCTTCTTCGAGCATTTTTGAGTTTGCCATCTCTCCAAGCTTAACAGGCTCATTTGAGAAACCTAAAACTTTATTCAAAGACTTTATTTTCTTTGCGTTTCCTACTCTAGCTGCATCGGTTCCACTAGTCTCTTTAACTGCTGCTCTCCAATTTAAAGGAACATTATGTATTTGCATATACACACCTTGCGAACCTGTTGGTTCTGAGCCATACTGGTGCCACATTCCAATCGGAACAGAAGCAGCTCCCTTTGTCGGCATGGTCATTGAACTGGTCTGTATTGAATTGAAATTCAATATCGGACATTCAAACTTTGTCTGAATTGCCCATCGAGCGTTTGCATTTTCAATTACATTAATTCTGGAGAAGCTTTGATCTCCGCCACCAACACCGGCACCCTCAACCATGTAATCTTCTTGAGGCTCTTCTGGGTCTGGTGGGTCTGCTAGTCCGAATAGATTTAACGAAGCAGACAGTTGCATTGATAAAAGATTGGCATCACTGTTTAGAAAACCATCACCCACAGCGTCATTAGGATCATAAATTCTGTAATATTCCACGCTTGATGAATTGAATATCTCAGATATTGAATGTTTCTTTGTCTCTGTCGGTGTAAAATAAATATCTGCATAAGCTGCTCCATGATAATATGGAGGAGTCCATGGAAAGTTATATCCATTTTCTGATGTGTAATCTCCAAATACAGAGGTTACACCGGTACCTTTATATTCTGGACCAAATGCTGATGGTCTGGAATACATTGTTATCGTCTCTTTGGCCGTTCCAACATCTTGTGGTGGAAGTATAGAAAGCGATCCAGTCAGTATTCTACCTCGTCCGGAGTCCATTGATCTGTACATTTTTACTCTCATGCCATATGTCGTTCCAGCTGTCATGTTTCCAAAGTTTGGGTTACC
>UEXM01003053.1_pt1 | contig 11133 bp, 13 predicted proteins | sample 1796661 | NCBI WGS metagenome assembly UEXM01 (sample SAMEA4772469, study PRJEB27181) | metagenome
TCTACGCCAGTATCTAATGGTACGTCATCTTTACCGTTTGTTATGTCTCCACCGTCACCATCATTTGTAGGCACCTCTGGTATTAGTGGATCACTTTCGTCATAAAAATTGTTTTCTACGAGTGAAACTTGGTTATCGAACTCGGCTTCTGCGTCTGCGTAGTTAGGCGTAGTACCGGAGTTGTATTTAGTTACTAGGATAGGATTGTCCACCGTCCCTGGAGGAGTTACGAAATCGAGTTTCTGTACAACTACGCGGAATGTTCTTGCCGGAGTTGCGGCCCAATTGCCTAAGCCGAACAGTCCGTTAAAGAAGCCACTAAGAATGGTTTCTCCTTCGACTATTAGTTTGATAATGTATGGATTTTTCTCTGTTGTAAGTGGTATTTGTGCCTCGTATGTGACTTTTTGGTCAACCAAGGCAACTAATTCGTTATATTTTGCTAATGCTGCTACGTCGTCCGTCTTTCCGAATCTTACGCTTTCTAATACAGTATCCAGTTTCTTAACATAGACTTGATATTTCTGCATCATGCCATTGTAGGTTCCGACTACGGTATAGTCTCCATTAACGTAGCCACCTGCAGGCCCAATTGGGACAGGAGTAAATTCAATATTACCACCATTATTGCCACCTGGTAATAATGAATTATCATTGCCACCATTAGGTGTACCATCGCCAGGCCCAAGGAATTCATCTATTTTGTCCTTAACCTTATTTGATGCTTGACCTCTGGACATACCGGTTGCACTAAAACTCTTATCGATTCTCCATGCCTTGGTTGTGTGTACGTTAAATTGCGGCTCGTGTTTAAAAGTTAAAGAAAAGCCTCGGTACGTTTCGTTATGAGTGTCTGTGTGACCCTCTGCGTGTGAGCCTAATCTTCTACCGAATATACCAGAATCGTATCTCTGTCTTTGCATATTTCGACGTCGTACATGACCCGCTCTAATGCCATCTAATGCATTATTAGTATCTCTATTTGACGTACCGAACCAGCCACTCATCTAAACTGTCTCCTGATACTCCTGCCAAAGAAATATGCGCCACCTAAGTGTGCTGCGCCTATGGTTCCGTAGCGCGGATACTTTGCTATCCAATTGTCTTTTCCTGGAATGCCTTTGAGTAAACCGTGATTTACTCCTAATGTCGGATGTAAATACGCTGCTCCACTAAGGTACATTGCTGTATTGGCGTACGGTGTCGCTTCGCCTCTCTTACCAAGTTTGTACATACCTAGTAAAACAAGTGACGTTATACCTGCAGATTTGATAATTGCTGTTGCTTTTGGTGAACCAATGCCATCGTCATCTGCATAGAATGGGATTATTGGATGCCAATATTTCGGCTCAGTAGGTTCGGAAGTAATTGGTAATGTATAACCAATATTTGGTTGCCTAACACCGGATGCATTACTACCTGATGGGGCAGATTGTCTAGGTCTTGTAGTTACTTTTGGTGGACTTTCTTGGCGAGCCTGTCTCATTCTAGGATTCGCTTCGTTTGGCATTCCACCTAAGAATCCGGAGAAGTCTATCATTCCTTCGTCTTCCTCTTCATCTTGATACAGATTTGACCTGTGGAAACTACTCATTTAATCACCTATTTGCTCTGTTTACTAATATGAGTGTACCCGCAGTGAGTAAAAGTACTTGTGCGGTTTGTTTTGGTTGTTCAATCGTCTTTTTAACGTAGTTAATTGCCCTTCCTGCGCCTGGGAAATCAAGCCCTATGTATATCATAGATACTGCAAGTATGCCTGCGCCACCCAATGCATCAGATCCTAACGCTGCACCCAAGCCTTGTTTTTCGCCTAATGCGGTAGTTTTCTTGTATTTTAGATGCGCTCTAGGATTGTGATACTGTGCCATTTCTCCCATAGGAGCATATGGCGGTAAAGAGCCGTTCGGAGTCTTTGCGAACTCTCTTGCGACCATTCCAAACTGAGTACGACTACCTCTCATCTAACTATCCCAAGGGGGACTATAACTTAAGCGGTTCGCTTGCTTACTGCATTCCACTTGGCTGTTGGTACATACCTTGTTGTTGTGGGTACATACCTTGTTGTTGTGGATATTGTTGATTATAGTTAGGTGCTGGTGGTAAACCTAGTGAGCCTCTTAGTAGAGTCGAACCGAAACTACCTAACGCACCACTAATACCTTGTGGTTGTTGCTGCTGTTGCATCATTTGTTGTTGATACATTTGTTGCTGGAACATCTGTTGCTGCTGATCCATACCAGCCTGCATACCGCCCATTTGCATACCATATTTATGTTGATTGATTAAACCAATTGCTTCAGCGTCTGCTGCATTGATTCTTTGTTGTCCAGCATCTGCAGAGTACATCTTACCTAAGATGCTATCTATATTCTCTTGAGTTATTGTTGAATAACCTAATTCTGATGCTTTAGCAGGGTCTACTGATGCTGCTATTGCCTCCGAATTGAACCATATATACAATTCTCTCTTAATAATGGTGGATATCAGTTCTGCTAGTCCAGATAAGAATTCTGGATTCCCTACGAAGAATAAATCTACTTCGTTTGGATGACGAGCCATCAGATGATACATTAGTTCTATTTCTTCTGTGTTGACTCCTCCACCAGTCATCTGGTCTAGCATTCCCATGCCCATTCCAGTCAGTCCCGAGTTATTCGCTGCTTGAGCGAACATATTCATTTGATCTTGCGAAATACCGCCTCCGACACCTGGCGGTACTAGCGCCGCTGCGGAGGTTGTGCTGCTTCTTCCGAACAATCCCATGTTATAGCCACCCTAGTCCTTTGTATTGAACGTTTCTCATAATTATCGCCTCTGCATTTCTTCTAAAACCTTGTAATATTCTGCCATGTCCATCGTTTTCATCGTATTATGGCGTGGCGCAGTGTTTTTCAGAACCCTATTGTCAAAGACTAACATAGTTATGTCATTCTCCTTAGTCACTGGGTTTTTATAATGAACAAGTTGTATACCATCTTTCATAGCCTCTTGAATAATAGGTGTCCATTTAACTATCAGTGGGTGCTCTGGTTCTTCTGCTTGTCTAACAATAGGTACGAAAGCGATTCCTTTCTTTGCCATCGAAGCAAAGAATCCTGGGTCTGACTCTCTTTCTTCTTGTTCTATCCACTCCATTAGAGTATGATACAGCATCATATGTTGCGGGCAATATGTTCCAGACATTTTCCTGCCTTTCTGTGGTAATACTCCCGTTGTTGGTCTGAATGGTTCTATTTCAAGTGTGATTGGATCTCTAAAATACTGGTCAAATAAGTCACCATAGTCTGCTTTTATGCAATCTATACCGTCACAAACGCACTCATGTGGCTTAGTGTGTCTATGCCTACCTCTAAGAAGTCTTTTTGGTGAAAATATGCTCCTCTTATTTGGCTTCAGTGCTTTAATTGCTGCTTTGATGTTTGCTCTTCTTGCCTTTCTAGGGTCAGGGTTTGCTGACATCCTAAAGTCTACTTGTGCTACTACGTCGTTATATCCACCTGCGTCTAGTGCAGGATTTTGCATCATGTCTAATATCTCTCTGTTTGTCATATCGATAGCCCCTTGATTAAAGCATCCTGTACATTCCATCCGTATTTTGCGCTAATCGCATCCATATATACAGGAACGTTCATGGATTGCAAGCGGTAAAAGTCTTCTCTAAATACGTCGAATACTTTGTGTCGGGCAATAAAGCCCTTTTCCCATGTAGCGTGGTCAGCATCTGTCATCCACTCGTCTGCTTTGTTAGCGAGTACGACTACTCTTTTTGGGTAGTATTTCTTTGCTCGCCACCAACCTCTCCAAGTGAGTCCTCTAGGAGTGTTATTCTTATCGCTTAATGCTCTTACTAAGTATCCTAGGGCGGTTTGATTATCTACATTATTAGTATCCATTAGGTGTCTATTATCTATTACTAATACTATACTACTACAGTTACGGTTAATCATATCTCTCAACCATGTTGAATGATACTCTATATGGCCGCCCAAGTCTCTAGAAACAATTGTTCTTGCTAAACCATCTGAACGTATTCGCTTTTTAGTTGCGTCAGGTAACTTATACCTACCTAACCAGTCTTTACTATGATGAGTACGGTCTTTGTCGTATAGTTTTCTTATTTCGCCTCTAGTAGTTAGTTGCCCATCGAGTGTCGTCTTGCCACTTTTACTTGCGCCAATAACACTTATCTCATAAGGAACTAATGTCAAAACGCCAGCCATGACTCTCCATACGCCGTGTGCTAAGATGATTTCTGCTGAGCCCATTCTATCACGCCCCCATTAAAGCAGTTAATGCCCAGTCTAGTAATCCACTATGGTCTGTTGTTTTGTAAACAATATAATCTGCTACGGCTATACCAAACCCAGATCCGACCCCAGATGCTACAGTATAGACCATCCACTTCATTGTGAGATAGCGATACTGCCAAGTTAGCCCAACTGCCGTTGTTTGCATCATTGCTTGCTGTTGGTCGTCTCTTTCATCATTGAATATTAGACCCATGCTGATGACACCATCCCGACCTCGTCATTCTCTCGCATTGTGTTCCCATATCTGTTATTGCTTGGCATTGTATTAATTGTTGACTGTCGGATCCAGATCCAATGTGCTTTGTTGCACTGGTTGCTGAATCTGGAATTGGCCTAAAGGGGCTTGTGTGACTGTTAGTGGTGTCGGTGTCAAAGATGGTCCCATTGGTATCGGACCAATTCTGTGGCGGTCTAAACCTAGTTGCTTTGCTAATGCTTCTAAATCATATTGCATATTAGCATTGACACTTGGTACTTGTTGGTCTAATTGTTGTACTTGTTGATATTGTTGTTGAAGAACGTTTTGTTCGCCTGGAGTTAACATACCATCTGCTTGTGCCATCATTGCACTCTGTTGGAATTGCTGTATTTGTTGGTCTAACATCCATTCTGTACGCTGTTTATCGACTTCATACTTAATTTGTGCCATTCTTCTCTTGTTCTTATTCTTCATTCGCTTAATATTGCGTCTGTAATTAGTAGAATCCTCAAACATTGTTCTGTAAAGTAAGTAAAGAGATGCTTGGAAACAGAATGCAAGCATACCGTAAAGTAAAGCAGATTGCCATACTTGGTCAAACTTGCCCCATGACCAACTTTCGTATAACATAAGTGCCAAAGCAAGGAAAACAGACTGAACCATCATTGATCCAATTAGTCTATTCTCTTGTTCTTTCTGCAGTTGAACGATATCTTCGTTCGTCATATCAGTATACTGTGGGTTTGCACCTTGAGTAAACATGGCATCTGTTAGTGGGTTTCTTGTTGGGTCAATTGGCATTTCTTTTCCTCCTTAATCAATAATGTAAAGACGGTCAGTCTTATCGTTGCTAAATATAGCAACTCCAGATTCGTCTTGAACCATTAGAATATAACTTACGCCTGTTTCTTTCAGCGCAACTAGTGCAGCATTTACTTTATTTTTAGTATTGGTATCCATCTTCTCCAATCTCCGGTCCTCTTTGCATTTCGATAATGTTATCGATGCGGAGTAATTGGGATGCGATATCTGTAGCACTGTCAAGTGCTTGTGATACTACACTTAGCGGCTCAATGACACCCATTTCTAACATATTTACTCCTCCACCGTTCTCCACGTCCACTCCGTTGGAGTGGCCTGCTGCAGATGCATGGAGTTGGCGCAAGCGAATAAGGGTATCTAATGGATCTAAACCACTATTTTCAGCCAAAGCCGCAGGAATTACTTCCAATGCTTGAGCATAAGACTCAACAGCCATTTGCTCTCTTCCACTAACAGTTGCAGCGAATTCTCGTAGGTTTTTAGATAGGTGTAAGTAAGGTGCACCACCACCTGCAAGGACTTTTCCATGCTCCATAGCAACACTGATGACGCCGATTGCATCATCGAATGCTCTACCTATTTCATCGACAGAATGCAATGTTGGTGCTCTTAGTAATACTGATACTGAGCCAGCAGTTTCTATTTCAGTCAATTTAATCAAGGGTTTCTCACCAACAGCGACTTCTTCTAGGAGTCCAACTGTAGCAAGGTCTGATGCTTTTAGACCGTCAATTGCAGAAACCATTCTGCCTTTTCCTGCTTTTGCGACCGCTTCCATGTCGCTCATAGCAACTCTTCTTGCTGCGTAAACTCCTTTCTGTGCGAATATCTCTACAACGAAGGGGTCAATGTCTCTCTTACAAAGAACAACATTTGCTCCGCTTGCTAAAATAGACTCTGCTATTTCTTGTAGTTGTGCCTTCCTGCTTTCGATAAACTCTTTTACAGCGTTGTTATCGTTTACTTGAATCTGCAACTGCTGCGCAAACTCTGGCAATGTAACGTCAACACTAATCAAAGCAATCTTTGCATCTTTAACAGAGTCAGGCATATTATGATCCATCTTCTCTCTGTCAATAAGAAGACCGGAGATAGCAAGTGATTCATTGACTTTACCATTTGGTCTTTTTACGATGTTAATATTATCTAGAGTGGTGGACTTGATTACGTTTAGTGCAATTTGTGCTAGTTGGTCTTGTTCTGCTTCTGCACTTTTACCTGTCATAGCAGTCTTACCTACACTTAGTAGCAAATCATCTGTAACATCTACACCTATCTCTTCTAACAAAGACTGTGCTTTCTTGTTAGCCAAAGTGTATCCTTTAGCAATACGTGTAGGATGAATTTTAAGATTAAGCAAGTCTTTTGCCTTAGACATCAATTCTCCAGTAATTACAACTGAACTAGTTGTACCATCAAAGCAATTTTCTTCTTGCGTACGTGCTACTTCTGTAATTATTCTAGCGGTAGGATGGTGTAATTTTGTTTCTCTAAGAATTGTTGCACCGTCATTGGTCATAACAACTACGCCAGCAGGGTCTACCATCTCTTTGTCCATTCCATATGGCCCTAGAGTTGATTTTACTAAGTTAGCCAATTGTATTGCGACTTGAATATTAATATCGTGTGCCGATACTACTGGTGCGTTTTGCTTTGCGTCAACTACTGTTGCCACACTTATTCCTCCATTAATTCTTTGATTGCTACGTTATTTTCAAAGACTGTTGTACCATCTGCTGTCTTCTTTGAAACAAATGTTTCTTTTGTTTCTTCGACTACTTCTGCTGTCTCAACCGCTACTTGTGGTTCGCTAACTGGTTCTAGTGCTACTTGGAACCTCTTCATCATATCATAAGAAAACTCTACCATAGCCATTCCTCGTGGCTGTATGTTTGACTCTAAGAAGTTGTAAACGAAAAGTGCTTGACCTCTCGTCAATTTCAAATCAATTTCTTCTTGATATACTGGGTCCAGTATATTTATTTGTGGGCTTTCTATCGGTGCTGCATCTTCTGGCATAAAACAAACTTGGCTTACTTTTTGATATAAAGATTACTAGGTTATCAGCAATCTGTAGCGTCAGTCCAGCCGTCTTGTGTCTTTAAGTCAAGATAGCATTGTTTGACTAAGTTATATTGGGTCTTTCCTGTATTTTTATTAATCACAAGTCTACCATTATAACCACCAATTGCTGCCTTATCTTCGTCATATGCGTCTTTATCCGCCCAGACTCTAACATTATATTTGACTATAAATTCTTTTGTTACAATCCATTCGTTATTTGGATTGGGTACTCCTGGTTCGTTTTCGTCGTATTCCTGCCAAGTGCGATCTACTTGTTTTGATGTGTTTAGGGTTTCTATGATTGCGTATCCGTTGTTACACGTGATTCCGTAAGGTGTTTCCCATTCTACTTGTAGTGCCATCTTAATTGTCGCCCCCATTCGTATTAATATAAATCATTCTACTCGCTAGGCCATTCCCAACCATTCATTTCTGAAACATACGAACCGTATCTATCATTCATTCGTGCAATATAATCCGAGTTTGATTCATCGAAAGTTAGCCATGTATCAAACCATGCTACATCCCAACTACTTCCTTCGGGTGGAGTCCATGTATTTATGTCGGCATGAATTAATGTGAACCTATCATCTTTAGCACAGTTAGCCCATACTAGGTCTATTACATCTTGATTCTTCTCTACTATGGTTACACTAGTTATATCACTAGAGGCTAGTAATGGTATATTTATCATACCTATACCTAATCCACCTATTAGAATATCTCCTGACAAACGAGCCAACAACCAATCGTGTTCTGTATATTCTGCTTCTGTATCTTGCATAATATTTAGCCAATGACCATATAGTTTCTCATACAGAACTGTGTAGGGCCCGCCGGTTAGTTGTTTATGATTTACATAATTCAACCAAGAGCCTTCGCCTGTGGTTGTCGTGCAATTCTGAATCTTAAAATCACCACTCTCCCCATCAGGGATTCCTGTTACTTCCCATCGAGTCATCAAACCACCTCTATTTTTATTGTTACTGCACTAGCACTAACATCAACGCCTCCGGCAGTTACCACAAATTGGCACTTCCATTGAATGTAGTCGCCTATGCTCATTAGTAAATACCCTCGACCACCTGATACATGGGTGACACGCACTTTTTCCTCCACTCCTTTGTTTCCAGTTGCATCGTTAGTGCCTTCAGGTGCCGGCCCGCTCAATGGTGTACCAACAAAGGATTGTGCGGCAACAGGACTTCCCCCTGCCGTACTAATACTGTTTGATTGACTATCTAAATCCCAAGTATACTCGTCTATATTTCCCCCGCTAGGTGCTGTTGCCCTGCCGTATGCTTGTGTAGTGAAATCAATTATGCCACTACCTGCCGAAACTTGTGCGTTGTAATCACCGCCGAAATTCAAATCTATTGTACCCGCACCACTTGAGAACCCGCTACCATCGTTGGGGTCAAGTCCTTGTTCTCCGCTGGAACCTGTTGGTGTCAACAGAACAAGAACTGCATTGTCATAATTGCCACTAGAAGAAGTTGCTATGCTTACACCCGTTGCGCCACCGCCACCGCCCGCTGCTGCATAAGCCGCTTGTGCTACTGAGCCTACTGTTCCCATAAAACTCATACTATCAACCTACTTGTACCCAATTTCCGGCAGACACACAAACATATGATGTTGCTTCATTGTCTGCTACTGCGGCATTAGTAGCCCAATTACTTACAATAGAATTGTTTGTACCAAGCGTTACTGTTAAATTAGAACCTTTATTATTGAATATAGTATATTGAAGTCCTGTTGTTGCATCATCAGGTAATTCTACTGCACCACTACCTGTTACATAGACATATGAACCGGATTGTGCTGCTGTGAGTTGTGTAGTACCTGTTACTGCCACAACTTCTGCTTTAGAATTAATACCACCAGATGAATTACCTGTAATCCAAGTAACTCCACCATCACCGGAACTTATTGATAATTGGTCGTCTCCTGTTGCACTTGGAACATCTGCTGCACCAATTACTACGTTGTTATCTCCCGTACTAATATTATCCCCGGCATTATATCCCAAACAAATATTTGAATCAGCAGCACCGGACATTCCACCACCTGCTTGATAACCAATTAGAGTATTATTACCACCGCTAGAAATACCATCACCTGCGAGATAACCTACAATTACGTTATTGGAAGAATTAAGACTATTACCTGCACCCCTTCCAACAAAGACATTGTTAGTATTATTACTTACAGTTTGACCTGCACCATACCCTATTGCTACGTTAGAGCCTCCACCTGTAATACCACTAAGAGCGCTCCATCCAACGGCTACATTAGCAGATGCAGAAGAGGCTGCGTCTAAGGTATAAGCACCAATAGCAACATTGTCAGAACCATGAGTAAGTCCTTTACCTGCATGATGACCTATTAATACTCCTTCATGCCCGTTAGTAACTGCTTTACCTGCTTCTGTTCCTATGGCTACGTTACTATGTCCTGAAGTCATACCAGCAGAAAATACATCTTTTCCTATACCTACGTTATTTGTTGCACTACTTAGTGTTCCACCTTGAGGTGGGGCTGCTCCATCAGGTGAAATTAAAATACTATCAGTAAAATTAGTAGTATTAGCAATTACATCTGTTAAACCATTAAGAGCAGAAGCACCACCACCTGCCGCTGCAATACGGTCATTGATTGCCGCAGATGTCATCAAGTGTTCATCAGAATCTACAAACTCACCCGCTACATCAATATCGTTAACAGCATGACCTCCAAGAGTAATACTACCGCTAAATGTCTTATTACCGCTAAATGTCTGTGTTCCCGAAAGATGTGCTGTGTCGGCGTCTAAGTAAGCAGAAGCGATTGCGGTACCTTGCCATACACCTGCTGATATCGTTCCTAAAGTAGTAATTAAAGAACCGCTTACTACGTTAGTACCGCCAATAGTAATTGCATCTGCTTCAAGCGTACCGTGAATGTAAGCATCTTTGAATTGATAAGAGGAACTTCCTAGATCAACACCTGCGTCGTCGGGAGGAAGCCATGCAGTGATGTCTGTGTTTCCTAATACGACTGCGTTATCTGCTAATCCTACTGCGCCCTTACCGATTACAATTTGATTTGACGCACCAGCCGCACTAGGCTCTGCATCTGCTCCGATGATGACGTTGTTTCCTCCGGTAGTTATTGTTTCTCCCGCATCGAATCCGATTCCAATATTGTAGTCCCCAGAGGTTACTCCCGTAAGAGAATTATAGCCATGCCCGGTGTTGCCCGTTCCGCCAGATATAGATCCACCGAGAGAGTTAACTCCGACTCCGGTGTTGTAACTTCCACTATTAACTAATCCATCTCCTGCATGAGATCCCACAAACGTATTGCCAGAGACAGTTGTCATTGCTTTGCCTGCATCTGCTCCAATTACTGTGTTGAAATCTCCTGTTGTAATTGCTGTTCCAGCATCATAGCCCACTGCTACGTTGTCTTGCGCACCATTGGTTACTACTCCATCAACGAAAAGAAGCGCGGAGTTCAGTGCATTTACACCAAGTCCGGTATTTGCATGAGCATTAGAAGCGGCGGGTATTTCTACATTAGCGAAATTACCAACTCTTATTTCTGAGATTAGTTTTCTTCTATCAGCACCGTTGTCTAATAAAATTAATTCATCTTGAGCATCATTGACAGCGGCAGTCATGTCTGTCAATTCTGACATATCAAGTGTTAGTGTCACACCGCCAGTGGTACCACCTCCACTCAGCCCTACGC
>UEXM01003055.1_pt1 | contig 11129 bp, 3 predicted proteins | sample 1796661 | NCBI WGS metagenome assembly UEXM01 (sample SAMEA4772469, study PRJEB27181) | metagenome
AGTCTGAGATGTATCTAAAGAAATAGTAATTACACCAGCAGGAGTAAAAGAAGAGGTGAAGTCTTCTTTTATTGTTGATTTGGCATGTTTACGAACAGTTGCATATGCTGTAGTAAATCCAGATAGGGAGTAGTCTGTACCATCGTCATTTGAAATATCAAACTCCATGGTAAAACTCATACCCTTTTCTATTACAACATTAGTAACTTCAGTGGGTGCAGGCATGACTCTACTTTTTTAACTATTTAGTTTATCCTCTAGATCAGATACTCGATCAGAAAGTTCCTTAACTGCTTCAACCAATAGTGCAGTAGCGTTTCCATAACTTACAGACCACACATCTTCATTGTGCATTACCAGTTCAGGAACATGCTCATCAACTTCCTGTGCAATGAATCCCATTTGAGATCCACCATAACGACCCTTACTCTCATCAATATCCTTCCACTCAAAGTTAACACCGCGCAAGAGATTAACTTTATCAAGTGGATTGACGATTGTATTAACGTTAGTCTTCAGTCTAGCATCAGATGCTGCAGTAACAGTACCAGTTGCATAGATGTTACCAGTTACATAGAGTGCATAAGAACTATTGGTTGTAGAACCATTAATCCCCAAACATTCATTCGAAACATTCCAAAAGTAGTGCCACTTAGAGTTCGCTTGACGATATGCTCCCCCATTACCAGAAGAATCATGCATTATATTAACACCACTATATGCATCATTAAATCCACCGTAACCAGCCCTGCTACCACCTATTTGAAGTGGCGAATAAGTGGTTGAAGTATTTGGTTTCAGTACGAAACTATTAGTTGATGAATCAATACCATCATCAGCGATTCTAAACTTAACATGAGATTGGTTAATGGCACCGCTATCGTTACCATTAATTGTCATAATTGTAGCAGTATTGATTGGTTCATCATAGAACCTATAACCACCATATGATCTGTTTGCACCGAATGCAATACCAGTTAAGTTGTGAACTCTTAGATCTGGGAATGGTGATGACCATGCTCCAGTTTCTTGGTAAATTGCATAATTATTACTGCTAAGACTACTATTACTTCCAGCGTATCTATTCTGTAGTACCGAGAATGAAAGATTTGTTCCATCCCAAGTGAGTCCAGAAGCACCACCAACAGAACCATTATTATTATAAAGTAGTTCCTGATTATTACCTGCAACACTTCCAGCAGTACCTTGAGTACCTTGAGTTCCATCAACACCAGTTCCACCAGAGAATCCTTGAAGACCTAAACTACCCTGTACACCTTGATTCGATAAACCTTGAACACCTTGATACCCTTGAGCAGCAATAGTACCCTGAATACCCTGGATAGATTTACCTTGTACACCCTGTGCACCTTGTGTTCCCTGAACTCCCTGACTACCCTGTGCTCCAGATTGACCTAAAGCACCCTCAAGACCTTGTAAACCTTGAGTACCTTGCAGTCCCTCTTGACCCTGAACACCCTGACCAGCGAATTGTCCATCAAGACCTTGGAGACCCTGAACACCTTGGATACCTTGAGTTCCCTGGAGTCCCCTATTACCTTGGACACCTTGTAGACCTATGTTACCAGAGGCACCCTGTAAACCCTGAGTACCCTGTCTTCCTTGAGTGCCCTGGGCACCAACGTTACCAGATGCACCATCAAGACCCTGAACACCCTGTGCACCTTGAGTCCCTTGTTGTCCTTGGACACCTTGTACACCTTGAGCACCAATTAGACCAGAAACCCCCTGGAGACCTTGAGTTGCTTGTGTGCCTTGGAGTCCTTGTCCTGCAAACAATCCATCAAGACCCTGAGAACCAGTCGTTCCCTGCTGTCCCTGAAGACCCTGGAGTCCTTGAACACCTTGAACACCTTGTCCACCAACAGCACCGAAGAGACCCTGGAGACCTTGATTACCTTGAACTCCCTGGTTGCCTTGAGTTCCTTGCCCACCAACATTACCAAAGAGACCCTGGACACCTTGATTTCCCTGGAGTCCTTGATTACCTTGTAGACCCTGAAGTCCCTGAAGTCCTTGTAAACCTTGAAGTCCCTGGACTCCTTGGAGACCCTGAAGACCCTGGACACCTTGGTTGCTTAAACCTTGGAGACCCTGGACACCCTGAGCACCTTGAGTTGCTTGTGCACCTTGGAGTCCTTGAGTACCTTGTCCACCAACGGCACCAAAGAGACCCTGGACACCTTGAACACCTTGGTGTCCTTGTAGACCGAATCCAGTGTTTCCTTGTGTGCCCTGGGCACTCTGGACGCCCTGCATCCCCTGGATACCAATTTGTCCTTGAACACCCTGTGCTCCTCTACCACCTTGGGCACCTTGTGTTGCCTGAACACCTTGGTTACCCTGAGCACCTTGTAGTCCTTGAACTCCTTGGTTTCCTTGAAGACCCTGTGTACCCTGAGTACCTTGTTGGGAAATACCCTGAGCACCTTGAGTTGCTTGATTGCCCTGAACACCCTGAGCATTTCCTGCAAAACCCTGAATACCAATACCTTGGACACCCTGGAGACCTTGATTACCTTGAGTACCCTGATGACCTTGGACACCCTGAAGACCCTGAAGACCCTGAAGTCCTTGGACACCCTGATGTCCTTGGGTTCCAAAATTGCCCTGGACACCTTGAGTTCCTTGTACACCCTGATCACCCTTAAGTCCTTGAGTTCCCTGAACACCTTGATTAGAAAGACCCTGGACACCTTGAGTTCCTTGTAGACCCTGATGACCTTGAGTTCCCTGGTTACCTTGGAGACCTTGAAGTCCTTGGACACCTTGTTGTCCTTGGGTACCCTGAATAGAAATATCACCAATATTAACCCAGAGACTACCACCTTGATAGACCCAAATGTCTTTGGTTGCGTTATCAATTACAGCTTCACCAGCATTAGCACTTGGAAAAGCATTATTTAGAGTTGTTTGTGGATTATTTGGCGGGTCAACATTTACGTCCGCAACCGTTCCAATAATAACAATACTTCTACCAATTAGACCTTGTATACCCTGTGCACCTGGTGAGGACTGAACACCTTGTAAACCTTGTTGACCTTGTACACCCTGGTTAGATAGACCCTGAAGACCCTGATTGCCCTGAAGACCCTGAAGTCCTTGAGTACCTTGTGTGCTCTGAGTTCCCTGGTTACCTTGGAGACCTTGAAGTCCTTGGACACCCTGAACACCTTGGTTACCCTGAAGACCCTGAAGACCTTGAAGTCCTTTGACACCCTGATGTCCCTGGGTTCCCGTATTACCCTGGACACCTTGATTACCCTGAAGTCCCTGGACGCCTTGATTAGCAAGACCCTGGGTACCTTGATGTCCTAATAGACCCTGAGTTCCTTGTGCTCCCTGAAGTCCTTGAGTTCCCTGAGTTCCTTGAGCGCCCTGAATTCCTTGTGTGCCTTGAGTTCCTTGAGCACCTTGAGTTCCTTGAACACCCTGAATACCTTGAGATACAAGATCGGTTCCTCTGATCCAATATCTACTAGATTCATCCCCACCAATTGCAACGACTACGTACTGATCCCCTGCTGGTGCTGGTTTTGCTCCAACAGAAGATACACCAACTAGCGGATCACCTAAGTCGGGTTCCGCTTGTTCTAGACCCAGAAACTGGTATCTATCAGTAGTTAATCCAGAAGCATTAAACTTCCTTTCTCTTCCAGAGTTATACTTAGCCATTTAAATATTACTGTTTTGCAGTTTCGAGAATGCTTAATACTAGTTCGAGTTTAGACTCTTCTGATGCTTGAATTTTGATGACATCATTTGTTTCAAGTGCCAATCTTCCGTCAGGAATTAAATTAGCACTATCATTATGAAGGATGGGGAAATCACTTGCAAATTTGAAGTCAGTCGGAGACTCCGTACCACGAGAGTGAGTTGCTGTCACGCTACAAACACCTGACGTGGCAGTGTTAGTAACCTGAGAAAGAATCACAATGGATGCAACTCCAATGGGACACGTATAGATGCCCACATTGTTCGTGGTAACTCCAACGCGAATAGTTCTAAATTTATTAAGAGCAATAGCAGCCATTTTTGTTACTTAGCGAGACCAAGGATTAGAGGTGTTACTGTATTTAACAGACTTTGATTGAAGGCTCTACCAGAGATAGTACCAGTCAATTGATTAATGACGATATCATCACCAATCTGGAAGTTACCTGCCTGGTTGGTACTTGTATAAATGATTTGACCACCATTTAATTTAACAATTTCATTCTCTAGAACTGTCACGCCACCAAGAGCAGGTTTCGCACTTGCGATATCATTTCCAGAACCAACCCATTCAAATGAATGAGAAGATGTAATCTGTAAACTGAGTCTACTGAAATACGCAGTAGTTCCGGTGCTAACGGTATTTAGGAGGTTTTGAGTAAGCACAACTGTGGAAATACCAGCGATTGGTTTAGTTGCACTTTCAACAGTATAATAAATTGGGGACATCACGGCAGTAGCAGCAGCACCAACTCCTCCTCCACCACCAGTGATGGTAACTGTTGGAACTCCCTCATACTGACTACCAGTACTAATGATGTCGATAGATGTCAATTCGCCACTTTCAACATCAATAGTTGAAACTGCCTCTGCAGTAATTCCACTTGGTCCTGTTGGCGATCCAATAGTAATTGTTGGTGCCTGGGTAAATCCAGATCCACCATTAGTAACATCAATCTGAAGAACAGATTTATAAAGTTGACCAAAGTAAATCGCTTGTCCATCATAAGGTCGGATAGTTCCAACACCAGTGATAGTTACAGTATCAGTTTCAATTGCTGCAGATCCAATAGTTTCCCCAGAGTATCTGTAGATTGAATCAGATGTTGCATCACCAACACCATCAGAAACCAGACCAAGAGTTCCGAAAGAACTGTTGGAGTTAGTAATGTCACATTGTCCACCACTTCCAGTGAAGATTGAAGTATCGTCACAGATGGTGAAGATAGAAACTAACTGAGCATAAGCACCATTGGTAATAGAAACACCAGTTCCTGCCTGGTTGAATTGAGTGTAAGAGTCAACACTCATACTACCAGTGACACCAATGTCATCCTTATCTCCAGGTTCTGCTGCCTTTCCATCAACCTTCATTCCAATACTTCCTGCAACAAAGTTGGTGCAGTTTCTAATGTATGGTCCTTGATCAATTGGGCCAACACCACGAGAGTATGGAGATCTTGCTAGACCACTACCAACATAGTAATGATTGATTGTACTAATACCAACATTAGTAACAAACTGAGAACCTTCAGTGGTTACTCCAGTAACAGAGAACTCAAATCCTTGCGTTCCATCAGGGAATTTCGTAGTAGTGATACCAGATCCACCTGGACATGCAAACTGAAGATTTCTTAGAGTAACTTCATCTCCAACTCTTACATATGCACCTGGAGCAGTGATCGTAGCGATACCAGTTGCAGCATCATACATCATCGAAGTGATACCAACAAAACGATCAACTATGACACCACCATTTACGTAAGTGTGTGGAATCGTAGAAACACCAACGTTTGATACGATAGTATTATCATCATTAATCTTACTAACATAGAATTCAAATCCAAACTTACCAGATGGGAATAGTTGTGTGGAAATACCACTACCACTATTACACTCAAAATTTAGATCTCTCAATTCAATAAGATCTCCAACTTTGACTTTACCAACAGAATCAGCAGAAGTAAGAGTTACAATGCCAGTATTTCCATCATAAGTAGCAGTTGTGATACCATAAGTTGTATTAGTTCCGAAACCAGAGTTTCCAGGATAGTTGGTAGTAATACCAAGCGTTGCACCATTTCCATCAATACCATTTTGAATCATGCTGGTCACAACACCAACACAAGTATCAATAGCGGAGATTACATTCGCACAAGAATTAACATTAGAATTAGATCCAGTTGCAGAGTCTGCCTGGATACTCATGTCTCTAATTTGATACTGGAGAGTTTGATATCCTCCATTCCAACTGATATTATTAACACAAGACTTAGCAATACCAACTGAATACTCAAAAGCATCAATAGTTGTAGCACCAAAACCAACAATGTGGTCCAGACTTCCATTAATATCAAAGTATGACTTACCTGCACCTACACACTTAAGGTTGCCACCTCTAGTAATATCATGACACACTGCACGATATACATCCTTAATATCATCAACACAGTTGATAGAATCAATAGTAATTGCAGGATTCTTATAGTCAGTGCTGGTTAAATATCCAACTGTTTCCTGAGCAATGAAGTCTAGGTTATCACGGATTAGTCTTGCTGCATCAAAGTATCTATCATTTGATTCACCAAGTAAAGGTTGGAATGCAATGATAGCAGCGGTTTTGGACATCTCTGGTCCAACGAAACTTAAATCAGTTACGTGACAACTGTTATTAACATGGAATAGATCAAGGTCCGTATACCTAGCGGTAATGATACAGTTTCTGAGTTCAGTACCCTCAATCGCAACCTTCTCCTGAAGAACGATTGGATTATTCTCAATATAAGTTCCAGGGAATACCTTAATAGTATCACCCTTTAGTGCAATTGAAGCAGCACCCTTGACAGTTCTCTTAGGATGATTCTCTGCAAGACCAGTATTATCATCGTTACCATTCTGAGCAACGAAGATAGTTCTACCAACTGGTTTATAAGCATCGATAGTAACTTTACCTTTACCCGAAGTTTGGGTAGCGGTCATATTGATGCCAATACTTGGCACTATCTGAGTTACGATTCCAACAATCGTGGAACCCTCACCAAAGTAACTACCAGCAGTTACATTATCAGAAACTTCAACACTACCCTGAACATCAATTTCAGCATTTGGTGTAGTTGAACCAATACCTAAGCGGTTAGTTCTAGGATTGAAGACTAGTCCGTCAGTGCTATCTTGATAGATGCTCTGACTTACTATTGCATTATCTTCAACGAAGACCATTCTAAAGATCTGATCCGCATCAGTTGGATATGCAGTAACAGATAGAGCAGATCCTGCAGCGAGATCACTAGGAATTGACCAGAAGTTCTTATCAATACCGTTAGAAGTTAGTAGTTGTCCTGCAGTACCACTACCATTAGAAACATATAGTTTACCAAATAATTGTTGATCACCTCGAACATCAAGGGTATACTGTGGAGCAGTACTATTGATACCTAATCTATTATTTGTAGCATCAAAAGAAATTCCAGTTTGATCAATATAAAGGGGTCTTACACCAGTACCATCTCCAAGTATTGGACTGTAAACCTGATTATTTGCAGCATTAATATTGGGGTCAACCTCAGTCTTCCATTCTGGTGGAAGATTTGGTCCTCGTGAGAATAAAACATCACCAGCATCTCCAGTATCATACTTTCTGGAAATTACTAATGCACTGGTGTCAGTTCCAGATGTTAAATTGTGATTCTTATCTAGTCTAACACTGTTTACACCAACACTAACAATAACAGTTGGTGGACTAATATATCCTTTACCGTCAGAGGTAATTACATCCTGGATTCTAATATTGGTGGTGGTAAGACCACTAATAACATCAGGTTCTAGAGAACTAAATGAACCTGTAACATTTACTGTGATTGGGTTTCCAGCATCAAGGGCGACTCTCATGTCGCCGCTTAGTGCTATTGTATTTCTAACATCAACGGGGAAAAGGGGATTGGTTGTCCCAAAGCCGACCCGACTATTTGAACTATCAGCAACGATAAGACTATCTGCTACCTCTAGACCATTTTTTACAATAAAATTCTTATTGTTCGTTGCCATAGGGTTTCACTCTCCACCCCGAGTGTGATATTTTACTTGTATATTATTTAGTAACCTCCAGACTTGAGACTATTAATCTCTTCCTTAAGATCTTTCACCGCTTCAATGAGAACTGCAACCAAGTTTTGATATGCTACAGATTTCATTCCATCAGGACCTTCCTTGACAAGTTCTGGGAAAACTTTCTCAACCTCTTGTGCAATTACACCAACTTCACGTTCATTATATGTCTTACCAATACGGTTAAAGTATACACCTCTCAGGTCCAAAACCTTATCTAGTGCGTTTTCAATTCCAGTAACATTTTCCTTCAGTCTTTCATCTGAAGATGATGTAACTGTACCACTGAACAGCGCGTTGCCATCCGATTGAAGTCGTAGTGCTTCGACTGGATTTGCTGCACCCGTTGCACTTTGTACTCCAAAGGAAAGTCCAGTCTGACCTTGAGTACCCTCGTAGATTCCATAGATATATCCACGAACTCCATCGTTACCAATGACTTCACTTTCAAACTTAAGTCCACCAATCGTCTGACCAGATGTGGAAGTAGTGTCAGTATTGTTGAAGGTAACATTCTTACCATTCGCATCTGCTACATCGTTCTGTATAGTCAGATCAGACTTAACTGTTCCACCACCACTAAATGTAGTTGCACCAGTGATATCTACGGTACTTGCAAAAGTGGTGATACCAGTATTAACATATAGTCCAGAACTAATGTTGAGATCTAAGTGTGCAGTATTAAACTGTGTTACACCATCTGCTCTAATACCACCATTTACAAAGAGACCAAAGTCCGCTAATGCGGTATCGGTAGCAACACCAACTTTAGATGTAGTGTGGATACCAATTGTATCTGTAACCCAGACATCAGATGCACCAGTTAGTCCGTTTGCATTACCAAAGAAAGTTCCATTGAATGTTCCAGTATAGTTACCAGCAGAATCTTTAACTGGACCAAACTCTCTCCACTCATTGTTCAGGGTATAAACCCAACCGAGGTCACCACCATCTGCTGTCTTATCTTTAAAGACAACATCACCAGGGTTACCAGCGAGCGTTGGAGTGGAGATGCCTACAGTATATTTTCTGGAGACATTAGAGTCGCCTTGTAGGAACAAACTCTTCGCTTCCATACCCTTGGGAGAGTTGGAGGTTAGTTTGTTGTTAATAACAATAGGTCCATTAAACTCAGAGATAGAAGTTGAATCGGGTCCACCCTCAACTCTAATCGTATCATCGATAGTAACGGCATCAACGTCTAAGACATTACCACCAAGATTATCAATGACATTATCAGTATTTTCTCCAGTAACTCTAACTAGAGGAGTTTCAAATACGCGGTCATTACCACTAGAAGCACTAACTCTCTTATTGCCAACATAGAAGTCACCATCATCATTCATTCCGGTGAATACAACTGCACCAGCACTTCTCTTGAATGACTGGGAAATGATTTCTTCCTGTGGAGTAAGTTGTCTAGTTTGCTTCTCTGGTAAACTGGTTGAATAGTTACCAGGACCATAACCAAGATATTCAAAAGTATGACCAGAAGCACGAATGATTGAGAATCTTCTGAGTTCGATTGCTTTTGCATCAATTCTACGAACTACACTACCATCAACGTGAGTTGCTCTCTTAGTTCCAAGTAATCCTCTAAATGCAGTTACAGTATTAGAAGTTACGCTAGTCTTAATTCTAAGAATCTCATCATCAATTTCAAGGTAATCACCAACGTTGAAATCATAGTTAGTAGCACTTGTAATACCGATAGTCTCAGTATTCTGATCAGTAATCGCCGCAGATAGTGTTGTAGTAATACCAGCGTAGATTGGTGTAATTCTTCCAGAAACAGACTCATTTCTCTTGGTGATATTACCACCACTTGAACTAAATGATAATCTAAATGCTAGAGGATTATTGACACTTACCGCTGGGGTAACAGTACTTACACCAAGATTAACATTAAAAGTAGTTGTTGAAGTAACCTCATCAACTAAGAAGTCACCATTATAAAGGTCTGCAGTAAATCCACGGACTCGAACTTTCTCATCCTGACTGAATCCATGAGATTCCTTGGTAGTGATACTAGCAATACCAGTCGTAGCACTAAATCCTAATGTGGAAATTCCGACTGATTTACCAATGACCGTTACTGTTGTGTCATCATTAATAGCAGAAGAAATACCAGTTGTACTAATACCAATCGTATCAAGTGCATCTGCACTAAATTGATATCCATTATTGACACTAGTAATTAGATAAGTCTGCTGAAATCCAAGTAATTCGTCTTTAGTAATTCCCTCAAGGTCAACAATATCACCGACATTATCGTAGATTTTATCTACTGTTAGAGTTCCAGCAACGTGACTAGTAGTAGTTGCAATACCAACAACGGTTAGAGTATCACCAACAACATAGTTGGAACCACCATCCATGATCTTAACATCAGTAATGGTACCAGCAGTACTGACCTTAACACTTGCAGTAGCATCAACACCAGATCCACCAGTAATAAATGCATTGTAATAAATTCTTTCTACACCATCACCATATCCAGTTCCAGCAGTACCAACATTAACTACAGTAACTCTATTCAGTCCATGATGAATCTTTGTAGAAATAGTATTTCCTACACCAGCATTAGTATTAAGATCGGATACACCAATACCAACACTAAAATCAGAATTATACTTCTTAAGATTCTCTTTGGTTACACTAAGTTCAGGATCATTTACAACAACCTGTCCGATTGGACTTGATTGTGCATGAGAAGTTGCTGCTCTAGGATTCGAATTAACGTTATCTCTATTATACTCTGGGAACAAGTTCTGTAATGGTTGACTGAACTTGTAATCACTATTATTAAATGGTGCTACAGTTGGATTAATAGATGCACTAATTGCAGTCAGATGATAGATGCCATCTTTCTGTCCAGAAATATACTGCTGAACCTCAGACCACTGATATCCATAATAAGTATTCTTAGATTCTTTCTTAGAGAACCTAGGAAGAGTATCGTCTCTCAGATAGTCATTTGTATTATTAAAGGTTCCAGGGTTAGTAGTCTCTGCAACAGTAAAGACTTTAGTTGTGGGAGTGCTTACAACGGTATAAACACCATTGAATCCCAGATTGTCCTTTCCATCAGTATTCTGTGAACTCTTAATCTTCTTGACTTCTACTTTATCACCAACAAACAATTTGTGAGGAAGTTCGGAAGTGTAAGTTGCAACGTCAGAAGACCAAGAAGCAGTCTTGATTAGTTTAACATTTCTAAGTTCATTCTCACTGCTAAGAGTTACTGTTTCTGGAGTATAATATAAAGCATCTCCAGTGAAAAAACCATG
>UEXM01003056.1_pt1 | contig 11125 bp, 12 predicted proteins | sample 1796661 | NCBI WGS metagenome assembly UEXM01 (sample SAMEA4772469, study PRJEB27181) | metagenome
CAATATGATCATATATGAAAAACATACAAAGTTAAATCCAAATGAAGATGCGTTGATAGACGTTTTAAAAGACATAGTCAATCAACTAAAATCTATTAACAAAGATTTTTATTTTGAGTATATAGATAAACATTCTATTGGTAGAAGTCAGTTTGGTTTGAAACGATATTTTATCTTCTTTTTAGATAGTCTTATAGATCATAATCAAAAAATAACTTCATATAATGTATATGATGGACGATCAAGTTATAAAACAATTACATCAAAAGACCAAATTAGAACTGTTATACACATATTGTCGGAAATTTATGTTACCGGTAACGATACTTATGTTAAGAAATGCCAAATAGAACCGTTTAGTGAATATCTAACAATCCTAGATAATCTTGAGAACGATCACATACATAACAATTTTATACTTTATTTAATGAATATAAAAAATGAAGGTTTCAGAGAACATCAAGGTTAGGTCCACAGAGGTAATGTATTTTACCTTTTTTGCGGCATATATAGCTTTAGCTGGAACTACAGTGATTACCTTTGTAGCTGCATTAGGTAACAACTTTGACGCCAATACCAAAGAATTGAAATATTCGTTGATTTCAGAAACATGTGTAAATGTCATTGCAGGTCTTACTTATACCTATATTATGAATCTTTTGGATGGTAAAGGTCTGAGTCTAAACAAAGTTACACCTATTCGTTACATTGACTGGTTTTTAACAACTCCTTTGTTACTTCTTTCATTTGTTCTTTATACAAACCATTATGATAATAAGAAAAGAAGAGAATTAGATCCATCTCATGTCAATAAATCTCCCAATTACAAAGCTTTGGGTTACATTATACCATTGAATTTCTTAATGCTTATATTTGGTTATTTAGGTGAAACTGGAATAATACCAAGCAAACAAGGATTGATTTTGGGGTTCGCCGCATATGGTGGTTTGTTTGCAGGAATATATGAAGAATATATAAAGAACAATAAAGATAGTTCAATGAAAGGTATATATGCAGCATTCACATTTATATGGTTTCTCTATGGTATAGCATATTTACTAGATACTAAAAATAAGAATATCGCATACAATTTTTTGGATGTTGTGTCAAAGGCAGGATTTGGTATACTGATATGGATATCAACATTCAGTGAAGATTTGTAATTTATTAGAAAATCTAATAAATTAGTTTGTATCAAAGCCTAAATTAGATTGTTGTGAAGGTTTTGTTCCAACATTCCCCCAACCAGTAAAATTGTTACCGGCATACTGTATATTATTTGTTGAAGGCGTAGGGTCCGCGCTTGAATATGTACCTGAGGGTGTCGCTGATCCTCCAGGATTAGCACAAAACAATAAGCTTCTAGGGTATTGAGTAGCTGCTCCTTGGATGGGACTATTTGGACTTCCTTTACTAGTAAAAGGTTGCGTTGTACTATTATTAGGTTTAACTTTAAAAACCAATTCAGCGCCGGATTTTGTCGCAGCTGCAACTAAAGAACCGCCAGTAGAATTAACAACTCCACCGTTTCCAGGAGAACCAAAGTAGCATCTACTTGAATGACTATATCCAGTGGTGCTGGCAGATTTTAAACTACATGAGGTAGTATACCCAACAGATGGATCAGTACATGTACAATTTGCATTTCCTCCTGATCCACAGGCTTTTAATAAAGGTGAAACATTATAGAGATAGTTATAGGGATTGTTAGCAGATGGCATTTTTATTAATCTAAATTTTTATTTAATTATAGTTAACTTGTTGTAGAAGTTGTATAATTACAATGTAAATCGTTATAGCACCATCTTTGATCTGGGTTGTAAAGACATCCTTTCAGATTATGTTCTGTACCTGTATAAAGTATGGCTTGAACCATCAGAATTACAAAAGCAACTGTATTCATTAACATCAGGTAGTTCATTTTATTAGTCAGAACAATTTTTTTCTCCCTTTGTACAATATCCTATACAATGATGTTGTCCTACACAAGTTTTTTGATCAGGAGGACATATCCATGGTCTATTTCCGCATTGAGAATCAGTTTCAGGACAAGTAAATCTAGGACAACCATAAGATTGTCTACTTTCGCATTCTTTTAATTTTCTTTTTGTTAGTGCTTCCGCAACCGCTAATATGATTATAGCTGTTACAAGAAATCCAAGACTGGTTTTCAAATAATTGGATGTTTTCATTTTAATATTATATAAAAATGGAATTCCATGATTATATTATTAATTATGCTCTACAGAACGATAAAGATATACAACTAAAAACATCTTTGAGGCAAGAATTTTTCGAACTTAAAGGTGATGCTGTAGAAGGAGTTCCCAAAAAAGGCGAGTTCTTTAAACACCAAGATCTGTTTACACGTTATTTAAGACAGTATGATAGGATATTCAACATCCATGAAACAGGTACTGGAAAAACTGGTTCGATAATAGATGCTGCTGAAACATTTAGAAAAAACTATATTGGCATAGATCGTGTTGTGATAATAGAACCAGGTAAACCTACATTAGATGATTTCAAATCTCAAATCGTTAAATTTTTCCCTGAAGAATATGGTGATAATGTAAGTAAATCAGATTTTATTCGCAAGAGAAATATTACAAAAAAGGTAGATAAATGGTATACATTAGATACATATGAAGCATTTTCTAACAAACTATCGAAGATAGGGTTAGAAGAAATGGAACAGGAGTTTTCCAACACTATGTTCTTTCTCGACGAAGCTCATAGAATGCGTAACTATGGAGACTCTAATGAAGAAGATGAAAACATATATGTTAATTTATGGAAATTACTACACACAGCAAAACGAACTAAGATAGTGATAGGTACTGCTACTCCGTTAGTTAATTCAGTAAACGATTTTGTACCTCTACTTAATCTACTGTTACCAAGTAATTATCAACTACCGCTTAAAAACTGGGATTATTCTAATATTTCTCTTAATCAACTAGAACCTTATCTTAGGGGTAAGATTTCATTTGTACGCTCTCTAGATACTGGTATTAAACTTAACTATGCCGGTACAAAAATCCCATATCAACATATATACAAGAGACCAATAGAGACAAATAAAAGTATACCTCATATTTCAAAAACTATCGATCAAGAGGGTAATATAGTGGATAGTGATGAACCATCGCAAGATAAAAATCCTTCAAATACTGTTAAATTCAGTTCAGATATGAATATTACATTGTTACAAACATCTTCAAACAATGTAAATACACTTCAATATGATGCTATAGTTAGAGCAAGAGGTATAAAACAATCATTTGAACTTGCTTCTCGTGAGTCAAGTGTCTTCGTATACCCTGATGGGACATGGGGTACAGAGGCGTTCAAAAAATACATAAAACAAGATGATGGAGTATATAAATTTAGAAATGACGATATTAAAAAATATCTTACAAAAGATAACGACATAACTATAGATAACTTATTTCAATTGAGTTCCAAGTTTTGGTTTTATATAAATAAGGAAATAGAAGCATCCAAACGCAAAGCACCAGGTAACTCATTTTGTTATCTTGAGTTTGTCAGCGGGAGTGGTGTTATACTACTTGGGTTGATTTTGGAGTTATTTGGATTTGAAAACTTTACACGTAGGTCATCGGTATTTATGAACAATCAAGAAAAGAGAGTAATGCAGAAGACTTTTAAACCCAAGAAACGTTTCGCTCTTATTACATCCAAAACAGAGAATATTGACAAGATTCTAGAATTATTCAATTCCAAAGAAAACATGGATGGCGAGTATCTTCAAATTATAATAGCATCTAAAGTAGCTAGAGATGGTATCAATCTTGCTAACGTATTGAGAGGCTACATCATGAGTCCAGGATGGCATGAGTCTGGTATGTACCAAGCACTTAGTAGATTCATCAGAGCAACGTCACACAAGATGCTATTAGATCTCAACAGAGACGTTAAAATAGACATCTACAAACTCGCTACTTGTTTGAATACAAAAGTATTTTCTAATAATCTTAATATTGATACTATTAGAGACACGTCGATAGATGTATTTAACTACATGAAATCAGAAGAAAAAGATCTCTACAATCGTATTATACTCAAACAAATGAAAAATGTTGCTTTTGATGCAGTTCTGAATTATCAGCGTAACTTCAGGACTACCGATGAGGAGTATACTAAACAAACTGACTATGGACCAAAATTTCCATCTATATGGTCTAATAAAGTAAAAATTAAGAGATCTGAGTTGGTTACAAATACTAAAAAGTTAATATATTATGAGAAAAATATACAGAAACTTGATAAACTCATAAAAGAGCGATTGTTTAATTTTAAAATCATAACTATAGATGATTTGATTCTATTTTCCTCTCAGAATAATATTGACGATTACTATATTTATTTGTACATTAACACGAGATTAACTAAACTCAAGTTGTATGATAATTTTGGTAATAAGCGGAAAATAATAGTCAAAGGTAATGCTTTGTATCTAGACGATACATCATATCATTATACTTCAAATTCATTGAATCAACTACCTATTATTCAGAATACTGAAGTTGAAGGTATTGATAAATTTTACTCGAATATTGGAGATATGGATGACAAGAAACTCGATGAATATCTACGCAACTTCGTTTGGAAACTCGATACAAAGAATAAACCAATTGTTGCTGAAATAGTACCGAATCAAGAACGTATTATTCAAGTTATTGAAGATTGTATACTGAATATTAGAAATGGTTCATCTGATCCACTCAAAGCTAAAATTTATCAATTATTTACTCATTACATCAACAAAGCAGATTATCCATATGCTAAGATAGAAGAAGTTAAGAAAGCATATGAAAAAATATCAACAAAGGCAGGAAGGACTGCTAAAAAATACTCTGTATCTAAACTTAGTGGGATAGCATACCCCAAACAAGATACTGGAAACGATACTGTATATTATCATTTTTTCAATATAGTTACAGAAACTAACAACATTGTAAACATATTTAGGCGTGATGATAACAAAGTAAGAATATTAAAATCTAACTCAAACGAATTTGTTGATGCTGATATATCAGAACTACCAGTATTTCAGAATTACTACAAACAAGACGTAAGTTTATGGACAGCAAATTACCAACAACCATTACCCGACGGCGAATTATCGTATGGTACTGTGTTTAGAGATGGTAAGTTTAGAATTATCAAACCGCCTTTTGAAACATCAAAGGGTACTGTATGCGGAACAAATAAAGAGATACCATTTCAATTATTGTCAAAAATCAATCTAAATACAGAGAATTTAGATATGGTATATAGAATTATGCCAAGACATAGAGAATTTATAGATGAAACCATTAGAGCACCAATGAGTGATATGGAAAAAGATTACTTACCTAGAAAATTTGAAAATATTAACCAACTAAGAAATCACTACTTTTGGGATAAGATTACTATTAGAACATCTTCTAGAGAACTTTGTGAATATTTGAAGAGTTATTTTAAAATCAAAAATAAACTGCTATATACTCTCTAAATTACTAAATGTCCACCACCTTCCAAATTAGTGTATAATGTAACACCAGTGAGGGCTGGTTCGTGGTTCTTAATAAAATTAACAAAAGGGATAAATTGCTCTGTTTCTATTAATGTTGGTACACCATCGCATATATCAAAATCATAATCGGTTTCATCTTCTATTAATTTAGTATTTGGTTCATAAAAATCTACCATATATTCTCTCGTACTCGTATGTGATACTTCACCTACATCACTAAACGCTTTTTGTAGATATTCTAAGATTTCTTCATCTTCTTCTTCTATTTCAGTAACTATTTCTTCATCATCTTCTATTTCAGAACCTTCATCTTCATCCTTTGTTATTTTAGGTAATTTTTTACCTTTTTTAACTTTAATTTCAAACGTCTCTTGAAACATTTTTACTAATTTTTTATTTAACAATTTTAATTAAAAGTTATTTAATTAAAATGCTCGATAAGATACAAAGTATCCTATATATCGCTTTTTTATTGATATTAATCTGGCAACTTGTGTTTTCAGAAAATTCACTAATGGGCAAACAAGAAGCAATGTTCGAAATCGATGGCAATACATACATAATATCAAATATGGGAGGTAATAAGAAAACAGATCCGGTTAATCTGAAAAATGTGGGAACTAGAATTTCATGTGACTTATTGAAAGATATAACAGGACAACAAGTTGCTACCGATGCTGGTATTATGGGGACAAAAAGTTTCATTTCTGGAGATAAGTTATTTGTAGATTGTATTGAACCCTATTCTGGTATCGCTATCGATTATTTATCCAAAGATTTCTATAGTTTTAAAAATGGAGGTCCAAATAAGGATGTGTATGAATTTTACGATAGAGTTGCCCTAAATGAGTACAAGAAAGAAAATCTCACCAACGGTGGAATCAAACATGTTAATATACCTTATACTGTAGATCATTGTACGAAAACAAGTGACGGTGAATACAAATGTGAAGATAATCCATCTATTACTCTTAGGAAACAGAGAATCAAAAACTACCTTGATTCGAAGATAAATGATATTCTCTAATAGCATCAATCAATGATAATACTTGAGGATTATCCAAATCGAAGACTATATCCAAACTACCTTCTTTGTCAATATATTTGTCGATAATCCTAAATAATAATCTTTCATCTTTATCTAAATTTATATCAAGTTTCAAAATATTTAGTAAAACATTTTCTGCTTTATTATATGTTATAAGTTCCGGTGAATAGATTGTACCACAAACATTTACTAATTCTAAGTGATAATTTAGAATTTTTTGAACATCGGTATTTGTTTTTACTATCAGAGAACTAATCTCGTGAACTTTCTTTGTTCCCTGAAGAAAGTATTTGATATCTAAAGGTATAAATCTAAACTTACCTGATGGTGTTACCAATAAATCGATGATAGAATCTTCGTCAAATACATGGTTTATAAAATTAGTAAGTGCATTGTTAAACTCTATAACCATATCAATATCACAAAACAACTTTCGTATTATATTCTTATCAAAATTTATACTTTGTTTCATAATATCATAATTTTTTTCTGTATAAGATATCAAAATGATTTTATACAACGAAATTAGAGATAATAGATAACCAACACCAATTCTACTCTGAACATCTCCATCTTCGATATCTAACCTTTGTATTATTGTTCTGATATCTTCACTTGTTATGTTTTCGTGAGAACAGAAACTCGGATCCCAAAAATCCATATACACTAGTTTCTCTTCATAATCCTTTTCCATATGCTGTTTCAAGAGTTTCTTTGAGTAGTTCTTATAATAGAGTGAAATAGTTTTGCCTCCTTTGATAAATTTTGCTACAACATAATCATTATTAAACGACTTAATGTATTTAGTATTAGCAACCATTGAAATTTCCTTAGTCAAATGATACAAAGACATTTTTATTATTAAATAAAATGGAAAAGTCAGTTTATGAAAAAATTTCAAAAATATGGGACAATTGTAAAAGAGGCGATAAAAGTTGTCCTAAAGTAGTACCTACCGTGTATTATGCTAAGAATGAAAACAATGACATATACTACGTAACAAAGGATTATTCTACTATAGTATATCTTGTATATATGTATGAAGATAAACCACATACTTACGTTATACCTAAAAAATATCTTAAAGTAGAAGAAGAAGATGAAATGAAATTCTACTTTATAACCAAACCGTCTAAATTAGATTTAGTAAGTTGTTCTAACAACCAAGTTGACGATTTTGATACATTCGTTGTGAAAAATATTATAAGTAAAATCAAACTAAAATGAGTTTGCCTAAGATCAAGCACCAAACTCCAAATATAAGTGTTTTTGAATCACATCCAGATAAAGAGAAGTCTGATGTAATATTTGAACAATGGAAAATTTTGAAAGAAGGCATTTTTCAACAGTTGAACGATGACAGTATAGATATACTAAGATCCAGCAATTGTATGAATAAATCACTACTTTCAAAGAATAGGTTACTTCAAGCAGAAAATTGTCATGGATGTAAGATTGTTAAACAATTTATGGAAGATTTTTATGTAGAAGATAATAAAGAAATTAAAGTTCAAACAGGTGAAAATAGAGATTCAACTATCAAAATTTTCTCATATAACAATACAGATCTGTCTTTATCTCACAAAGATGGCAACACAACAACTCTGAATCCATTCCTAAATTATGTTATTATATCATGTATTATGGAAAAACTACTTATAAGCAAAAATTACCCATCTTATATACCCTATCTGTGGAGTTACGTTTGTAATCAAACATTCAATATATTAATTAACATCAAACATATGAAAACACTGAAAGAGATTACATTGAATCCAAGTTTAGCTAAAAGTTCTCCATTAGCAAGAACAATGGTTCACAATGTTCTAACAGAGAAAATTATGAAAGATATTTTTATCCAATTAGTTTTGTTATGTTATTTTTACAGTAGATATAGACTAAGTCACGGCGAACCATCGATTCATTACATAAATTTTAGCCCACATAAAGCAAATTTTACATTTCAAGGTATCAACGTAAATTCTCAAATCACGCTAAATATCTCTCCAAGCACAAAATCGTCTATAGATTACAAAGATGTAAGATATAGTTTAAATAAGATAAAGAAAAGGTTTATAGATCTACCAATCGAATCAAAAGATATAGGTTTAGATAATCTTTACTATTCTGGTGATTATGAAAAACATCGTGTTGAATATTACAAGATTGGTAATCAGTCAGAAAAATTCAAACAGGGAGTTATTAGTGGTAATTATATGTTTGAGTCATTTGATTGTATTATGTTTTTATCTTCATTGGTATCAGATAAATCATTTTACGATACATTTAAAGATAGCAAATTTTTGAGTATATGGAAGAATCTTTGGAAACCAGAAGAATATGAAAGTTTGATGAAAAAATTAACCACATCAAAAAGTAGTTTTGAACCGATATTCCATATAGTAAAAAACTATCATATACGCAAAGATGGATTGAAATATTGTATGGGTTGTATTTTGAGTTTACAGAACTGATTTGTATTGTGTAACGTTATTACAGGAAGTAAAATCGAAAGCATGTCTGTAGTATAGATCACTAAAAGACCCACCGGTAAGCATACCAAGTGACATAATGAGTGGCGGTTTGAAATCTCCCTCGCTAATTATAACAACAGACGTTATCAATAATGCTGTAGACATCATATACACCCAGTGATGTATATGATAACAAGTGCTTTTGTTGTATACAATTGTACCAAAACCTATTTTAGGTGATTCATTTTCTTCTGGTTGTAGAAGTAAAAATAGTCCCAACGAAGTTAAGAATGATAAACTGAAATTAACAATTTTCTGCTCATATAATAAGCAGAAAAATCGTTTAATCATCTTTTAATATCCATTTAAATATTTCTATATTTAAATGAGTAAGGAGATAATTGAGAGTAAAGGAGGCACTATACTTAAAGATGCTGAAGATGTATTTGATGAGATATCAATAAAATGTAATTGTGGTAGTATTTTTAATATGCTCTCTAATGACATAATCATGGGTGAATGGTGTAAAGATTGTAATGAGGATACAAGATTAGATGATAAATTATCATCTCTACAGCTTCCTTTTGTAAAGAGTCATCGTGTTGGTAAATATGAGTACCAGTATGCTATAATCACTAAAACGCGAAAATATGTGATTTTTGATAATATTTCAAATCGTGATAAACTATGTTCAAATGCTCGTCAAAATGAGTTCAATATCATCATTATAGATGACTACGAGAAAGATAATCTCAAAAGTTTGATATGGAACGCTATCAAAGAAAACAAAGATTTCACTATCATTGAAACAGTAAAACAGAAAGAATACGAAGAAACTTGTAGTTTAACCAAGACAATGGAGAATGACAAAGAAGATACAGGTTCTATGATAAAATATGCCCCTCCTCCATATCCTTTGAATACATCTGTTTCTGTTGGTTATATACGTGTATCTACTGCCATGCAGGTTCAGGATGGATTTTCTCTAGATGCTCAGGAGGCAAAAATATACAGAGAATGTGTAAATCGTAATCTATTCTGTAGAGGTCTATATATTGATAGAGGTATATCTGGAGGTTCAACACAGAAACGCTTGGGACTACAGGAAATGATGAGTGATCTAAAAGAAGGAGACTGGGTTATCACTGCTTCGGTAAGTCGTTTAGCTCGTGATACAGTAGATTTGTTATCTTTATCAAAGAAAATTGAAGATATGGGGTGTCATTTAGTTGTTATAGATTTGAATTTAGATCTTACAACACCATCTGGTAAACTTATACTCACTCTGATGGGTAGTCAAGCACAATTTGAACGAGAACTAACCTCAGAACGTGTTAAGACTGTTATGGGGCATTTGAAAGAGAAGGGGATGTTACGCACTAAACCAATTTATGGGTGGAAACTCAATCCTAACAGAGGAGAAAACGAACCTATGCATATTCGAGATGAACATGAACAAGAGACAATTAAGCGCATTCGAGCAATACGAAATATACATCCGGATAAGAAGATTACTGAGTTTACTCGCATTGTTAATGAGAGTAAGTTACAACCACCGCGTAAAGCAAAGACATGGTATCATGGAACATTGAAAGATATAATGAAGAGAGAAGGGATAAACTGAATATAAACTCTTTTAATTTAAATACACAATAAAATGCCTAATACTAAAATTTTTCCATATAAACAAACCCCAAAAGGTAAAGTGTTTAATGTATGTACAGGGAATGTAATAAAATATAGTAAATCAAATATTAAAAGGATAAAAAATCAGTTAAAGAAAAAATTGGTTAATAATGATATTACGAAAAATTTATATGAAAGAAATTTAAAGAGATATCTAAATAAGGTTATAAAAGAAGAGAAGAATTCTTGCAATGAAAGAGATATGATATGGTGTGAAAATACTTATAAATGTCTAGTTGATACTATACAAAATAGATTGAAATGTGGTTTTATACTTACAGAAGATCAAGTTAACGAAATAACAAAAGAAAAGGATAAATATCAAGAAAAAATAAGAAAAAACGCCGATTATCAATATACAGAATACTTATTTGC
>UEXM01003058.1_pt1 | contig 11125 bp, 11 predicted proteins | sample 1796661 | NCBI WGS metagenome assembly UEXM01 (sample SAMEA4772469, study PRJEB27181) | metagenome
TTGTCTCCGTAGGATATGTCAGTCTGGTTCCATGTGCAAACACATGTGTTTGGGTGCATGTGTTACGTGTGAAAAGGCTATCAAAGCAATCGAATGATTATTCCTAGATTACCTAAACAACATGAAAGCCTCGACCGATTGGGTCTTTGATACTTTCTCTCTTTTAGATAATAAGAATAATACAAACTACTATTCTGATATTCAATTCAAAACCTTACTCCGAAAATCAAGAACAATGCCCTGTTTCTAACGGAGTAATGCCGTACTCTACGTATAGGTGTGTATACTTCTGTACACACGAGTACACACAAGTATACTAATGTAGATACGAGTGCACACGAGTACGAATGAATACACACATGTGCACATCTGTATACCACGAATGTGTGCGGACAAAAGAGCCCATGTGAGCAAAGATGAAACATATGAGAGCATGCCATAGAACGCATGTGCTGGGGAGAGCATGGAAAAGGAATGTATGTGAGGAAGGGGGTGTGTGATTTAGCGTTGTCATGTGACAGTGAAGTGGGTGAATTGAGGGTGGATGATGCATACATTAATAGATTAACAGTAGTGTGTTATGTTCAAACATTTAGTGTGTCTTATATCACTATTTTTAACTATTAACATATTAACGTATTCTTCTATCTCTTGGGGCGGACATTTTTTGTCTGTATTATATGGCATTTGTATGAACATGAGTATTCCTTAATAGGTTAAAAGTTAAAAAGTATTGAAATATATATAAGGGTTGTTTGAAGATAACATAGGTTTTTTAACATATTAACTATTGCATGTAGAATGTAACGTGATACTATTGTCGTGCAAGGAGAAAATAATGTCAAACAAAAACAAAACAGATTTGGCCGAGTTCAAAACTTGGCTACAACAAAGCAAAATGGTATCCAAATCATCTTCAACAGTATATGCTTCCAGGGTGCGAAAAGTACTCTCTCGCATGGAGACACTCCAACAAGATGAACTAGATCGTGTCATGGAGACTCTATTAGAAGATAGTTTCCACAGCCACATGAGCTGCTGGAACCACTTCCGAGACTTCTGCGGTGGCAAAGGTATCGAACTCCCATCTTCAACAGTCAAAAAGACTCGCAAGCGAAGCTTGCGTGAAAGTGATTTGCCCGAACTTGTGACACTAGCTCTCTTGAAGGTAGCAGAGTCATGTGCACTCAGACCACAAGTCATGGTTGGCCTCAAATGGAAGGACGTGCAAATGAGAGGTGATGCCGATTGGTGGATTGTCGATCCTCTAGAACCTTCTTTATTGTACATGGCTCCTAGTACTCCAATGAGAATATTGTGTGATTGGGCGAATGGGGAAATAGACATAGAAAAAGAGCGACCTCTTGTTCCGAGAATCGCCCTTTCTATGGTTCCTATGAGTAAAGCAGGTATCAAACGAGCTATTTCAGGACGTAAGCGTAACCGTTTGCAGTAGAGGCTTTAACAAGCAATCCTTCTTCCAATAATGAATCAAGCGTCTCGACTATGGGACGCTTTCTCATTTTAAGGTAACTGAGAACTTGACCTAAAGTAGCAACACCTTTATTATGCTCAATGGCTTCGAGTACACTTCGTCGCAATCTCGCATCTGGGTGATCAGCAATCTTAGAACTAAGACCTACGAGAGACTTGATGTGAAGCTCAGCAAACTTGAGAGCTGGCTCCATCTCATTCAGACTGATGCGCCAGTTCTTTCCTTCGGATGCAGGCCCAAAGTCCCATCCGTAGATGAGTGCAACTTTTCTAGCAATAGTAGGAGCTCTAGCTCTAACTCCAACAATCTGATTAGGGAGCTTGCGAGAGTACACATCATGATACCATTCTTCCCAAAGCTTAGAAGCACCTTTATCAAGACCATCACACCACCCCGCAGTTGGGAGAGATGCTCGTGACTTGATGAAGTTCACCAAAGGTAGAAACATTGTACGATCGCCAACGGGATCTGGATCTACTCGCTCTCTTCTGCCGTACATGACTGCCCATCTACCCATGAAGCCACCGCTCCAGTCTTCAGCAAGAGTGTGTTTTTCTAGATACGGTATTGAGCACGCAGCCATGATGGACAGTCGTGGATCTTGCACTCGGATGCTTCTTCCGTTCGCCTTCGCTCTTTGGACTGAGTGTGAATCCCACAAATCAGCCAAAAGAGTTTTGATTGCTTCAAAGTATCCACGTTGTGCGGATGACAAGAAACGACCAAACTCTGATATTGGAATAATCTGAGATGGAGCACGTGCGAGGGAGTCAATCAAGCCTTCTGGACTTCCTGGATAATCTCCAATAAGTGGAGCAGCAGCTTCAAACAATACTTCACGTCCAATAGAAAGAGCAGAAGACTTTTGATCCTCTCCTGATCTTCCTACCAGCAAAGTGAACATATTTGCTCTCAGGGCACCTGCATACCACATGCCATAATTAAGAGGACAAGTCGAAGCTAATACGCTAATTCCTGTTCCCAAATGATATGCAAGTGGTGATGTTGTTTGTTTCATTGCATGTATGACGTAATTCCTTACGAAGCCTTGCGGTGGTAGGGCATCTACCACATCTTGTTCAGTTACCAATGTAACCTCCTATCTTTGTTAGTTAGTTCGGAAGATTTCCATAATAGGATGGGACGTTTTTGGCAAATGACAATTCGCAAATAGAGGCAAAAAAAAGTATACCAATTTGACATCTGACAAATAATCGTAGCACTAAATATAAAGGAAGGGGTTGAGCGATACCCCTCATGATGGTATTGTCTATTTAACTAAAATGGGAGAAAATAATGCGTATTGGAATTATGAAAAATAAGAACTACGGTCGTGGGGGCAGATTATCCTCCCAAGGTAATCAACAACTTCTCTCAACCGTTCAACAGTTCCGTCCTGGAAGGATGCCATCAGCAATATCTACGTCTAGTGGTTTTAGTGCTTCTTCTCGGCTAGACAGAACTCCAATGGTGTCCTCAGATGTTCCACTGAGCTTTACTCCACAAGCACCAATAAGTTCTATTCCACAAGCAACTCCGACTTCATCGTCTTCACAAGACGAATCGGTAGATATGGACGCTCTACGTCAACAATTAGTAGATGAATATATGGATCTGATCAATGTTTATATTCAAGACAACTCCCTAGCTCAAGCAGTTTCAAAGAAATACGAAGAGTTAGTAGCACGAGGCATTTACTCTGATGATGAGCTAGCTCAAATGCGATCTGTTGCGGAACAAGTTTCTGCAAATCATGATTTGGTGCAACAACAAGAAAGTGGTGTCACAGCTATGAAGGCTGAAGAATACTATGGGAAGAATCCTTTTACTGCGGAGCAAATTAAACAAGTTGCGTATAGGTATTACCATAAAATGGAGCAAGATACCGCAGGTTACCCAGTAGCAAACGATCGATATATCACTGCCCTGGTAGAACGAGGTTCTTTAACTCCGGAGGGTTATGCTCTCTTCCAACAAGAAGTCGCCGCATTGCATGCCGCAGAACAGACACCTGTACATACCGCAACAAATGTGGTTCCTGAAAATGTGCAACAATTGTCTACTCTTGGCCCTCTTCCACAAAAAGAATGGTATGAGAGAACACGTAATCAAGTTTTTATGGGTCTAGCTTTGCTAGCTCTCGCATACGCCACACCAAAACTTTTAAAATAAAGGATATCAAAATGAGAATGGGTTTTAACCAAACATCTCCGAACCATTACGGAACCGCTGCTGATAATCAAGTACTTGCTTTACTAGCCCAAGAATACGCAATGGGTAAGATATCAGAAGAAGAAATATGGCTTATGAACGAAAAAGGCCAACTCGATGCGAGACAAGTCAATCAAGTACTCAGTAAAGCCCACCAACGAAAAGAGTTGGAGCTTAAGTACAATGCGTTGGATATGATGTCACACGAGTTTGTGGCAGGTAAGATTACAACAAAAGACTTATCTGACATGGTGCGACAAGGCAACGTTACTCCAGACGATAAGAAGTACATCATCAAAACAGCTGCTGATATACAAGCTAAGCTTCAAAAACAAGTGGAAATGGGTACTAAGAAAACATTTAGTGTAGCTGACCCAATGGAAGACATTGTACGAGGAAAGCAGATACAAGTCGTTGCAAAGAAACCTGCTCCTCGCCCACAAATACCGCAACGCACTCCTAAAGAGATACAAGAAAAAATGATGGCAGAGCTGTTATTGGAAAAAGACGACCAAAGAATAGTCGATAAACTACCTGATCTTCTTGGTTTCAAGTTCTGCCCTATGCTTTTCGTAGGTTCGGGTATTTTGCCCCCACCAGACCCTAGTGGTTTGAGTCCAGAATATGAGTTGGCTTATTTGGAAAATATGAAAACACTGCTGAAACAGTTCAAACATCTTGCAGAAAACCCACCAACATTTTCGGGAAAAGCACGAGAAAAGCACTCTGTTTTATACAATAAGCTTCTCGCAAGTGGTGTACACAATGATTTGGCTTCAGTAATGGTGACTTACATGTGTCTTTGGGGTGGATCTCTAGCGGATGGTCAAGGTGTTAATCCTTCGTTCCCTAGAAATCTTTGGCTCAACGCATTGGGTATGAAGCTTGATCAATTTGTTTCTGACGAAGTAATGATGATAGCTTTTTCCAAAGAATACATATGCTCACGAATAGTGTTGGCTTGTAATGGTATTAGCTCTATTAAGCGAACCATCGCAGAAATTGCAGAGCGTAGAGTGCAAGTCGCAGAACAAATTGCACAAGAAGAGGCAGTAGATCCTACTATCTCGAATGAAGAACTACAAATCACAATAGCAGCTGTGACAGAATTAGAGCAAGAAACGACACAAGCACAACAAGCGGTTGTAACTGCTGAGCAAGAAGCCGTCCTAGCACAACTCGAAGAAAATGTTGCTTCAACAGAAGAAGCACAATCAAGTCTGCCCCACGATTCAGCTCAATCTGACGTGCAACCTTCCGGAATCATGGATCAAAATGGACAAGTTGTAACAACAGACATCGCAGCTACTGATAGTGGCCATTACGATCAACAGCAAGTTTCTCAGTTGCCTACAGACATTTTCGATCCAAATCGTCCATCTACGGCTCCTTTCGATTTCGGGCCATCTGTGGCTCCTCAACTACCTGAACCTATTATGAGTGATGTACCTGGACCCGAAGATAAACCTTTTTATAAAAAGACAGGAAATCAAGCATTGATTGTAGCGGGATTGGTCGGCTTAGGGTTATATATGAGTGGTAAGAAAAAGACAAAGAAGAAGTCTGAACCAATACCTTCTTCTTTAAATCCTTTTCATTCCTAAGAGAGAACAGCTATGTCACAATCCTTTCGTGCTGAAATGAACCCAGATTACCTTTCTTCTCAGTTGGAGAGCCTACGAGACCCCGCTAAAAAACTCAAGATATCCGATGTCCCTTTTGCTCTTCCAAAAGTCACACAACAAGATGTGGATAGATATGATTGGGAAGCGTTTGATTATGCTCAAGGTATCTCACAAACTGTGGCTGAGCAATGTCTCGCAAAACTAGCAAGTTTTCAAGATTTGTTTTCTTCGGTCAACATTGCTAGCATACCAGCTGATAAATATGCTGATATAGCAACAATATTACCTACACTTATGTCTATTCCGAGTACTCCGGAACATCAAGATGAGTATTTAGGTCGTTTAGGTCAGCTAGCTGAGATTCTCGGTAATCAAGACATTGTTCATTGTATAGATGCTGTAAAATCTTATAACTATGATGTGCAAATGGCGGCGTCTCAACCTGCCGCCGCCCAGAATGGAGGCGGTACTAATGAATCACCTTCTTCTACTGCCTTAGTTCCATTGGATGTGGCACACGCTGCCCCTATTTCTCCACCTTTGTGGGTAAAACTTACTCGTCCATGGTATTCTAAGGTACTCCTAGTGAGTCTTCTTGGTGGTGCAAGCTGGTATGGATACAGTGTATATTCTCGGAATAAAAAAAAAGAAGACGAGCCCGACTTCGGAATAGACGTAGATCTAGACTTAGAAGAAGATGAGGATGAGTTGGCTTCATTACAAGATAGTTTGAATCCATTCTCAGAAATCCTCTCTAATCCAAAAAAGAAAAGATCTAAACGTAAGAAGAAGGTACGCATAAAAGGTAAAAAGAGATGATAGGAATTGATCGGTTTTTATCGGCTAAGAGCAGATGGCGTAATATGCTTCGAGAAGAACCAAAAGCTTGGAAACAGGAAAGGGAAGCAATTCTTGAGCTATACATAAGAGGACGAGATGAAGAGTTTTTTTATGTTGCACCCAATAACCCCGCATTGTGGTCATCTTTCTTCACGTATGTGCCAAATTATGGTGTGAAGTTTGGACTATTCGGATTTCCCGCCAATCCTGTTGAACGTCTGATTTTTTGGAGAAACGTATTTTTTTACCAACCCAACATTCCTTGGACTAATACAAGACTTTACGATGCAAATATTTTTGAAGCATTTGGAGAAGAACCTTACAATGATCTAGATAAGAACACGAAACAAGTTCTCTTAAACCTTTCTTTATCCCAAGTACCTATCAAAATGCCAAACGAACAGAGTATTACTATGTGCAGATACGAAGTAACTCAATTGTTGTACACAAGTGTAATGGGAAATAACCCTAGCCATTCCAAAGGTTTGACTCGTCCAGTAGAGGAAGTATCCTTGCAAGAAGTACTCAGATTTTGCAACAAGCTCAGCAAATTAGAAGGTTTAAAGCCTGCGTATGAACTCCCCGCAAAGATTCCTATGGAAGATGAGGAGTGGGATGATGAAGTGGTGTGGAACCAAGGTGCGAATGGCTACCGTTTGCCTACAGAGGCGGAGTGGCTTTATGCGGCTAATGCGGATCAAGATTTTAAGTATGCAGGCTCTGACAACGTAGATGAAGTCGCTTGGCATCATGGAAACAGTGGAAACCAGACACATCCCGTCGGTCAAAAGAAAGCCAATTATTTTGGTTTGTATGACATGAGTGGAAATGTCATGGAATGGGTTTGGGGCGGGAAATATGCTTACGATCGTTTTGAGAGGTGGTATCCAATGTATCGTGGAAGTTATTTCCACTACGATTCTCACATGAGACTGGATCGCTTAAATAGTGATGCCCGAGAAAGCTCTTTCAAGGCCCATGATGTAGGGGTCAGACTTTGTAGAAATCTGTAAGTCGTAGCACTTGAAATCTTAAAAGTCTTTGCTCTTCTCTTCTTAATTCTTTACTATACTTATGAGTAAAAGGAGGATACATGGAACCATTATTTAATCTTTACGGCAATCCCGGCGAAGGTGAGGCAACACAGACACAAATCACCGATGAAGATATTCAAAATGCAAAAAAAGCTGATCAACTTTCTTCGGTAGCTTCGATTGAAAGTCACGAGATTTTATCTCCAAGAGATGAACCCGACGTAGAGCTACTGGATTATTGTTCCGAAACCGTAAGAAGTATATTACAGAGTTATGCTGTACGAGATGATCGTGACTCGCAAAAGATACAATCCTTGATGGAAGGTAAACCTTTTGCGTTCAAAGCGAAAGCTATGCATAAACTAGTTTCGGATTCTGATTCTACGGTAATAGATACGTTACAGAAATTACAAATTCAACCAGAGTCTGCTTTGAATTGTATCGCTGTTACCTACCATTTTGAGCATACATCAGAAGAGCTTGGAGCAGATGAAAACCCTTTAAACCCCATTCAAGTTGACAATCGTCCATTCTACCAAAAGCATCCTTTAGCAACCGCAGTTGGAATTTTGGCATTGTACATGGCACTACGGAAGAAATAAAGAAGGTGATGCATGTTAAAAATGGCAATACACAAGCTAAGTAATAAAGGTGTGGGTAAGAAAATTGGTTACTTACACCTTACCGATACGGCACAAGGCTTATTAATCGAACCACAACTAAAAGATCTCGTACCTGGTTGGCACGGATTTCACGTGCATGAGTATGCAAACCTAGAACCTATGATGAAAAATGGTAAAATGGTTCCAGGGTTAGCAGCTGGTCAGCATTACGATCCCTTTAATTCTCAAGAGCATTGTGGGCCGTATGGAAATGGACATTTGGGCGATTTGCCACGTCTTAGAGTCAACAGGCAGGGATTTGCAAACGAGGCTGTTCTTGCACCTCGTCTAATCATTCAAGCCATAGTAGGAAGATCAATAATAATACACAAAAAAGGAGATAACTACTCTGATTATCCAAAACCAAACGGTGGCGGGGAAAGTCGTATTGCAGGTGGAGTAATCACATCTGGCTGCCCTTATTGTAGGTAATTATGAAAAAAGAAAAAACTAATATAGAAAAGAATGTTAAAACCGATCCCTACCGCGTTTTCCTTGGTGGGGGCTGGTTCAACTTCGCCCAGCCCGTTCGGGTAGCGGATCGCGACAGCGACCATCTGACGTACACGAACACCAATCTTGGGTTTCGCCTTATTTTGCAACAGAAGAAGAAAAGGAGTAAAGTATGAGATTTCCGTATTACAATGAGAATCCAATCCCCAGAGATGCAGTAGAACTCAAACCAAAATTGCAACGTAAGGGTGAAATTTCTATATTAAAAAAACTGGAATCAATAGCACCTGTGTATGCCGAAGGTGATCCGCAAAAAATAGAAGACTATTTTGGAATGGTCATGGGTTACGGTGAGCCGGATGTGAACTTGTACGCTCAAACATTAAACGGATGGTATACCTCGGTTTATCAATTTGTGCACAACCGGCCAGCTCCAAATATCACTCAAAATATTGTACTTGGACTTGATCTTCAAGATGTAGCTTCTACAATTTGGCAATCTATGCTATTAGCTGATCCTAGTTACACAGACTCGTCCACACCTGACAGGAAATTTGTGAGTAAGCGCTTCATCGCATACATGCATGGTATTTTTATGCAAGATCCTGAAAGTTATCTTGAAGATTATTTTATGATGGAAGATGACATTCAAGCACTGTATGACGATCAGCAAAAAGATGTATCAGAACCTTGGTCACAATTTAGTCCCACACGTCCGATGACTGCTTCCGCAGTTCGTACTACAATGGTCGGACTTGGTTATTCACCTTCAGGAACTCAACGAAGCATTCCTTCAAACGAGTTTTATGCAATAGCTCAACAAGAACAAGCTGACGGAGATTGCTGGATTGTTTATGCTGACGATGAAGTCATGTTTATCGATATCTTAACGGACAAGGCGGCTTGCGCTCTCGGCTCTCAGTCTTGGTGCACTGTGTCTTCAGGGCTTTCACAACAACAAAAGAAAAACGGTGTGATACTTCTATATGTTGTGGAAGGTGGTCGCCGCATGCAATTTGACATACAAGGCAATGAAAATAAAAATGAAGATAATGTCGAATATACGGAAATACCGAGTGATGAAGAATTATTCAGACCTATCATGGAAGAGTACGGGCAAAAAATAAAAGCGCTGGTAGAAGCACGCATAGCTGTCACTGAGCGATTGACTCCTATCAGCGATATCCTATCAGGTAATGCGGAAATGATAAGAGTCTATGACGAGTTCGAAGAAGCCGTAGAAACTCTTAAGAAATTACGTCCTAACGCGTATATCGGTACCGGAAAAAACATGAAACTGATGCCGTTCGGATATCTGTCAATTCCTCGGAATCGTGTTTTCATAGAACGGATCTTCAACAATCAAAACTTACTAACCAAAAGTAATTTTGACAAGCTAAGTAATTACATTGATAAGCGTATCCTCAAAGTTGAGTTTGCTATCCGTAGGTCACCTTACATATGTAAATTTTTGCAAAGTTACCCCAACATAAACTGGTTCAAAGATCCTCAAAGACCATCTGTCGGTGAAATTACGTATGAGGGAAATCAAAAGAAGTTCAACTACAAGGCGGCTCTAGGTACTAAGTTAAATTATAACATGAATTTGTTTTCTCTTGCTGATATTCCGGGTGGACGTCACCGATATCAAGACGAATACGTTTGGATAGATCCAATACAAATGATGCGTTATGAAATGACGCATGGGGTTTATCTTGTAATAATGGGATTCAGTGCTCGTGGCACATGGTCGGATTATGATGAGTTAGCTAAACCGATGGTCAAAATTAATTGGTATGAGTGTTGTGCATGCGCAAATCAATTCAGCAAACTTTGCGGATATGAGGGGGTATATGTCACTAAGAATGGTAATTTTTATACTCCAACAGATGCATCAAATGAACTAGCTGTTGTGTGGGATCACGATGCAGAAGGATTCCGTTTGCCTACAGAAGCAGAATGGGAAATAGCTTCTCGTGGAGGAGATGAATCGAGAGCTATGCAAAACGATGATTATGCAGGTTCATCAAATCCTCTAGAAGTGGCATGGTATTCCGAAAACTCTAATCGTCGTGCCCATGTTGTTGGTCAACTTAAACCTAATGGTTACGGTTTATTTGACATGTCTGGTAATTTATTCGAGTGGGTTTGGGATACACCCGAAGGCCAAGAAGAATCTTATCCCCTTCAAGATCCAAACGTACGAAAAGAGTATGAATCCGTGTTTGGGAAACAAAATCCCAAAAGAAGGCGTCGAAGATGAAAGAAAAGACAAACCCCGTTACAAGGGCTATAAAGTTCAAGGCTCCTATACAAGCCACTGACACGGGGAGGGAATTCGTCGATGTTGATCTATTTGCTTACGACTACGAACCGTCTACAGGTTTGGCGATCAATAGAAAACATGTGATCCGTGGTGGGGCCTGGCACGACAGCCCGGACTACCTTCGCTCTGCGGGGCGCGTCATCGCCTCTTCGCCCGCGGACCGCAACGCCGACGTCGGTTTCCGTCTTATTTTTCAGAGTAAGGGCAACAAATGAGCAAAGACATTCTTATAGTTTGCTTTTGCGTCATATTATATAAAGGTCGTATTCTCTTATTGAAAAGAGCTCCTAACGATTCTTCGTTTCCGAATACATGGTGGCTACCAGGTGGGCACCTAGAAGAAGGCGAAACATTGGAGCAAGGTCTAATTAGAGAAGTCTTCGAAGAAACGGATATTCTTTTATCATCACGTCAAGTAAATCTCGTCAAAAAAGGAACATCAGCTGGCGGTAAGCCCTTATTTTTGTTCGTGGCTGAGG
>UEXM01002300.1_pt2 | contig 11121 bp, 15 predicted proteins | sample 1796661 | NCBI WGS metagenome assembly UEXM01 (sample SAMEA4772469, study PRJEB27181) | metagenome
CATTTCTGATATTACTCCTACAGACACACCTATGTTCAGCATGATCCGATCAGAGAAAGTCTCTGCAAGGACATACTCCTGGCTTGAGGATTCGTTGGCAAACGCTGCGAATAACGCCGCCGTCGAAGGAGCCGACGCATCAATGGCTACTCTAAGCCCAGCCACTGAGCGAACAAACAACACCCAAATCCTGACCAAGGCTTTCCAAGTAAGTAACACAGCTGACGCCGTTGCTACTTATGGCCGAGCGAAGGAAACTGCATACCAACTAGGTAAGGCCCTTAAAGAAATTAAGAGGGACCTAGAACGAGCTTACGTGGGCGTAGATAACGCCGCCGTAACTGGCTCGGAATCAGCTGCTCGGGAAATGGCATCAGCTACTCAACAAATCTCAACAGCTGTTGACGCTGGTTCTAACTCTACTGACGCTCTTACTGAAGCCAAGCTTCTTACACTAGGGCAAACTTGCTTTAACAACGGTTCAGACCCATCAGTGTTTATGATTAAACCAGCTGATGCTCAAATCGTTGCTGGCTTTGCAGCTGCGTCTGGGCGTAACCGTGAGTTTGCTCAAACAAAACAATTGGTAAACGTAATTGACTTATACGTGTCTCCTTATGGTGAATACAAAGTGGTCCTTAACAGACACCAATTATCAACCCATGCATTCTTGATTGACCCAGCAATGTGGCGATCAACAGTGCTACGTCCGTTCACACGTACACTTTTAGCGAAATCTGGTGACTCAGATAAGCATTTTGTGGTCGGCGAATATTCTATCAAGCACACCAATTTTGGTGCCGATGGAATGATTACAGGTCTTTCATAATCTAATCTAAGACCTCACGAGATGAGGCCCACCCTTGTCACTTTAACCAGGTTTCTGCTCTCCTTACCTGGCGACTTGGGTGGGTCTCTTTTTTTATGCATTAAGGAGAACCACGTCACATGACGACTGACAAAAAGAAACATCATGTCGACCTGATAGGCATCAACACAGATTACTTACAGGAAGGCGACAATGTTGTGCGAAAGCACACACAAGAGATTAGCCAGGCATTTCTAGATGACCTTAAAGACAGCCGCAATGAATCTACCAAGCAACGCGAAGGTGATTTCATGCGTGTAGCCTCAATTCCAACTGTGGTTGCAGAGCAGTGGATGCGAGAGGGTTTTGACATCTACAGTGCCACTGGCCCCGAAATAGTAAAGCGTCTTCGAGAACAGGACCTCGACTACTTTTTAGCAACCGAAAAGAGGATCTAACTGATGGCTACCCCTCCTTGGAATAAGAAAAACCCAAAGCCAAAAAGCCAGCGCAAGAAGATGACACCATCACAAGTATCATCGGCAAAGGCTCGAGCTAAAGCAGCTGGTCGTCCATATCCAAACCTGGTCGACAACATGGCATCAAGAAAGAAAGTTAGGTAGAAATGAACAAAGGTGAAATCAGGGCACACTTCCTGGCCCTACTCAATAGGACGGACTGTAGCAATTCCCTGGCTGATACCTTTATTGATCAATCGATTGCTCGAGCGCAGCGCGTGTTACGCATTCCGTCTATGGAAAAGACACAGACGTACAACATAACTGCGTCGAGCCAATCGCTAGTGTTACCTAACGACTTCTTAGAAATCATCGACATTTATCACGGGAGCACCAACTTAACTCGAGTACCCTTGTCTAAGATGATCGAGATGAAAAGTGGCGCTGAGGCTGGTACGCCAACCAAGTTTACTCGGGAAGGCGAAAACCTACTTATATATCCATACCCGGCAAGTGGCTCTGTCGTCCTCAATTACTACGCTCAGTTTACAGACATGACAGCGGATACTGACGAGAACGACCTAGCTAAGATTGCTTCTGACCTGATTACTTACGGTGCTCTAAGTTACGCTAGTGACTACTTCCTAGATGAGCGTGGTCAGCTGTTCGAAGGCAGATACGTGACCTTCATAGCTGAACTACAAGAGCAAGCTAACGACGCAGAAGTTAGTGGCACAGTGCAGTCTATGCAGCCCGTCCAACTTTACTTGGAAGGATAACACACAATGCCTAAGACGTCCTTTTACAGCGGTACAGGTCTACAGAACAACGAGGTCTCCACCTTAGAGACTTACGTTGCTGATGCCGAAGCAGCGAAGACAGCATCGGAAGCTGCAAGAGATGCCGCCGCCACTAGTGCTACTAATGCTGCTACCGCGCTTTCAAACGTGGGAAACAGCGAAGCAAATGCCGCCGCTAGTGCCACCGCTGCCCAGACAGCCCGTACAGCTTCCGAGACCGCGAAGACAGCCGCCGAAGTCGCAAAGCAAGACGCTGAGACCGCTGAAACTAATGCCGCCGCCAGCGCTACAACCGCGACCACCCAAGCGACTAATAGTGCCAACTCAGCCGCTGGTGTGAGTGCTTATGCATCCGCTGCATCTACCTCAGCTACCAGCGCCGCCAACAGCGCCACTGCTAGTGCCAACAGTGCCGCCGCTGCATCGACCAGCGAGACCAATGCGGCGTCTTCTAACACATCTGCAAGTACCTCAGCGTCCAATGCATCCACCAGTGCGACCAACGCCGCTGCATCAAGCACATCTGCTAGTACCTCAGCTGCCACCGCGACTACCCAGGCATCTAATGCATCGACCTCGGCGTCTAACGCTGCGACCTCAGCCACCCAAAGTGCATCCAGTGCATCACAGGCGGCGTCCAGCGCATCTAGTGCATCTAGCAGTCAGTCAGCCGCCTCGACGTCTGCTTCTCAGGCATCTGCGTCGGCTAACTCAGCCGCTGCGTCCCTCGATAGCTTCCAAGACATTTACCTTGGTACAGCTTCGTCCAATCCATCGACGGACCTAGACGGAGACGCACTACAGACGGGCAGCATCTACTACAATACTTCAGCTGGTCAGCTTTACGTCTGGGACGGAAGCAATTGGGATGCAGCTGCCTTCTCGTCAGCATCAGCGCTGGTTGCATCCAACAACTTATCTGACGTGGCATCAGCTGCCACTGCTCGTACTAACTTAGACGTCGACCAAGCTGGGACTGCTTTGGCAATGGCAATAGCATTAGGATAAAATCACATGGCAAACTTATTTAAGAACTCAGTGTCTTCTGGCGTAGGCACGGGAGCTACAGACGTATACACGACACCATCGTCAACCACGACGACAGTCATTGGTCTGTCTGTGGCTAACACTACGTCGTCAGCTATTACAGTCGTCGCAACCATGACCGACACAAGTACAAGCACAACAGTAAACCTAGTTAAGAACGCAAGTGTCCCAGTTGGATCTTCCCTGGTCATCATAGGTGGAGACCAGAAGGTTGTCCTAGAGACAACAGATAAGATCTCAGTGACATCTAGCGCATCATCATCAGCTGACGTCGTCGTCAGTGTCCTCGAACAGTCTTAGTATTGGAGTAAAAACGCAATGGCATACATTGGCAACCAACCCTTAGCAACCTCAGTTACTAATGCAGACATCTCGTCCAGTGCAGCCATTGACCTCTCAAAGTTGGCAACCTCGGGCGACCTAAGTGCTACCAATGTAACCCTAGGTGGATACCTGAGAGGTCCCTCGACGTTTACGATTGACCCAGCTGCACACGGTGACAATACAGGTACGCTTGTAATCGCTGGCAACTTGCAAATCGACGGCACCACCACCACTGTCAACAGTACTACAATGACGGTAGATGACAAGAATATTACAGTGGCATCTGGAGCAGCTAATGCAGCGGCGGCTGACGGCGCTGGGATTACTGTGGATGGCGCTAGTGCTACCTTGCTTTACAATGCGACACCTGACGCCTGGTCGTTTAACAAGAGCGTGGGGATTGGAACAGCGTCTGGTACACAGCCCTCTTATTTTAACAGCTTTTTGAACGTACAAAACAATGGTTCAACAGGTAGTCATGCGTCAGTAACCATCACATCTGGTAGTGGAGGATTTGCTGGTCTTCATTTTGGTGATTCTGATAATGGTCGTATTGGTCAGGTATCCTACAACAATTCAGACAACTCATTATTGTTTACAGCCAACAACGCAGAACGTATGCGTATTGACAGCAGCGGTAACTTGCTTGTGGGTAAGACTACTACTGCACAAAATACCGCTGGTACACAAATATCAGCATCTGTAGGGGTGAGGGCAACTGTGGATGGTAATGTTGCTGCACTTTTAAACCGCCTAACATCAGATGGCGACATTGTATCGTTCCGCAAAGACGGTACCACTGTGGGCAAAATCGGTAATGTTACTGCTACCCCTTACTTTTCTAATGCTACTACTGGCGGCATAAGGCTTGGCACATCATCTGGCTCTACTATTGTTAATCCTTGTAGTGATACTGGCGCAGTTGAAGACAACTTACATGATTTAGGTAGCGCTTCCTCTGCTTGGCGAAAACTGTACCTCGGTGGCGGTGTAGTAGACACAACAACCACAGTATCCTACGCATCCTCGATAGCCCTCAGTTACACTAACGGAGCAATACAGACAGTCACCCTCACAGGCAACGCTACGTTCACTGACAGCCTTAACGACGGTGAGGCTATTGTTCTTATGCTTAACGGTGGTGCCTCTCACACGGTCACCTGGACGGCTGTCACAAAGTGGGTCACTGGCTCAGGTAATGCTGCCCCGACACTGACGGCATCAGACGCCATCATCCTGTGGAAGATTGGCTCGGCTGTCTACGCTGCAACCGCTGGATCATTCGCATAAGATACTAAGGAGACATAAACACATGGCACAACTAGCTAAGTTCTTAAGTTCAACCGCTGGAGTTGCGAGTGGGGGAGGCGCTGGTCTTGATGTAGATGATGTGTTTTCCACAACCGTGTATGACGGAACAGGTTCTACACAATTTATAGAAAACGGTATTAGACTTGGTGCTAACAGAGGTTCGGGGGCATCTGTTCAGTTTGACGGTGACGATGATCGTTTAAGTTTTTCTGGGCAGTTAGCAAATGCCTCTGATAGCAAAACATTTACCTTGAGTGCTTTTGTTTATCCACAGCATACATCTGATATGGTGTTTCTCCAGTATGGAACCACTAGGTTTATATTTAAAGTAGATGGAAGTGGTAAATTAGTAGTGCAAGGCTACAACTCTTCAGGCACTAAGATATTAACATTAGAAAGTAGACTTACTAGCGGTGGTGGATTAGTAACGGGTGGTTGGCAACACGTTTTGGTATCTGTTGATTTAGCAAGTACAAGCAATAGACACCTATATATTGATGACGCAATTCCAAGTCACGTTGATTGGGATGCTTATACTGATGGAAGCATAGATTTTACAACAAGTAATGTCGGAATTGCTGGTAGCCCAACCGCAGTTCAAGGGAAGCAAAGACTTAGTAATGTCTATTTAGATTTTACTTACAGAGATTTAACCACAACCAGTAACAGGCGATTATTTATAGGCACAGATTTAGCGCCAGCAAGCGGTCAAGCCTCACTTAATCCTATAATATATTTGCCTCTAGATGGAACTACCGCAAATACTGGCGTTAACTCAGGAACTGGCGGCAATTTTACTGTAACTGGAAGCCCAACAGTTCTTACTGATGGCGGCCCTTTTGCACACCCTGATGGTGGCGAAGGTGGTTTGGTTTGGATAAAAAGAAGAAACGCTTCTTCAGATCATAACTTGTTTGATAATGAACGTGGTTTTGCAACTGCTGGCACAGGTATTTTGTCTTCCAACACAACTGGCGCAAGCAACTCATTTGCAGATTATTTTAATGCTACTTCCACAGGTTTTAAGCTTTTGCACAGCGGGAACGACATAAATGATAGCAGTAGTGAATACGTCAGTTGGACATTTCGCAACTCCCCTATGTTCCAAGTTGTGACGTGGACTGGGACGGGAGGCTCTAGAACACTGAACCATAATTTAGGTTCCACACCAGGCATGATAATTGTCAAAGACTATTCTAATGCAGGAGAAAACTGGACAGTTTATCATAGAGGGATTGATGTTAATGGAGATAATGCGCCAGAAACAGATGGCATTTATCTTAACACAACAGGTGCAGCTGGTGATGAATCAGGTTTTTGGAACGATACTGCTCCAACATCTACACAGTTTACTGTAGGTGGTACTTTAAATAGTAGTTTTGGTGGTGGCGCTAATTACGTAGCCTACCTATTCGCACACCACGCCAACGACGGATCTGAAACTGGCTTTGGCCCTGACGGTGACAGCCCATGTATTTCTGTCAGCTCATATTCTGGGAACGGTTCTAGCACTGGCCCTATAATTGATTGCGGATTCGAGCCTCAGTGGTTGATGGTAAAATGCTCAAGTCATAGTGGCTCTGGTTTTGTAATTATGGATAACATGAGAGGCTTTACTGTTGACGGTGCTATTCAAAGGTTAGAAACTTACAATAGTAATGCGGAGGCTGCTAGAACCTACATAGGACCAACTTCTACTGGTTTTCAGCCAAAGACCACTGACGTGACTGTAAATGGCAGTGGTAGATCGTATATATACATGGCAATCCGCAGAGGCAGCCTATTTCCACCAGATGATGCGACTAAGGTTTTTGGGATAGCTGCTTATACTGAGGATAATACGAATGGCAGAGTAGTTTCCTCACAACCTTCAGCCCCTGACTTGCTGTTGAGCATGGATAGAACAAGCAACAATGCGTCTGCAATTATAGACAGACTGAGAGGCAGCAAGAAAGAACTTTCTGCTACAAGTACTGATGCTGAAGGTACAGCCAGTACTGAGGGTTACGTTTTTGATACAATGAAAGGAATAGTTGTTAACGCTTCTGGGTATTATAATTACCCCAACTTTTCGAGTGGACATAATCACCTAATATACGGTTGGAAGCGTGCACCCTCGTTTTTCGACTGTGTTTGTTACAGCGGCACAGGAAGCGCAAGAACCGTTCCGCATGGACTCACAGTCCCTCCAGAAATGATGTGGGTGCGGCGTAGAAACGTTACTAATAACTGGAAAACATTTCATTCTAGTCTTGGCGGCACTAAATCAATGGAGTTAAATACAACTGTAGCAGCCGAAACAAATGGTAGTGTGTTATGGAACTCAACAGCACCAACAGCGTCTGTATTTTCTTTAGGAACAGCTAGTGATGTAAACGGCAGTGGACAAACTTTTGTAGCCTATCTGTTCGCATCCGCACCAGGTGTCAGTTTCGTTGGTTCTTGGACTGGGAACGGAAGTGCAATGACTATTGATTGTGGCTTTAGTAGTTCTGCGAGGTTTGTTTTAATTAAAAGAACAGACACGACAGACAATTGGTATATTTGGGATTCAGCCAGAGGAATAGTTAGCGGAACAGAACCATATCTTAGGTTGAACACTGCACAAAGTGAAGCAACTGGCGCAGACTATATAGACCCACACTCAAGTGGCTTTGCATTACCCAATGACTATTTTACTACCAACGGAGCTACGTTTATCTTCTATGCCATTGCTTGAGCATAAATCAACTGACAAAAAGGAGTATCAACTGATGTCAGAATATCGTGAAAGAACAACGGGCGAAGTTAAAAGCCAAGGCGAATGGAGATCAGCATTTCCGAATATGTCTTTGCCTCGTGTCTGGACCACCGAGGTTTGCACTGAGTTAAACTTAGACCCCATCTTTGCGTCTCCCAAGCCTACACCAGGTGCCTACCAGACCGTCGTAAGCAACGGTGTTACCCAGGACGCAAATAACAACTGGGTACAGGCGTGGTCACTAGTAGACATGTTTGCCGACACGACAGAGGATGGTGTCACTACAACTAAAGCAGAACATGAGGCGGCTTATCAGTCTAGGTTGGATACGAGTGCAGCTGCATCTGTCAGAACACAAAGAGACCAGCTGCTTGCAGAATGCGATTGGGTTACCATACGTGCTCGAGAGCTAGGACAGTCGATACCAGAAGATTGGTACACCTATCGAGGAGACCTTCGTCAAGTCCCAGAACAATCGGGGTTTCCACACGATGTGACCTTTCCTGAGAAGCCTGGGTCTTAACTAAATGGCTGTCAGTAGTGAGGACAGTTGGCACTTGTCGAAATCAGTGCCTATCACCCTTATCTTTGGTCTCTTAGTGCAAGCTGGTGCAATCGTCTGGACGGTCAGCATGATGATTGGCGACATCCAAGATAACAAAGATGATCTTATTGCAGTACAAGCGCGGCTCGAAAGAGTCGAGGACGCTGTACATGACCAGGCTGTCTCGATGGCTCGTATAGATGAAAACATCAAAGCCATACGTCAGGCAGTCGAGCGCATGATGGAACGCCAACAGAAAGCGGCATACGAGCCACCAAATTAACACACACACACAACACTTCTAGGAGAGCAGTTTCTAGGAGACAACTAATGTTAGCTGAACTCGCTGCTTGCTCGGCGGCATACTCCACAATAAAAAAGGCGATTGAACAGGGCCGTGAGTTAGTCGATTGTGGTAAATCCATTGGCGCTTTTGTGACCGCTGAAGAAGATCTTAAAGAAAAGGTCGAGAAGAAGAAGAATAGTGTCTTCACAAAAGTATTAGGCAAGAGCGGTGATGATTTTGAAGAGTTTCTTGCCTTGGACAAACTTAAGGAACAAAAGAGAACACTTGAATCTCATATGAGGCTGTATGGGCGACCAGGATTATATGACGATTGGGTTGCTTACCAGGCACAAATGAGACGCCAACGAAAAGAAGCTCTGAGAAAAGCTCAAAGAGAGCGCGAAGAGATGATCGAGACTGTCACAGTCGTAGCTGGCGTCGGCATAGGTGCCACAGCTGCAATTGGCGCACTCATAGGTCTCTTCTGGTACTTCAAAGGATTTTAAAACATGTGGGTACTTTTTTGGCTTCAGCTGACAGTCGTTGACGACTTTAATCATTATCACATTTCGACCTGGCTAACCAAACAAGCATGTGAAGCAGCCAAGGCTGAAGCAGAGGTCCTGGTGACCAAAAACAATACAAAGGTCGTCTGCGTTCACATTAAGAAATAGAAAATAGGACACCAACAGATGGTAAAAGTAACCGCTCGATTTATCGACGACCTAAAGATTCTTCCCAGGCTAATGATGATAGCCGTGACAGTCCTGACGTATCAGTCAGTCCATTGGTACATGGCGCTGCCCGATCCAAGCATTCAACAGTCAGGTCTAGTGTCTGTGTGCATGGGCGCACTTACAGGATGCTTCGGCATCTTCTTAGGCCGTGAGAGCAGAACAACGACAGTAACTCCAGGCAAGGTGGTCCATGAACAAAGCTATAGTAACACTAGCGGTAAGTAGTGCATTCGTCCTGGCATCATGCACCCCTTTAACCTGGATACCAGGGATAGGCGGCGGTGGTAACAGCGGCCCATCTTTTACAGCTGTCGGTACGCAAATGGCAGCTGAAGCAAACCAACAGATCGTAGCCGACCAAAGCAACATTAGAAGTGAAGGTGGTGACATCGAGGTTAACGAGCTCGAGGACACAGTAACCACCAGGGACGTCGAAAGCATCCGCATAATGAACCAGGACATACCGCCGTGGGTCATCATTGCGCTGATCTTAGGTTGGTTGGCGCCGAGCCCTAGCGAGATGGGCAGAGGTCTAATAAGTTTATTCACCACAGGAAGAAGGAGAGCCTAAACATGGAGTTTTGGCAATGGACCATGCTGTTCACAATGGTCAGCATTAACACCGCCGTTAACGTTTGGCGGCTATATGACTATCAAAGGAGAAACAAGAGATGACTTACAAGTTAGGCAAAAGAAGTATCGAGCGCCTCGAGGGCGTCGACCCTAAGTTAGTAGCTGTCGTCAACTCAGCTATCGGGCGCAGCAAACAGGACTTTAGTGTGATTTGCGGTTTAAGATCCTTAGAAACTCAGCGTAAATTAGTAGCTTCTGGGGCATCACAGACTCTCAAAAGTAAGCACATCGATGGTCTAGCCGTCGATCTTATGGCCTGGGACTCTAATGCAGAACCCCAGGGGCGCTGGGAGCTCAATTTGTACGACGAGATAGCCGACGCTATGTCATCAGCTGCTCGAGATTGTGGTGTCGACATTTGCTGGGGCGCAGCGTGGGCAACCGAGTCCATGCCTCTGCCTATGAACATACGCCACTGGAACGGGACAATGGAAGACGCAATGAATGCATATGTGGACCTTAGACGCTCCCAGGGACGCCGCCCGTTTATCGACGGACCTCACTTTGAGCTTATCGGGGGATGAAGACATTTCTCTTAGTGTTCTCGATGTGGGGTTACGACGGTCTAGATTGGCATTTCATTGGCAATCAGTACGTCTACAGTGAACCTATGACCGAGCTTCAGTGTTCAACCATTGCTGACCAGAACAGCTGGTTTGCGTATGAAAGCAACCCGTTTTACAAGATAGCTGCCAGGTGTATGCCCACAGATGCATCTGCCACATGACAACAACAGAAAACACAGGTCTTAAGCGATCTGTGTTTTTTCTAAATGACGGCTATTGCAAAATGGCAAAGGATTACCTATATGTATAGTACAGGCGACGATCTTTAGCCAAACAGGTGAGCAGCGGAATCATAATCCGCGTGTCGGGGGTTCAAGTCCCTCCTCCGCTACCACCTAAAATGTCAAAAGATTGTTGCCTAGTAAACACTAGGAGGAGACAATCAGATGACTACTTTAACCAAATCCCAAGTAAAAGGCTTAGAGATTTCTCTTTGCCATCTGTATTCTAACAATGTCGCAGCTGCAAAGCGTGTCTTAGGTAGCTTACTTAGATCTTCATTAAAAGACGACCAGCGCGATGAGTTACTAGAACGGTTTAATGCATCAGCTAGGTTACAGCAAATTACACTTTGGTCACAGGGGGCAGAATAATGAGCACCTCTTGCCGCCACTGCACAGGACTATGCGAACAATTGTCGGACGCAATGTCCATCATACTGCAAACCGCCGCACGTCGAAGCGACAGCAAGGTTTACCCATTTCCATTTGCTGACGACAAGAAAAACACCAAAGCACTTAACCAGCTGCTCAGACGCAATATGGTCAAGCGTGTTTTGGTCAGTGGCATTGCCCCATATCACAAGCAAGTGCGTAACGTCGGCTGCGTAAATTACGAGATTACGGCTGATGGCTACGACGCCATTCA
>UEXM01003060.1_pt1 | contig 11120 bp, 15 predicted proteins | sample 1796661 | NCBI WGS metagenome assembly UEXM01 (sample SAMEA4772469, study PRJEB27181) | metagenome
TGACCACAGATGGGGGGTTGACAGATTTAGGTAAGTATGATTGGCTTTGAATTATGTCTACTAAAGGAAGCCAGCCCAGGCAATTAAATAGGGATGATAAGAAGCTAGAAGAGAACTGGTCTCAGATTAATTGGTCTGGTAAGCCCAAGGGTATAGAGGTTAAGTCTAGTAAGGGTGGTGTCAAGACACGGATGGTATATAAGGATGAGTGAAGAAAACGAACAGACCCTAGCCAACCTATCAAACTCTATCTCTGAGTCGGTCAATGCCTTTGTAAAGTCATGGGAGCCTAGCGGCAGCGGTAGACCTCCACTAAGTGTTGGTAACCCTGCTAAGGCACAGGAGGTCTTAATGCTAGTAGCAGTAGGGACAAGTGGTAAGAAGATTCTGGAGCTTACAGGTTGTTCTACTAGCACGGTGGCTAGGTTAAAGTCTGACTGGTGTGACCACATAGGAGACTGGAAGGAAGAGGGTGGTAAGATTAGTGGTGGCATCTACATGGACACCTCAGAGGGTCTTAGTGACACGATGGCGCGTATCTGTAAGGCAGAGGAGGAGGAAGACTGGAAGGCTGTTGAAGCCCTTTCTAAAGCCCTACAGGCGAAGAACAAGATACTTGAGGTCAGCCATAGGCAAAGTATGACGGCGCGTGGTGAAGCGTCTCAGATCACCAGAGAAGAAAAGGTCTTTACCCAAGACGACTACGAGGCTACAATCAAAGCAGCTAGGGACAGGATTGCTAAAGCAAAGAAGATAGAGGCTGAGGTTCAAGATGTCTAGGTCAATTGGAGATGGTAGCTATGAACCTATCTATGACCAGGTACGTGGGATACTGGGAGAACATTTTGAAAACTATTGCTTTATCGTAATGGACTCACAGGGAGAACTCTTCTTTGATTACAACCATCTACCAGCAGGAAGGATGCTGCTACGTGAGATGCAGGAAGAGATCAGTGAAGAAAATCTGGAGATTCAGTGGGAGTTTGAGGACGACTCGGATAACTCAGAAGAAGAAGAATGACCATTGAGTTTACAAAGCACCCCATAATCAAAGCCCCTACGGACGAAGAGATAGTTGTCCTAGGTGAGGCTGACCCTAAGCTCCTGTCTGACTTGCACGAAGCTCACGAGGGGCGTATACGTTCAGCGGAGAGTGACCCACTGCACTATGGCTTTGAGTTAGAGGGGTGGAAGCACGTAGACAAGTTCTTTGAAGCGGTCAACACTGTCTTTGTTAGTGGTGGTAACCGTAGCTCTAAGACAGAGATGGGGGCTAGGAGTGTGGTCAAGGCTGCACTAGAGAACCCTAACGCTGAGATAGTATGCTTTGCCCAAGACAACGATGCGTCGGTGCGTGTGCAACAACGTGCGGTTTATAATTACCTACCACCAGAACTAAAGAAGAAGTCTAAGTCTACCGTAGAGTATTTAAACTACACGTTCAAGAACGGCTTTACTGGTGCTAGCTTTATCCTACCTAACGGCTCTACCGTTTACTTTCACACTTACTCACAGTTCATTGCCAACCGATCTAAGTTTGAGGGTTTGGAAATTGGTAGTAAGACACCTAAGTGGCACAACATTGGTCTGTGGCTTGATGAGTATCTAGAAGAGGGAGACTTGGTAAACACCATGCGCTTCCGTTTGGTCACCCGTAACTCTAAGATGCTGATGACCTTTACCCCAATTGATGGCTACACGCCGTTCGTGGCTTCGTTCCTGAAGGATGCAGAGACTCGTAAGACACGTAACGCAGAGCTACTGGACAACGAGGAGGTTCCCTTTGTCCAATACAGCAAGTCTAAGGATGCAGGGATTGTTTACTTCCACAGTGAGTTAAACCCGTTCGGTGGATATGAGCGTATACGCAAGGAGTTACAGAACAGTGCTAGGGACGAAGTATTGACCCGTGCTTACGGCATACCAGTCAAGAGCATGAACACACTGTTCCCATCGTTCAACACAAGTGTCCACACTTGTCCACAACTACCCGCAATTAACGAAAAGACTCATACCGTCTACCAGGTGGTTGACCCTGCTGGTGCAAGGAACTACGTGGCTCTGTGGGCAGCAGTAGATAGCAAGGGGTATGTAACTGTCCTCAGAGAGTGGCCAGACCGTGACAGCTACGGTGAGTGGGCTATCTTCGGTGATCCACGATGGAAGTTTGGTCCTGCATCTAAGAAGATTGGATACGATGTCCAGTCCTACGTCGATGAGTTCCGTATGATTGAGGAAGAGTTAGGCATAGAGGTCTTTGAGCGCATCGGTGACTCCAGATACTTTGCCCGTGAAAACGAAGACAACTCTGACCTATTTGAAAGTTTTGCCGACAAGGGTATGTTCTTTGTTCCATCGAACGGAGCCGACATTGACTCTGGCATTGCAGCCATTGACGAATGGATGAAATACAACCCAAACTTACCAGTAGACGAAAGCAACAGACCATTGCTGTCCATACACGAGTCCTGCGGTAATTTAATATACAGCCTACTAAACTGGGGTCACCAAGGTAAGCGAGACGAGCCACTAAAGGACTTCGTTGACTTACTTCGATACCTACGTATGGCTAATGGTGGAATGGGACCAGATCACTTTTCAACAAATAATATGGAAACAACAACTAAAGGAAAAGGAGGATACTAATGCCTAAAAAGAAATTAACGCAGATCGCACTTGAACAAGATGTGGAGTTTGAAGACGCTATGGAAATAGCACAGGACAAGCTACCTGAAGGTTCATTGACAGGTAAGGGAAAGAATACATGGGTCAATGAGGAAGGCACAGCCATCCTAGAAGAGTCCTTTATGATCGAAGAGATTATACCTAAGCACTATACTGGTCATGTTTTAAATGAGTGTCCAAACCCTAGGTATAACTACGTCTTCAATAAAGAGATTGGTAAGAAAGTTCCAATGCTTGTCCCGCGCAAATGGCAGGGTAAGTTGATAGGTAAGGAAATAACCTTTGAAGCAATATCAGACCACGTGGGAACTAGCTACAGATATGTGCGAAAAGGAAAGTGACATCACATTAAATCGTAATTGGTGCAGGGAACAAGTGGATAGATTTGCCGCTTGGGAAATGCTAAGACGATACATATTACATGAGACAGGAGTCCCAATGACAAATGCAGAGCTATGTGATACAATAGGCGTATCATCTACTTATACAATTCGGTTGTTGAAATCCGTACACAAAAGATTAGAACCAAAACATGATAACTGATAGCGTTTCCGAGTCTCTCACATATTTACAGGACGAGCCAGATATTAAGACTCTCCGTCTAGCCTATGACCAAACGGTTGTTGAACTAGAAGCATACTTTGACCTCTGCCGCACATCCTACGATGACCGCAGAAACTTCTGGCCAGGCAAGAGCCGTGACCACCGTAAGCATGGAGCCGACGCTTTCCCTTGGGAGGGTGCATCCGATATGGAGTGCCATCTCATTGATGAGCGCATCACAAGGCTAGTATCATTATTTATAGCATCCCTGAACCGTGCAAACGTCAGGGCATTCCCAGTAGAAAGCGGAGACATTGCTCGTAGCCGAGTGGTTTCTGGTTTCTTAAAATGGATGGTATCTTCTGGATACATACCTAGGTTTCACCGTGAGATGGAGCTAGGAGCTAATTATTTGCTTGAGCGAGGTATATTGATTACATATATTGGTTGGCAGAAAGAAGATCGAAGGATACTGCAACAACTGGATTTGAATCAAATTGCACAGGTTAGTCCCGATGTTGCTGACGCTATACAGAACGGCAACGATGACGAACAGCTAGTTGCCTTGCTCCAAGCAACCTTTGAGGGAACAACAAAAAAACGTGCTAAGAAGGCATTACGTGAACTAAGGAAGACTGGAGTTGCTGAACTACCTATCGTCCGTAGACAAGTCAATGCTCCTGACGTTAAGACACTTGCACCAGATGGTGACTTCTTTTTCCCACCATACGTCACCGACCCGCAACGCGCACCCTACTGTTTCTGGAAGACCTACTACACACCACAGGAACTAGAAAATAAAGTAGTTACTGACGGATGGGATGAAGACTTCGTAGACTACATCATATCTAAGTATAGAGGTGTAAACATTGACTCTATTGAGCGTGAACAAGAAGGTCGTCGAAGCCTAAGCCTAGCTGACAATGCGTATGAAGCCGATGAGCTAGTAGAAATCTGCTATGCCTATCAGCGTCTTATTGACCCAGAAGATGGAGCAGAGGGCATTTACTGCACTGTATTCCACAAGGAGTTTAACGGTAATGAAGAAGTTCCAGGATATGCTAAGTTTGAACTACTCAATGGATACGAAGACTATCCTGTAGTAGTTACAAAGCTATCCGAAGACAGCAAGCGTTTGTATGACACAACCACCGTGCCGTCCATCCTACGCGGACTCCAGAACCAAGTTAAGGTTGAGCGTGACTCACGGGTTGACCGCAATAGCCTAGCTACTTTACCTCCCATCCTTCACCCAGTTGGTCAGGCTCCCAACGATTGGGGGCCAGGCAGATTGATCCCGTATCGCCGTAAGGGTGATCTGGACTTTGCTCCTACACCCCCACCACCTACTGGTTCCATTGAAATGGAAGACACCCTCCTTACCCTATCGGATAAGTTAGTAGGGCTAGACGAGGGTTCTCAAATCAGCCAAATACGGAAGCAGTTCTTGGTAGATAAGTTCCTTAGCCACACTGCTGAGGTAATTGGGATGGCTTACAAGTGCTTCCAACGCTTTGGACCAGACGAAGTGTTCTTCCGTGTAACTGGTGTGCCTGATGCTCAAGTGTTCGACAAGGGCAACCCTGACGAAAACTTCGACATTATGGTTAACTTTGACGTTCAGAACAATGACCCTGAGACTGTAGAGAAAAAACTACAGCAGTTCGTAGCATTGAATCAGTTGAACGCCAATAACCGTCTGAACGTAGATAGCCTACTAGATGTTGCCGCTGCTAGCATTGACCCAGTAATGGCTGATGCCGTCCTACAACCCGTCGAGACCGCACAGCAACAAGTGGTCGAACAGGTTACCGATGACTTGGCTAAAATTTTTGCTGGTATTGAAATGCCCGCTAGACCCGCTGGTGCTCAGATTGCCCTTCAAGTTGTAGAGCAATACGGACAACAGCCAGATATTGCACAACGTCTACAGACCGACCAAGCGTTTGCCGCTAGGTTACAGAAGTATGTAGGTCAATACACGTTCCAGATGCAACAAGCTCAGAATGCACAGATCGGACGAGTAGGCACAGCCCCTGCTCAGATGGGTCAGATTGATACACAGGGTCTCTAGTATCGGTCTATTGACAAATATTCAGAATCTGTTTAACGTCACGCAATCCACAGAGATATAATGCAAATACAAGACGACATACAAACACTTCATAACTACGAGGCGTTTGCTCGCTTCATGAAAATGATTCACGAACTACGTGAAGAAACTATTGCTGAGTTGCATGAGGCAACCAGTGACAACATACAACAGGTATCAGGTCGTATTATTACTTACGATCAAGTGCTACAATTAGTTAATTGGCAGGAGCTTTCTAAGAAGCATTCCGAGCGCATGTAACTACCTGTGTTATAATTCAAAAATCGCCATCGCTCGGCGTTAATGAGTGGACAAATTATGACAGAAGAAATAGCAACTGCTGACGCTGAGGCAGGTAAAATATCAGTGGACAAAACAAATATATCCGTCACGGATTTTGCTCAAAAGCGAATTGGTGATCTTACTCCTGGGACTGAACAGCCCCAAGAGCAGGAAGCCGAAGAAGTTATTGAGCAGGAAACTGAAGAGGTTATTGAAGAATCGGTAGATGCCGAGGAAGCAGAAGCCGCCGAGGAATCCCAAGAATCCGAAGATGTTCTTTCACAGTTAGACCTGGACGAAATGTCCGAGGACGATTTGCGCGAACTGGCTGATAAGCTTGGTAGCCGTGCTGTAGCTCGATTCGGAGAATTGACTGCAAAACGAAAGGCTGCAGAAGAAAAGCTTACTCAACTTGAGGCACGACTCAAAGAAAAACCTAACCCACTAGAAACGAAAAAGGTCGAGAACAACCCATACGGGAATCTTGATACTATCGAAAAGCTACAACAGAAATCAACTGAGGTTGACCAAGTAGTAGAATGGGCTGAGGACTTGATCTTTGAAAGTGATGGCTATGGTGCAGATGATGTAGTAACAGAAGTTGAAGGTAAGGAGTGGACAAAGAAGGATGTGCGACAGGCTCTACTAAGAGCACGTAAGGCACAGAAGACTTTTCTACCTGACCAACTATCTAAGGTTCAGCTACGTGCGGAGGGCGAAGTGCTAACAAAGCAGTTCGACACCCAAGCGAAGCAAGAACTATCTTGGCTAGAAGGTGAGGACAACGACTTACGCAGACAGTTTGAAGCTACAGTAGGAGACGAACGATTCAAGAAACTAAAAAGTGTTTTGAAACGTGAGACTCCTGACATCGCCGCCCAACTAGATTATTGGTTTGCCCATGCTACAAATAGCATACATGGCCGTAAACTAGTAGGGAGTACCAAGAAAGCTCCTACGTTAAATCCTCCACGAACAGGTAATCCAGTCTCTGCCCAATCCGAAAAAGGAATGGGAAGAACTGCCAAGGCTCTAAAAGAATTAGAAGCCAGGTTTAAAGAAACGGGTAATGCTAGAGACTTTGCTGCTCTTCGACGACTCAAAATGAGCAATCGCTCATAACACAATAACTCATTAAATAATCATTAAATACAATGTCATTCTCAAATACATTCGATACTACTAATACAGGATCGGGCGTTTCTAACCGCGAAGACTTGACTGATGTCTTGACTATCCTCGCTCCAGAAGAAACTCCTATCCTTTCCTCTGCTAACAAAGAACGTGCTACTGCAACTAACGTTGAGTGGACCGTTGACAGTCTTTCGGCTCCCAGCACTGCTGGTATTTCTGAAGGTGCTGACGTTACTGCATTCACTGACCAATTCGCTGGCCGCGCTCGCCTCGGCAATCGTGTTCAAAAGTTCCGCCGTGACTACATGGTATCCGATCTGCAAGAAGCAGTCGATTCTGTTGGTCCTGCTAAAATTGCTCAGGCTGAAGCCAAAGCTATCCGCGAACTAAAACGCGACGTTGAAGCAACTATTGCTGGTGTTCAAGACTCCGCTACGGAAAACGGTGCTGGCACAGCCAACGCACTTCGTGGACTTGGCAAATGGCTTGAATCAACAGCAGACACAGGTGGAGCAGGTGCTCCCGCTGATGTTCCTGCTGCGTTCCGCACTCCTGCTGGAAGCATCATCAATGGCGCAACTGTATCAGAATCAGCCTTCAACACCTTGATTTCTTCGATCTTCAAGGTTACTGGTTCTACAAGCAATCTTATGCTCGTTGCTGATACTGAGCTTCGTCGTCAAATTGCTGACTACGCACGCACAGCAGCCTCGGCTACTGACAATGTTCGTTCGGTTAACTACGATGGTAACAGCGGTAGCATCAAGCTATCTGTTGACCTCTATGAGTCCGACCACGGTGTTGTTTCTATTGTAAACGGTAATCCTGACTGTATGCCAACTATGGCTGGTACAGATGGAATCGCTGGTTACCTCGTCAACCCAGAATACTACGGTGTTCACGAGCTTATTCCTATGGGAAGCACTCGTCTGCCAAATCTTGGTGGTGGTGAGCGTGGTTTCGTTGATTGTGCTTTGACCCTCGGTGTATACCACCCTGGTGCTCACGGTAAGATCGTTGACCCTTCATAATTAACTAAAGGAAATATAATACTATGGCTAAATTAACAGTAAATGAATCAAGCGGTGATTTCACTCACGTGCTTACTCTATCTGCTCAAGACATCGTTAACGCAAGCACTAACCAAACTATCTGGGGACAAATCCCAGCGGGTGGTGCAGTTGACGTTGCCTTTGCCGTTGAGTCTGTAGCTCTTGTTGGAGCTTCTGACATCACGCTTGAAGTTGGTACTGGTACTGATGACGACACACTTATCGATAGCTTCGACATCGACGCTAACGCAGGTGCTACTGTCTACAACTCTGGAACAGATTTCATCCAAGGCGATGGAAACACAACAGTTAAAGCAGGAGCTTCTCCTGTTGCTGGTTCTGGTGGTGCTGCTGCAACCAACCTTATCTATAAGTTTGGTGGTACAGTTGCTAACCTCACAGCTGGTGAAGTTATCATTGGTGTTCGTGTATTCGACCCAATGCGCTTCTCTGCAAGCTAATTAAATTCTGGTTGGGGGGTGAAAGCCCCCCGCCTTTTTTAATATGGATATAATCATTCCTAATCTAAAACGATACTCCGATGGCGAGGTTGATCGCGCCTTTATGAAGGAGATTAAAAACGGCTTCAACCTTGAAAAGAAAACGGAAGAAAAGAGGGTTGCTCAAGCAGCCAAAGAAGCTCAAGCACTAAAGGGGACTACACACCCAGTCCTTGGCAAACCAGTTGCAACTATTCCCGCGAGAGAATATTTCCGACTAACACAGAAGTATGGTCAAGAGACTGTGCATTCTAAAGAATTTTTAAAGTATTACAATAAGAAGTTTCCTGAACTTACCCCAAATAAAATCTAATGCAGACCAGAACCTACGGCGACCTATTTAAGATAACATCAGCTCTGATAGGAACTGGTGGTCAACTTGATGTAACTGAACAGGATCAGTTAAGTCACTTCATTAACCGTAGGTTCCAACAGGCGTTTGACGAAAGTCCAGTATGGCCTAGGTATCTTGTTAGCTCAGAAGCCCGTGATATTATTTCTTTGACTATTAGTGGTCTAGGGGCAGGTAGTTCATCTGATAAATCAGGTGTAACTAACGGAAATTATATTTTACTCGGACAAGATAGTGGAGACACCAGTATAGGTGGAGCTAATGCAGTTGCTGGAACTAATGTTTATTATAATCCTGCCGTAGGAACTAGGACTTCTACTCAAATAATTTCTACTGTTATATATAAAAATTCAAGCACAAACAAATGGAGAATTGATTTTGACGGTGAAGTTAACATAAGTGGAAGCAAAATTACTTCAATTGGCTCAGGTACTCAGGTTTTAATTGATGCCGATAGTATAAAAAAAGATAAACCATCCGATGTTGTTACGTGGACTTTAACATCTGAAATAGTATCTGGCACTCCATTAGTTGTCGATGAACAACTTATTCCCTATGCCCAGACAAGTAAAGATACTATTGGCGACTTCAACCGCATTCACCGCAAACGAGCATTCCAAAACAACTCTTCTATGGAGTATGAGTTTTTTGTAGATTTCAATGGTGCTAACATTTTAAACATTGCTAACTCTACTGACAATGAAGCATTTGTTTCCTACAAGAAGCAGTTCACTCCATTTACCGTCACATCGGATTACTACAATTCTGCAGTAGAAGTTCCAGGTGAGTTCTTTAATTACATTGCTCACGCTGTGTATGCTGACTTCCTACGAGTTCAGAACAGGCAGGAGCAAGCCCTAGCCGAAGAGCAGGTGGCTCAGACTTACCTGGCCTTGGAGCTAGAAAAGATTGACATTCGATCCAACAATAATACAATTAACAAAAGATTTTCCACATACGTAAATCGGCAATCCCGATAGTAACCCCCTGTGATATAATACACAATTATGGCAAGTTCACGAAATAACGCACTGGAGTTCAGCTCCGCAGGTTCAATAGTAATCAATGCAGCCGACGGTGCAACCGCTGGTTCGTTTGGAGCTATCCAGTTTCTTAAGGATTCAACTCTTTCAGCATTGACTGCTACTAATGTAACTAACTCCGCAGACCTCCTTACAACTCTAGGAGCAGGAACAATTGTTTATGGCAACTTTACCTCCGTTACTATTAGCGGTGGACTAGTGCAACTACACAAGGTCTAGTATGCACGTTAGCCTTGATTCAGCCCTGGGTCGCCAGCGTCGGCTGAACTCAGTGGGCGAGAGCGTCCTACAGATTGCTCCTAGTGCTGCGGCTGCATACAGCCTCCGTAGTCTTACTGGTGGTGATCCCAAGGTTGTGCGTGTCCGTCGCTCAAGCGATAATGCAGAAAGTGACTTTACTGCTTCTGGTGTATCTTCTGGGGCTTTAGTTGACTTTGTTGGTTCAGGGAATGATGGCTTTGTGGAGACTTGGTATGACCAGTCAGGTAACAGCAATGATGCCGTGCAAGCAACCGCTGGAAGCCAACCTAAGATTGTTAGTGCTGGTTCTTTTCTTAATGAATTAGACTTCGATGGAACTGATGACAATTTTGAATTAACATCTGTTCTAGGGATGACATCCGCAGGTTCAATATTTAGTGTAGCTGAGTCAGGTGGAGGTAATGATAAAATAATCTTAGATAACCGTGACAGCGGAACTGATGGGTTTAGGGTTCTTAGATTTGGAGATGCGTTTGAATTTAGATGGCACTCCGCTATTGTTGATACAACAACCAACCCTGGTTCTAATACCAGGTTCCTTGGATTTTCTAATCACGATGGATCAGATGCGTCGGCGGCAGTTAATGGAGCTACTGCCACAACAACATCTAATACTTCTGTTTTAAGCGTAACTTCAAAACCTCACATTGGAGCAAGGTCATTTAGTTCTACTGCTAGTTTCTGGGACGGAACAATAAATGAACTTATCATTTATAACTCAGACCAATCCTCCAGCCGTGTAGCCCTTGAAACTAATATTAACAGCCACTACTCAATATTCTAATGCTCTATCTAATATACGCAAGCAAGGAAGCCGCCATTGAACGAGCCGACGAAGAAGGTAAGGAGATTGGCTTTGATTACTGGATTGAGGACAATGGTCAAGGCACACGTTGGCTTACCTACCCTAACGAAACTGCTGACCATATGTGGGCATTGGACGTAACGGACTACGACCTCGATGATTCCGAAAAGTCCTCAACCGTTGATCACTATACACCCCTACCTGACGAAGACTAAATGCTATGGAAGATATTATCTACAAATCGGCAATCGGAACAGGAGGCTTTATAGCTACCCTTGAACTTTCTCCCGTGAACGAAGTGCTTGGTTTCTGCGTAGGTCTAGCGACATTTGTCTATATGGTTGCATCCGCAATCAAGGTAATCAAAGAAC
>UEXM01002571.1_pt1 | contig 11119 bp, 10 predicted proteins | sample 1796661 | NCBI WGS metagenome assembly UEXM01 (sample SAMEA4772469, study PRJEB27181) | metagenome
TTCTTTTTTCTTTTTGAAAAGTTCTTCTATTTCAACAATTTCATCTTCTTTGCTTTTTAATTTTACACATTCAGATGCTATTGTATTTATTTCTACATTATCAAGAAGATCAGTTGAATCTTCTGACATCATATCTTTTATATTTTCACTCATTGTTATCCTTTCTGATAGAGATCGAAATTAATTGGGTAGTATTTAGCCTCTCTTCGATCCCATTTCAAGAGATTAAATTTACCATTTGTATTATCACTTACTATTGCACAAGATATTCCTATAACCGCAGGATCTCCTGTTAATAAAACGTAATCTTGTTGTCTAAAGTCTTTTAAATTTTTTTGCATTTTAAAAACAAAAGGACTAGAGCTAAATATTATTTGAGAATCAGGACCAAAGTTAGGCAAACAAATTACTAAATAACCAAAGTCTGATGCACCTAATATATTTATATTAGCAGGTGGATGTTGTAATACATAAACAAAATTTTCTTTAGGGTTTTCTTCTTTAAAAGATAAAAACTCTGCCAAAGACTTAGGCTTGTATAATTCAAATATTTTATTTTTCATTTTTAAACTTTCTATTTAATTCTATTATTCTCTTGACAGTTTATATAGTAGTGTTTATATAATTGTCAACTAGAAAGAAGAAATAAATTATGAATTATAAATTTAAAACTAAACCATATGATCATCAGATAAAAGCGTTAAAAAAATCTGTTGACGAAAAAAATTATGCGTACTTTATGGAAATGGGTACAGGTAAATCAAAAGTATTAGTAGATAATATGGCTATGCTTTATGATAAAGGTAAAATAAACGGCGCATTAATTATAGCACCAAAAGGTGTTTATAACAATTGGTTTACTCAAGAAATACCAATACATTTAACTAGTCATATAAAACCAAAAATGGTACTCTGGACTGCTTCAACATCAAAAGCAAAGGATAAAGAGTATCAATCATTATTCGAAACTGGCTATGACCTTCACATCCTAATCATGAATGTTGAGGCATTTAGTACGGACAAAGGTAGATTGTTTGCAGGTAAATTCTTGCGAGCACATAGAGCTTTAATGGCTATAGATGAATCTACTACTATTAAAACTCCTACTGCTAAAAGAACTAAAGCTATTGTAGCATTAGGTAAAGAAGCTTATTACAAAAGAATTCTTACAGGTTCTCCTGTAACTAAATCACCATTAGATTTATTTAGTCAATGTAATTTTTTACACGAAGATTTATTAGAATCAGGTTCTTACTATTCTTTTAAAAATAGATATGCAGTTATGAAAACTCATAACTTTGGTGGTCGTAGAGTACAACTTGTGCATAGTTATCAAAGATTAGATGAACTTGCAGAAATATTAAAAGGTTTTTCTTATCGTGTATTAAAAGAAGAATGTCTAGATTTACCAGATAAAGTATACATAAAAAGAGAAGTAGAACTTAGTAAAGAACAGCTTCAAGCCTATTCTACTATGAAATCCGCGGCCCTCGCTTCTATAAAAGGCAAAATGGCTACAGCGCCTCACGTACTTACACAAATGATGCGATTGCATCAAATAACATGTGGTCATCTTAAAAACGATGACGGCACAACTACTGATCTTAAAAATTCTAGAACAGATGAACTAATTAATTTGTTGGATGAAGTAGAGGGTAAAGTTATTATCTGGGCTAACTATATTCATGACATAGAAGCATTAGTCAAAACTATATCTAAAGAATATGGAAAAGAAACAGTTGTACAATATTATGGTGCAACTTCTTCAGAAGACAGAGCTAAAGCTATTAAAGCTTTCCAGGATCCTGACTCTAAGGTTAAATACTTTATAGGTAATCCGCAGACCGCAGGTTATGGTATTACTCTTACAGAAGCAGGTACAGTTGTTTATTTCTCTAATGGATATGACTTAGAAAAAAGACTACAGTCAGAAGACAGAGCACACAGAATAGGTCAAAAAAAGTCGGTAACATACGTAGACTTTATAGCACCAAAAACTGTAGATGAAAAGATTGTAAAAGCTTTACGTAATAAAATTGACATTGCTAGTCAAGTTATGGGTGAGGAATTAAAGTCATGGATTTAATTATATTAAATGATGGTCTGTATCAATTAATACCTGTTACAAAAAAATTAATGGAAGGCATAGTTATAACTTCAGAAATAGATTGTTTTGATTTGTGTGATATTTTAAGACTTAAACTAACAGGATATGTAGATACTTTAAACTTACATATAATGAATGATGGCTCTGGTAATTTTATTGGCTGTATGTGTAGATAGGATTTTCTAAGACAAAAGTATTTTTCTCAAAAATTATAATAGCTCTACTGCTTTTCCTATAATTGGTTTGTATTTAGTTTTTTTATCCTCTCTATAAGCTCTCATGTATTGATGCCTAGGATTAAAAGGTACGTAGCTTGCGTGGATCCACCCTGAGTTAGGTTCTCCGGGCGTGTAGTACTCGAGTATCAATTGATCTGTTTCAAGGTTTTGTTTTACCCAATCTGCAACTTCAGCGTTGTCAATTCCTACACATTCAAAATCACAAGCCTCAGCTTTTGCATGCTGTGAATTAATTGAGCTACCAATGGCAGAGCAAAGTTCTGGTGACCTGTAACCGCTCGTGACTTTTACTCTTCCGAACTGGTCCCGTACTGGCTGTAAAATATTTTCACACAGCATTTTTAATTTATCTATTTGATCAGCGTTAGGTTCGTTGTCGATACCTTTACGTATAGCTGTGTCTGATTTTGTTAATTCTTGTAAACTAAAATTACGACTTAATTGCATATCTTCTCCTATTTAAAAAATAAATCTATCACAAAGAGTGTAGTTGTTCCCGCAGCTACTAAGAGAACCCAATAGAACTTGTCTATCTTACCGCCCAATTTCTCGACATCTTGGTGAATATGTTTTAGGTCTTGCTTATTTTTAGCAATGTCTTTTTTAATTCCAGTCATGTGTCCGTATAGTGATATAATATGTTCTCTTGTGTTTTTAGGTTCAATAGCCATAGTGTTATGCTCTTTGTTTTAATCTGATTGCTTGTTCACCAGGCGATAATAACGCCGTTTCAACTTGTGTCAATCCTGTTGTTGGGTTAATTGGTGCAGCCGCTGTGTTCGTTATAGCTGTTGCAGCTGGTTGTGCTGGTAATGGTGGTGTATCTAACGAAGCTTCTTTAGAATTTAACAAATCTAATATTCTTTGATTGTCATCTATTTTAGGTTCTTGTTCTTGTGGTATTATTTCTTTTTTTTGAAATGAATCTTCATATTCTTTTTTTATTTTCATATTTTCTTCGTAAGATTTATTTAAATCTAAACCCATATGATTTACTTTTACTTCTTCTAATTCTGCAATAGGAAAAACATAATTAAATTCTGGAGCAGGTGTACCATTAAGTTCTGATTCTCTTAATGCTGCATCATATCTTTTTTGAAATGCAGAGCTGTAGTATGTGTAAGGAGTAAATGTATTTGTATACATTATGGCTCCAACTAACTGATCATTTTTTAATCTTTTTAAAGCTGTAGCAATTTTGTAATCTTCTATGCCTAAGGTTCTAGCATCTGTTACAAATTGTAGTATTTTTTGTTGTTGTAAAAAAGATTCTTTTTGAATTTGTTCGTATTCATTTTTAATTTGTTTAGGTCCTCTTGTTTCCCAATCAGAAGAACGATAAAAACCTTCTGACAAAGTTAGATCACCTTTAATATTAGATGCAAAGTTACCAGCTTTTTGATTCATAATTTTTTCTAAATCAAATCTTTGTATTTTACGACCTGTAATAGTAGAAACAAATTTTTGCCATGCAGCATCAGGATCTCCTCTATCTCGATACATATTATAAATTATGTCACCATATTTTTTTGCTTGTAATAAAGTTCCAGGTAATGAACTTGTACCTATGTGTTTTATACTTTTTGTTAATTGTGTAGTCCATGAATCTGTTTCTGAATATACACCATAACCTTCAGGAGTTTTACCATCTCTACCCATTAAAGGTGCAGGTAGTACATCTATCAAAGGCTCAATAGCTAAGTTTTGAGTAAGAAAAGGAGATAATATTTCTTGAGCTGCTTCATAAATACCTTTTGATACACTCTTATCAATAACTTGTGTATCTTTTTCTCCTATTTGATTTAAAAAAGCTCTCATAGGTTTTTTTAAATAATCCCATACATCAGCATAAGAAGAGTTAACTAAAGTTAATGTGTTATCTTCCATGGCTTTGACTGCTGTAAATCTAGAATATTTATCATAGTCATATGCAAACGATCTTCTAAATGCGTTTATTTTATCTTTACCTACTCCAGTATATCTTTCAAATACTTTGTCCATAACATGACCTGCAGCACCTAGTGTTAAAGTTAGTCCCATTAATTTTCTTAAACCATTTTGTTGCATTGCAACATTAGTAGAAGATGCTTCTCTTAAAGCTGTTCTTGCACTTACACCAGCTAATCTAATTATTTCTGAGGGCCATGATATAAAACTTCCAATAGGAAGCAGTCTTATATCTCTTACAACTTCTGGTACTAAACTATAAGTAGGCATTAAGTTTCGAGCATACCATGCTGAAAATTCATCAACAGCGTCATCATAAGTTTTTGGTTTACCTGTGATTGTAGAAATAGGATTATGTTTTTGACCTGTAACAAGTTCTTCTTGTTTAATTAATTCTTTTTTATTACCTTTAAAAATATTATTTAAATTATTTCTATTCCATACATAAGCATACTCTTTCCATACATTATCTCCTGCTTGATAAAACTGAGTAGCCCTATCCATAAATTTAGTATTTAAAGCTCCCGTCATAAATCTATCTACTGCTCTAGGATTTTCATTTAATTTTTTAATTACTGCTAGCATTTCTTGAGCTTCAATACTTTCGTCTAAGTATCCTAATTTTATTCCTTTACGAACTCTTTCAATAAATGTTTGATTATTAAATGATTTACCAGCTCCAGTTATATCATCGTAAATAAATTTAAATGCGTCTTGCGCAGTTCCTTTACCACCTATCCATCCATAACCAATTACAAACATAGGCGTTGACACAACGTTTCTCATTTGTGTATCAAAACTCAAACCAGTTTTACCAAATTGTACTCCTGTTTTAAATTGCATCAATGCTCGGTAAGCTCTGTTTTTTAATAAGCTATCTATCAATCCTTGACTACCTCTTAACGCTTGTATCATTGCAGGGTTAGCATACATTTCACTAATTTTACTTTTTAACATACCCATACCTGGTAAATTTCCTACAGGTTGTAGTTGTGTATCTAATCTGCCTTTATTTTGTTTTAAAAATCCTCTTTTTAAACCAATCTCCATAATTTCGTCATACATTTTTTTAGTTTCAAGACCAGTAATCATTTCAACTACTGTTTGTAACACTTCAGACTTAGTATTTTTTTCTTCACCTAATAATTTTCTAAATGCTTTAGGTAATTCTTCTCCAGTTACAATTACTTTGTCATTATTTAAAATATTTTTAGATACTCTTTGTAAATATTGAATAGGACTTCCTGCAAACGTTTTATAATCTACAATCATATTTCTAACATTAGCTTCAGCAAATAAATTTAAAGCTTGTTTGTCTGATACACCTTTAGTTTTAAAAGTTGCTATGGCTTCATCTTTCATACTTCTATCTTTACTAATAATTTTAAGCATAGCTTTAACAGCTTCATCAACTACTTCTTTAGGTGGATTGTACATAGGATTAGTAGTTACTGCCATTGATTTTCTCATGTAGCTACCAATAATAGGTAGTAATGTATCTTTAAATTCACCATCAGGTAACATTTTTAAAAATTTAGATTTGTTAGGATCTAATAATTTTTTTAATCCTTCAGCAGATTCTCTCATCTCTTTAGGTAACTTTACTAATTTTATTTGATTTTTTAAATATGCAGTTACTAATTGCATTTGTTCTTCTATTGCTGCAGGAGAAATTGGTTTTTTATTAAACAAACCATTTTGAGCTTTAACTAATTTGTAGGCGCTTGCTTCTAAATCTTGTAAATATTTATTAACTACTCTGTTTTCTGCTTTAATATTTAAACCTGCTTGTTCTTGTAATTTGTAAATAGCATTAGGAGTTTTAAATTCTTTAGTAAAATAATTAACTACGTTTCCTATTTTTGCAAGCCTAGCTTTTAAGGGATTAACATCTGTCTTACTAAACATTTTCCAATCATCTAACGGTGGAATTTCTCCTTTGTTTTTAAAACCTATTCCTTTTTTAGAAACACTAACACCTCTAAGTATGGGTTCTACTAATTTAAATGCAGCAAGTTTTCCACCTTTTCTTATACCTTCGGCCACTAATCTTGATGTTCCGGGAACAATTGTTTTGCTATACATTACTCTAGGAATAAATCTATTACCTGTAAGAGGTAATTGTCCTGTAGCTAATTTTGTTATAGGACTAACAACAGTAGCATTTGCTAATCTACCACCATAGGTAAAACCTTTTCCTGTAGTTTTTAAACCATATTTTAAACCTAATGGAACAGCTCTTCCAATTAATCCCCATGTTGCTCCTATTTTAGTACCGGCATAACCAAATCTAATTTTGTTTTTTAATCTAGCAATTGCTAAATCTCTACCAGACTTACCTTCTTCTCCTTCATATTTTACTTCAGGATTATCTATTGCACCAAAAAAATCAGGTGGATCAATTGTATCACCTCTGTTACCTACTACAAATTCTGCAGCACCAAAGCTAGCGGCATTCATTCCTACACTTGTAATACCTTTAGAAACATAACGTGCTGCTCTGTTTTGTATTTTAGAAAGTTTACTTTTTAAAACTATGTTTAAAGGTCTAAGAAGTTTTGTAGCCAAAGTAAAAGGTACACCATATTCTGTTAAAGTTTTTGTTACCTGTTCACTCATAGTATTTGGATCTTTAAAACCACCGCCTTCATACATTTTGTCATAAAGATTATCTAATTTTTGTGTAAGTTGCCATTTTTCATCTGCTGCTAAATCAATAGGTATGGTTAACATTTGTCCTAAACTATAACCTGCTTCTAACAAACCATTCATAGCTTGACTTGTTAATTGATTTTTACCTATGTTTTGATAAATGTTTTCGCCTGTATTAATATTAATAAATTTTGTGTCACTTACTTTATAAATATTTAAATCATTGGCTGCTAAATCATTAGCTATTTGTGTTTTAGTTTTATTACTAAATTTTGGAAGAGGACCTCCTGTTGCAAATATAAGAGCATCTACTAAACCTTTAGTTTTTGGATCTTCTTTCGCTTTTAATTTAAGGTCCGCTGTGGTTGCTAAGTCTTTTAAACTAGGTTGATCATCACTATTAATTGCTTTTTTAATTACTTTCTCAGCAGTCTCCGCAGTTATTTTAACTTCTGGAAGTTTAGTATTATATTTAGGTACATCTTCTTTTTCTTTTTTTTTAAAAATTGAAGAAAAAATACTGTAAGGGTTTCCACCTTCTTTATTACTTTTTACTTGTTCGTAAAATTCGTCAGAGTATCCTGGATTGTCTAGTTTGTACTTTTCAATATCAAATTTTTCTGCCATAAGATCATGTTAGACCTGTGGTAACACAAGTTCTACTCCATATTTTACATTAAACTCATCAATATCTTGTTGAGTAGCAATATTAGAAAATTCAAGTAAAGCTTCATCGCTTGACGCAAGTAGTTTTACAACATCGTCTGATACTTCTGGAGGTAATCTTAATCTTAATTCATCATATGTTAAAGGAGCTGAAGTTTCTGGAGTTTCTTCTACAACTTCTTCCTGCATCTCTACACCTTTAGGTGTAATAGTTTCTTCTGCCATCATTTCAGTTAAACCACCATTAGCATAACCAGTCGTCAAGCCTCCATCTTTTTGTCCAATTCTATTGATTGCTATAATTAAAGCGTTAGTGTCAAAGTTAGGATCATTTTGTCTCATACCTTGTCGCTTTTCTTCAGCTGCTATAACAGATGCAAATAATAATTGTGCTTGTGGTGTTTTTAAGAATGCTGTCATGTTTTCATTTTTAGGTAAAATGTCTCTTAATACTGACATCACAACTTCTTTTTCATTTTGAAGTTTTTTCTTAACAGCTGCTATGTCTTCTACAGTAGTAGCTTGTATATTATTATCTTGAATATATTTAACAAGTGATGCATCACTCTCAAGAGCTGCATCTATCTGTTGTCTTCTTTCAGTATTTTCTTTAATTAATGCTACCGTTCTATCTACATTAAATCCACGGTCCGGTCTGTAATTTCTACTTTTCATAATAGCTGAAGCCATGTCTGTGATTGCATTCTCTTCGTTTGCTAATAGTTCAGCTCTAGCCGCGGTCCTCGCATCTAAACTCGCTGCCATACCTGTACCTAATTTTGATAGTGGACCAGCTGCAGTTCTTATCGCTCCACCAATACCAGTTCCTTCACTAGGTGCTCCTAAAATATCCATACCTGCACTTGCTATTCTTAAATAGTCTGCTGTACTCATTCCTTTTTTCTCAGGTAATTCTGGTCTAGAGTTTCTAACTGCATCTATAATTTCCATGTAATCTTTAACTTCACCACCACCATCATAACCAACTCTACCGCCAGTTGCTAAGTTAGCAATACCCATTTGATCTATAACTTTTAAATCATCTTTAGATTCAACTTGGCCACCTCTAAACATAGGTCGTCTTAAAATTCTACTCATATTATCCTCCTAAACTTCCAATAGCTCCTGCTAATCCAGTAGCTCCAATTCCTAATCCGAGTAATGTTTGTGTTGTGCTTGGAGGAGGTGCTGATTGTGTTTGTGTAGCTGCTGGGAATCCACCAATTACTGATGCAAGTTGTGGAGCAACTAAACCTAGTTGTGTGTAATCTGCAAAAGCTGCTTCTCTAGCTGCTTCTTGATCCGCGGCTAACATACCTTGATTAATTTGTCTTTGTTGCGCACCTAGTTGAGATTGGTACGTACCTAATCCTTGTTGTGCTTGTAAATCTGCTGCTCTTCTTGTTGTTGCATCTGCAAAACCCTGTTGTCTTAATTGAGATTCTTGCATTGCTCTAGCCATGTCAGCACTCGCTTGATACTCACCCATCATAGCAGCTTCTCTACCACCACCAAAAGCTCCAGCTGAAAATGCTTGATTTCTTAAAGCACCTAAACCTTTTTGTTGTTCTCTCTGCATCGCTGCAAGAGATGTATCAATTACTTGTTGTTGGTAAGGTGAAGTATAAGAAGCAATAGAACCAGCACCCGTTCCAGCACCCGTTCCAGTAAGTTGACCTAAACCTGCAGCTGCTTGTTGTGCACCTGTTTCTAAACCTGTTTGACCTGCTACAAAATTTCTACCAGTGTATGTAGATGTTGGAATTGATCCACCTAATAAACCTATACCTTTATTAGTTATGGCTGTTCCAGCTGCTTCTACAAATGGTTCACGATACTGCCTTGTTATTGTCTCAGCCATTATGCTTGTCCTTCCAATCTTTTCATTTGATCATACATAAGGTCTGCACCTTTTTGTACACTTCCACCACCAGCGCCTCTTACGGCGTCAGCTGTCATTACAAATTCGTTTTTAGATAATCTTGCAGGCACATCATCTGCTCTTTCTTTTGCACCCATAGGTACAAATCCACCACCTCTTAAATCCATTTCGTTGCCACCTAAATTCATTAATCCACCTTGAGCTGCCATAGTTCTTTGAGATCCTTCCATCATAGAGACATCACCACTAAATTCATATTTTTGTTTATAAAAATCTTTTAATTCTTCAAGTGAATTAGCTGGTCTACCAAATGTAATTTCAAATTCTTCTGCTAAATCTTGAATAGGTACATCCATATCCATAGAGGCCATCATGCCACCATCATTTTTTCCAACTCTACCGCCTTTTTTCATAGGATCATAACCAACTTTTTCGTAATACTTATCACTATCATAAGCTATGTCTGCAATTTCTTCATCAGTTAATTCATCACCAAATAAATATTCTAAGTTTTGTATTCTTTCTTGATACCATTCGGGTCCTGCTGTTTGACCTTTAATACTTTCCATAGAATTTACATCTACGTCTTCTCTACCCATACCTGGTATATCTAATTCCATGTTTGTATTTACATCCATAATACCACCACGTGCTACACCCATTCTAGCTGCACCAAATTCCATTCTAAAATAATCTCTAGGTGACATAGGTGTTTGACCTTGTTCTTCCGAAGTGTATTTGTAATTTCTATACTCATCAATCAAACCTGGTTTTAAAGCAGTTTGACCAGCAAAATCTTTTAGCTCTTCATACTCATCTTCTGATAATTCATCTAAAGGTCTTCTAAATAACATTAAAGATAATTCATTTAATGAATCCATAACCTCTGGGTTAGATGCTACTTCAGTATTTTTATCCATCATCATATCACCACTTGGTGTATCAATTTGTTCTTGCATATTCATATCCATTACTTCGCCACCATTGGCTAATGTAAGTTCTCTAATTGGTAAAAGTTCATACTCATCTTCTAGCTCTTTTAACTTATCATAACCTTTAGTAGCATAAGCAAATGAATCCATAAAATCACTATCTTCAAAACCACCATCTTCATAACCAATTCTACCGCCATTTTTTCTACCAATAGCTTGACCATAATCTCCTACATCGTCATCAGGACCCATACTACCAATATCACCATATTGTGTATCACCCATCATAATTCTTCTTGTATTATCTTTAACACTTTCAGGAGTAATCATATCCATAGATTTATCTAAACCTAAGATACCTAAATTTTCAGTCTCCATTACATTTTCAGCTTGAAGCATTGCAATCATTTCTTCTATAGTTTCTTCACCTGTTGCAAGACCAGGAAATTTTTCTATAAATTTTTGAAATATTTCGCTGTAAGCTTGTTCAGCCATTTGACTTCCTCGAATTTGACTTTCTCTTTCAGGAGATAACTGACTAGGTGTTGGTGAAACCATGTCACCTTCAGCATAACCAACTCTACCGCCGGTTCTATATCCGTAACTATCTAACATTGCATCAACTTCATCCATGTCCCACGTTCCGGCGTCTTCGTAAATTTTTCTAATAGCTGCTCTTCTTGCTTTTTTATCA
>UEXM01003061.1_pt1 | contig 11119 bp, 15 predicted proteins | sample 1796661 | NCBI WGS metagenome assembly UEXM01 (sample SAMEA4772469, study PRJEB27181) | metagenome
CTTTGAGAGATGATTTACCAGATGTGGATATAGACTTTCCACATTGGCAACAGAACGCTGTAATGCAACGGATATTTGATAAATGGCCCGGCAAAAGTGCCAGGATCAGCAACTATGTTACCTATAAAGAGCGCGGTGCTCGCAGAGAAGCGGCACGCCGTCTTGGCGCATCTGGTAAACTTCCTCGCAATTTCAAGTACGAAGATTTAGACATAGACAAGGAAGAAGCAATGAGAATCGAACGAAAACTAATAGGCAAAAAGAAGGCAATATCAAAACACTGCGGAGGTATACTTGTATTCAATCACAAGATACCGAAAAGTTTAATCAACGCAGACAATCAAATACTACTGGATAAGAATGAAGTAGAGGACCTAGAGCATTTAAAAATAGATATCCTTGCTAACAGAGGACTCAGTCAACTACTGGAAATAGACAGCGAAACACCATTGGAAGCATATCCAGAACAGGACTTTGAAACAAGTCAGATGCTTTGCAGAGGAGAAGTTATCGGTGTAACACAAGCAGAGTCGCCAGCAATGCGCAGACTGTTCCAAGCAATACAACCACAGAGTAAATCAGACTGTGTATTTGCTACTGCACTTATTAGACCTGTTGCTACTACAGGCAGACAAAAAGCAAGTTTTTTTCAAGACTGGACAGAACAAAGACTAGAGGATACTATTGTATATGAAGATGATGCTATTCGTAAAATAGCAAAACTTATTAACTGCGATATGTATGAAGCAGACATGTATCGTCGTGCGTTTGCAAAACGTGATGAACAAAAAGTTATGCAGTTCATGGAGCGCATGGGCGAGAGTGAAAACAAAGAACAGATCATACAAGAATTATATGGGCTAGGCAGTTTTGGATTGTGCAGAGCGCATGCTGTAAATCTAGGCAGACTTATATGGGCACTTGCCTATCAAAAAGCACACAACCCTAAAGAGTTTTGGCGTGCTGCACTTAAACATTGTCAGGGCAGTTACAAACGCTGGGTGCATAAAACAGAAGCAAAGAACGCTGGCTGGGATCTGCGTGAACTAGGATATCCAAACGGTATTACAGAAAGTCCTCAGCAACAATACAAACGTCATGGATATTGGACACAACCAGAGTTTATGCCTAATATGTTTGTACAAGAGACTTGGGGCGATAGAGTAAACTTTGCAGGACTAGTTGCTAATGGTCGTGTGTTCAGAGGTGAAGGTGGACGCTATGTTACGTTTGTAACACTGGGTGTTGCCAATGGCGAGTATGTGGATGTTACTATTAAAAAGCCTTTTGGATACCGAGACACAGATGTAGTTGCGGGCAGTGGTAAGATACGCATGAGCAATGGCAGTCGTTATATTGATTGTTGGGATGCAAAGGGTTATAGACTAGATCAATACCTTAGTCACTAGTTTTAAGTCCAGCAAGCATGTTCTTTAGTTTACTGCTTTGTACACTTGCAGTAATTTTTCCCGCGGGATCATCACCTGCATCAACTACACCACCACTGTCTTTGTTTTTAAGTTGATCATAGATACTGCTACTCTGTTTCTTAAACTGTTGATACTCCTCATCCTCACCCAAGTCTCGGATGCGTAAACTTTCAATATCAAACTCTAAATCAATCTTTTGACCAACGCCGCTACTACTTCTAGTTTTCATTAACTGTATCTGATAGCGTCCACGCTCGCGCATTGCACGACTTGTAAAGATACCAAACACGTTGTCTGCTGTGTTGATCTTACTAAGTCCGCCACTGATGTGCGAATGATCAAACTCTATTTCGTCAACTGCACCTCTGTTCAACTGCGATGCTGTTACAAACACACAGTCTAGTTCCTTGGCCAAGTTGCGTAGTTCCTCACTAACATACTTGTCTTTAACAAACAGATCACTTGGGCTTACTTTAGCACTCACTGGCATAAGCAAATCCAAATAGTCAATAAGCAAGAAGTCCACAGTCCAGTTGTTCTTGATCTGTAGTTCTTTCAAGTATGCACGAATATCATTAACGTTACTCTGGGCAGGCATGTATTTGATTTGCAAGTTACCTGCTTTCTTGCCTGTCATCTTAACTTTCATCTCAACAGTATCCAAGTCTTTGAATACTTCTTTGGTGCTTACATTTGTAAGCATGCTATCAATACGCATAGCACTTAAACCTTCGCTAAGTTCCAGTGTCAAGTACACACCATTTAGTCCCTGTGTTACCCAGTTAACTGCTAGGTTCTGCATAAACAAACTCTTGCCTGATCCTGATCCACCTGCAAAAATATTGAGTTCGCCTTTGTTCATGCCACCAAACAGTTTACGATCCATAGCGGGCCAGCCTGTGCTGATCTGTCCGTTATTGTCTTTGAGAGCCATAAGTCTTGCTCTGGGATCTTCAAAGTAATCTGTACCCATGTCTTTTGTAAGACTAATTTGTACAGCATCCTTGATGATCTTTTCAACTGGTTCGTATTCGCCTTTCTCAAGCAGGTCTGCACTCTTGAGAATAGCACGTTCTAGTTCCTGCCGCTTGGTGAATCCTTCAAACTCTGCTAGGAACCAGTCATTGTGACTTTCTGTAATATCAGGCACAGGCTTTAGTTCAACACCTGTTACTGCTTGTACTTGTTGTGCAGTGGGCAGTGCACCATGTTCATCGCTGTGTTCTTTAACAAATACTGCGGTGTCATGTAAACTACGATCAAAGTTATCCACATTGTAGATGTTTTGCACACGCACAAAGTTCTGCGCATCATGCAACATCATTTCTAAAAATAACTTTTGTAAGTCTGCTGTATATTCTTTGCTCATTGAATTTTATCTTCTAAAAATTTAATTACATTGTTTGCATTTATGATATTACTTTTTGGGCCGGGATGCGATCCATCATAGCCTCGATCAACCCTTGCTATTCTTTCGACATTAACCCATTGCGTTTTATCAATTATTGTCAACATTTCTCTTAATTCCTTTATTGATTTTCTTATATCGGTGTCGGGCAAATTATCTAAATCGAGTATATCCCGGGACTCAGGTAATAATTGGCTATAAGCATCATATATTTCTGTTTCATTTAACAGCACAGGATCTAAATGCATACCTCCATTTATATAGTATATATTTTTATTCAACTTTTTGCAAATATTATTCAAAATTTCTATTTGCATATTTAACTCAGTGTATTGATTATAGGTATTATCAATTATTTTAAAAGCATCTACAAAATTTTTAAATTTGTGGTCTGATAATATATTTTTCAATGGATTATTGTATTCAGAATCAATTGTTGTGACCCATTTATTAAAGCCATAATACCACTTTTGCCTGCCGGGAAAACTCCATTGTACAAATATGTGATTCACATCTGTTAACACCATTTGCATTGCCTGCAAAAAAATAGTTTTGTTGCCGGATCCGCCAGTGGCATAGTTTAAAAAAAGATCAGGTTCGAAATGATTGTTAACTATATTTGCATAAGATTCGTTAACTTCAATAAAAGGAACACCTTCAGTTAAACTACAGCCGCAAAATCCTATGCCTACCATTTTTTTCTCATTAAATTAATTTTTAAACTCATTGTTTGCTTTGCATCAACAATACTTTTAAGGGTAAACAGTTTACCATAACGTACAACTGCATCATTAATATCTTTTACATCTGATTCCCATTCAGGAAAACTAACACTCCATCCATACTCCAGTGCGTCATCAATTAACTTTTGTCCCGCTGCATCTCTATCTGGTACTAGTATAACTTCACGAGCAAGTGTGTCAATAATCTCTGCTTGTGTCTCACTGGCATTGTTGCTTAGTATTCCTACACCACCAATACACATTGCATCCAGTATACCTTCTGTTACAACAACAAACTTCGCATCGGGCAACTGATCATCCATACCATATACATATCCAGTATCATAACTGTTGTGATACTTTGGCTTACTGTTTGCATCTGTTGCTCTTGCAGTGTAACCAATTAGTTTGTTTTCATATGTGCAAGGAATAATAAAACGTTTCCACATGCCTGCAGGCTTTGTGTTACTATATAACAGTCTTGTGCTGTCTAATCCTCGCTGTGCTACATAGTCTTGTACTGCTTGTGGCGCAAGATCAAGTGTAACAATATTGTCTGGCAGAGGTCTAGGCTTAAACTCTATTTTAAACTCTTCGTCGAGTTCTTGTTCTATTACCACTGTGTCTTTGATGCGCAGTGCTTCAATATTAAGCATGCTGCGAGTATTTTCATCCACGTTCAACCACGTTAGTAGTTTACGCATTTTGAAACTAATATGTCTTCCTGGTTGCCAGCCTGTTTTAAAGTTGCAGTTAAAGCAGTGATAACTTATAGCATCTCCACTAGCAATAACACCGCCTCTGCTACGCTTGTCCATGCTTTCGCCATTGTGATGACAGCACACAGCATTAAACGAAATCCAACCGTTAGTGGTACGCTTTTGCTTGCCTGGCAAGGCATCAACTACTGCTTGTTGTATACTATTCATAACAATTATATTATACGTTCTTTTGCAAAATCATGCAACCTAATTGTAAAATATTCATGCCCTGCTTCGTTAGGATGCCCGCCATTTGCAAACAAATCCAATCTATCATCGTTATGCTGTGCATTTTTAAGCATCGACTCCATTGTCAGTCCGTCTAGGAAATAGTTGTTGTATTTTGCAGGAGTGTGCGCACCTAGGGCATTAAACTGTAGTACAGGTATGTTGTGTAGATTACACACACTGTTCACAAATAATTTTGCTGCATCAGTCCAGTATTTGTGATCAACTTTATTAACAGTCCATTCCTTGTTGCTATACTTCCACAATTCATTCTTTAGATGAGGATTCCTTACAAAATTATTGTGAAACCAACGCTCCGATAACCAGCTGAATCTCTGCAGTTCGCTCCAAGCAATACACACTACTACACGTTCGTCAGGATTTCTATAATTATTAAACCAGTCAGCAAACTGGTATTGTATTGCATAATTACTATTGCCCGGTTCCGAGCGATTGTCAAATAATGCGTCTAGTTTGTCTGCTAGGCGACCTAACCAAACATTACTTTCTCTATAGCGAACGTTTGCCCAGTGATCTGCGGGATCTATATCAGGATCTACTAGTTCACTACCATAGGTAAAACTACAGCCAAATCCAACTAACTTCAAGGTCTATATAATACTTGACTCAATGTTCCTGAGGTAGTTGTACGCTTAAAACGTACTGCACTGTATACGCCTGTAAAGTTTACATAAGCGTTATCACTCTGTGCAGTGTATGTTTCTGTTGCTATGGTTGTAAAATCAGCATTTTGAATACTATTACTTGGATTAATTGAGCCCTGTATCTCCAGGGTGCCTGTGAACGCACTGCTAAAATAAACTTGTGCAGTGTGTTGTGCTGTGTTGCGATTTACATATGGTTTAATACTAATGGTGCTACCAAGGTCGCCACTAGCAAAATTTTCTGTTGTGCTTGCTAGGAATGTAGGATACACACCATCTGTTACTTCTAGGACACCATTTGCACCATAGTTGTCGTCTGCATATGCTGGCGCAGTGCGATCTTCGCCGTCTGTTACTTTAAGTGCATAGTTGTAAAACTTTGCATCTAGGTTAAGTAAGTCACCTTGTGTGACGCTTGCTTCCATAATACCTTTGGCTTCGTCAATCACTGTAAGCGCACGTTCAAAATAAGCAACGTTGTTTTCTTTATCTAGAACAACAATACTTGCAGTCTTGCCCGACATATTTACTCGCTTTTGATCACGGTTTTTAAATTCAATTCGTATATAGTTGTCGATACCTCTATATACTTTAACATTTGGTGTATAAAACATACTCATGAGGTTGCTTACTCCAGTATCAGTAATAACTGCGGTGTGTTTTTGTGCATATAAATATCCAGTAGTAACAGTCATACTGTATTTATCGAAAGTAGTTAATGCCACCTTTAGCAGAAGAAATATTTGAAAAATATCCGTTTTTGAGTCTAGTAACTTATGGTGGTGCAGAGTATGTAGGTATAGTGCAGAATCAAGATGATACTGTGTTAAGTATGTATGATTACAGCAAGATACCTGACGAGCTCAAAGCAAGTTTTTTAGAACTAGGCAATGTATGGTGGTGGGAAAGTAACAGAATGATTCCTATTAACTTATTTCTTAAAAAAGACTTTGCACAGTTTGCCAGTATATTAATTACATTTAACATCCGCGACACAGAAGTTGTCAAGGGTCCTAGTGTAAGCATTGCTGAACTAGCAAAAAAGCGTAGTAAAAGACGCAATATTCAACTAGTAAAGAAAGTAAAATAATGGAATTCTTTTTAGTTCTTATGATTAAACACTTTATAGTTGATCTAGGCGTACAACAGTATATAGGCCCAAGCAACAAGCAACAATGGTTAGGTGCTGGCCATACACATTATTTTCATCATGGATTAGCAACAATGTTCATTGCACTTTGGTTTGCACCAGAAATTGCAGTAGTACTAGGCTTGCTTGACTATGTAATACACTGGCATATTGACTGGGGCAAGCATCATTTAAATAGGCTAATCAATTGCAAGCCACAAAGTGAAGCATGGTGGTGGACTAATGTACTAGACCAGTGCTTACATGTGTTAACATACTATGCTCTAGTGGCGTGTAGTGCCGCCGCTATTATTTGACTTAGTGTAATCTTTAATATCCAAATCATCTGAAACTGTTTCTGCTACATGTGTAAGCATTTGTTTGATCTGATCATCTTCTAAAAATGTTTTATACAATACTAGACTGTGCTTTAGAAGCATAGTAGCCACATACATGAAATCTTCGTCTGTAGTCAACTGTGTTTGAATGTGTGCTACTAGTTCATTTTGTATATCTTGCATACGTTTTGTGTCGTTAGTCATTGCTTTCCTCTAATATGTTCATGTGTACTGCTACTAGTTGTGCGTAGGCTACACTGTGACTTTTTTTAAAAAAGTATTCATCACCTCCTGGACGTTGCCATACGCTCTGTGCTACTTCAGCCCAGGTCTTACCTACTAGATGTCTCTTGCCAGGACGTATAACTGCTAGGAACATTGCCATACGAGGTATACTGTTAATTGGCTCTGGCATCTTACACATTAGATCCCAATGATTGCTAATGTGTATTACACTTTCAAAGAATGATTGCTCTAGCAACATAAGCCAATTGGGATCACGCATAAGTTCTACTAGATGTAATTCATTGCGTACATGTTCATATATATTTACATTAAGTAGATCTAGTTTGAAGTATCCAAGTTCTTCTGCAACTTTGTGTTCTAGTGTAGCAAGTCCATCATGAGCAACTGGTATATCTGTAAAGTAAACACCCGTGTTGTGTTTATTGCCGTTTTCTAGACGTGCACCAGTGCCCTGCACATGTTTTAATAACTGTGTGCGATCGCCAAAGTCAATATCTACATCTGGCATATCAAACATTATAGTCCTGCTTCCTTTAATATGTGTTTAACCCATTCTGTGTCTGCAAAGTAATCTACAAACTTGCGCTTCCAATAGTCTGGATCAATGTATGGAAAGATCATTTCAATCTGCTCTGTGCTTAGTTTGTCCAGTGCTTGTTGTCCACTTGCACAGTTAAAAATAATCCAAGCACTGATGCGTCCTGTGGTTATATGCTGCACAAGAACATTACCGTTAACAAAATTAAAGTAATGGTTGAATACTGATTCTTTTTCTTCTGCCCAGGCTTCCATGGTCTTTATACTACGCTCCAGCGCATCCTGTGTTGCTTCTTTGCGCAAATGCTCCATCAAATATTCCTGATACACTGCATCCTTGCACCAGTAGTCCAGTTTCTTATTGCTTTTAATTACCCAGTCAATAAACTTTGCAGTGTTAATAGCACGAATATTCACCATGTGTCTACCAAACTTTACAAACGCATTATAGTATGCACTGTCACTAAAGTCTTTGTACGTCTTAAACTTTGCACTGCCCTGCGTAAGTTCATAGAAACGCAAATAAGCAGTCATGCCCAGTTTTACACCTGCTTCATTCTCTTGTTGTGCTCTGCGCTTTGGCTCGCATAGATGCGCAGCAAGTGTGCTTTCCTTGCGATACGCTTTGCCGCAGTACTGGCATATGTAGTCTTTGGTTTCCATACTATAGTTAATTATAGCATCTTTTATAACGCTTGTAAAGTCACTCATTTATATATTTTTTGTTTTATAAGTTGTCCCAGTATTTTATTACTATCTGCAGTGAGATGTCCGCATTCAGTAAAACTTAATTTTTCTTTGGTAGCCCATTCAATAATACTGGTGTTTGGAGGAAAGATCCAGTGTCTGGCATCTAAACTATTCAATTTACCATTTATTCGTTCCTGCGTCAACTGATCATCAAATATAGTTTCATAGGGATTACAGAAACTATTCATATGCCAGTAAGTAACATTAATTGCTCTACAAAATTTTTCAATAGTGTTTATTTGATCTATAAAATTTTCTATAAGTGTTTCTTCGTTAGTAGTGCTGTGAAACTGCCGTTGGTAACTTTCATCTCCAGGAATCTCATATCTAGTCCAATCGGTCCAGGCAAATATTGCACAGTGTATATCTGTGTGTCTTTCACTAATACTTTTAACACTAGTTCTAACAATTCTGTAATTACTGCCGCCACCTAGGCTATCATTAATTAAATTAAATCCATTACCAATAATTTGATAGGGCCAGCACAGTGTAGGGCTATCAAGATAAACATCACCTTCACTAAAACTATCACCGTTAACATAAATTTGTTTATGCATCGCCGTATAACTTTGCTATTGCTTTAATATCCTTGTCTGTGTACATTGTTGAAAGAATATCTAGTTCATCACTTTTTGCTGTTGGATGTAGACGTTCTATTTCTTTGCGGCGCTTGCTACTGTTATTCTTGTCTTTTTTCTTATGCCCAACCCACTGATGAAACTGTGTTCCCATGCCAGGACTTACTGTGCATAGTAGTTGCCACACAAGTTTCGGATGTTTTGCAAGTTCAAAGTATGTACAGTTCACACGCTGATTGCCAGCCATTAAGTAGTATGCTTGTAATTCACTGCTACCTTTTACCAAACTTACATAACGGTTCAGCAGGAAAGGTGCTAGTTGTTTTTGATGCTCAGGTGTAAGCCCATCATAGAACGCATAGTCTTTGCGATCTATTGCAGCAAGCACTGTGTTTAGGGGCAACTTGTCAGTCAAATCTAACTCCGTGTGTATCTATTACATCACTAAATGATAACACAAACATGCGGGCATCGTCAAGTGTTTCAAACTCTAGCACTATTGTATCGTCCACGCTTTCTATTCTATGATCTGTATCAGTGCGATGCTCTAAATAACGTCTCACGCGATCTGTTAAATTTTGGGCTAGGGTTCCGTGCTTTACTGCAGTGTGAAAGTCTAACAAATGACTAAACTCAAACGATCTATAATCCGTGCGTGTTATCCTTCCTGGAGTAATCAAACCAGGCCGCCAAGGAATATTACCACGCTCTGTCAATGCTAACAATCTCGTTTTGTTTGTTAATCTCTTTAGCACAGTATACACAACGAGGATTTTCGACACCTATTTCAATTGGAATAGCCAGGATTTGTCCCTGTTTAAGTTTAGGAAAGAACCATTTAACATCGCTATAAATGTCTATGATGTTTACTGGTAAGTAGTCGTGCCTAAAATCACCAAGTGGATTAAACACAAATGCATCAAATCCACGATCGTTTAAACTGCTGAAGTTAAGCATTTCTAGATCACCAACATCTCTGTCGCCAATAAGTATTTTCCAATCCACTGGCATGCGAATCATCTTGCCACCAACATCTAATACAACCGCAGGACTATTAAAACTTTCTAAGAAGATTAGTGGAATGAAAAAGTAATCTGGATCTGCAGGATTACTATTATCCAGTATTGCAAAACGAAGATCATCTACTTCATCTGGTATGTCGTTCATTTCATATGCTGTATTTTCTAATGTTAGTATTCGCATTAGTATACCTCTACAATTTTATCGGCAATGCCGTATTTCTTTGCTTCCTCTGCACTTAGCCAAACATCCTCTGCAGGAAGTAGTACTTCACGAATCTTCTTTTCAGTTAAGCCTGTGCATTTCTTATAGTGTTCTAGCATGCGTTCACTGCTAAGTTCAAACTCGCGCATTGTAGCAAACAGTTCATGTTCTTTGCCGCGTGATCCCCAACTGTATTGGTGTGACAAGATACTTGTGTTAGGTGTAATTACACGGCGACCTTTTGTGCCTGCCATAAACGTTAGGATACCACAACTTGCAATAAGCCCTAGTCCAACAGTTTTAATTGGAATCTTACTGCCTTTCATAGTATCAATAAGTGCAAATGCTGCATGCACACTGCCGCCCGGGCTGTTAATAATAAGTGTAAGTTCTTTAGGACGTTGACTTGCTGGCAACATATTTTGTTCTATTATCCAGGTTACAAAAGGCGCAGTGCTTTTGTTGTTAAATGACTCGAAAAAATAAGCAACTCCACTGTTATACATAGTTTGCCCTAGTTTGGGCTTTTCATTATCTTCACTCATGTTAATTCCAATCCGCTTTCTCTACTGTAAATGGATAATTTGCCTCTTTATAAAAGGCTTTTCTTTTTGTTAGATGTCTTTTAGCATATTTTGCTGTGCTCGTTATGTCCCAGATTTGAACAAAGTCTTTGTCTTTAGCCTTACGAATACCGCGGCCAATGCTTTGAATAACGCGAACAAAACTTTTACCGGGCTCAACAAGCACAAGATTAAAGATACGAGGAATATTGATACCCACCGCTGCAACTCCATAAGTGGCGATGATGACCTTGCCTGTAGCAGTTGATACCTCGTCATATTCTGTTTTTCTGTCTGCACCTTTTGTACTTCCTGATACAAATACACTGTCTGGAATACGCTCCGCTAGTGCATTGCCTGCTGCAATACGATCCACTAGAATAAGCGTATTACCAGTGTCCTTAATACTATCACATAGTCCGGATATATAGTCCAGTCTATCCTTGTCCTCTAACAAGTATTTAAGCTCACTTTGATAATTTGTATGCACAACTGTATCAATCATTTGTACAACATTCACGTGACACTGTGCAAGTACAC
>UEXM01003062.1_pt1 | contig 11112 bp, 8 predicted proteins | sample 1796661 | NCBI WGS metagenome assembly UEXM01 (sample SAMEA4772469, study PRJEB27181) | metagenome
AGGATATGTACCAATTGTTTGCAATAGCGGGCAAGCTACCACCACTAGAAGCATCGCCGTTGATACCTACCTCAGATACTAGGAAAGACTTATAATTTACCAAGTCCATAGTAAACGCTGCGTTCAATGTATCATTGGCTGAGTTAAGATCATTACCCGCCACTACACCATTGATGTAGATGTTTCCGAAGGTAAGACCACGGAGTTGAATCTTATCGCTGGTCTTGAGTAAGATGTCAATCTTGCTTCCAACTACGTTAGATACAAGTTCGTTAATGTGATAGCTATTGATTACGTTCCCGCCAACACCTTCATGTAGAGAGAGTGTCTGCTTCAATGTATCAACAACTACGTCAACCGATGGTACACTAATTACGTGGTTGCTAAATGGCAACTCACTGTAGTTTCCAGCGAGGGGGGCTTTGACAGCGCCTAATGCAATAGACTGATAAGAGTTGTCACCAAACGCTAGTCGTAAGTTACTTACGTCTACTTCGCTCAGGTCGATGGCGTAGTCTTGTCCGATAAAGCCTACATCGTCAACTTTGATTATGTTCTTAGGGTTATCAGCCAAGCTGCCTACTGCAGAGGTGATTAAGAAACCAATCTTCTCTGTGTTGGAGCCTAGGCCAGTGTAGTGAACTTGAGTGTCAAGAATCTCAGCTATAAATCTAGCTGCTGGATTCAATGTGATTGTAGTTCCAGTTAAGTTGTAGACTTCGTTGATTTGGATGGAGGCTTTAGCGTCACCAGGATTACCGATGCCGTTGACTGCCGAGCGGTTGTTGTCGTACAAACCACTGTCGCGTAGAGTTACGTTAGCTGTACCCCAGAAACATGCTCCGGCGTTCCAGTTACCTTTAACTTCGTTCTGGCTGAACTTGTTGTTGATACCTCCAATTACTAGAAGTCCGTTGTTGGCGTTGTACCCAGAGACGTTCATGCTTACTGTGATGTTCTGAGAACCGTAGTAAGTTCCGCCAGCGGCCAAGTAGATACCCGACTCGATGTTCTCTGTTACTTGGTTACGTGTAACAACACCAGCACCGTTGACTCCACAGTCCTGAACTCTGATTCCTCTAAGGTTCTTAGTGACAGTATTTCCAGTGATGAGAACCTGAGTGATTTCCTCAAGTCGCATAGCACCACCGTTCGAGGCGTTTGACCCAGCGTAGAACGCTTGTAGATCAGTGCCAGTCGAGTCGTAGCCTAGTAAAGCTGTTGTTGTCGAAGGTAAGATCGTGTTCAATGCTGTGCCGTTCCAACCGTTGTTGGTAAACACACAGTCGTCAATCTCAACCTTAGCGGCCTTCTTGATGTAAAGACCGTAACCACCAGCGTTCTTAAACGTGATGTTGTTGAACTTAAGTTCTTTAGTGTTGTCTGTACCTGTAAATCTAAGAAGCGATCCGTTAGTAGCATCGAATGTTGTAAAGGAGATGCAAGCGTCATCGCTACCGTATAAGTATAAGGACTTGTCTGCTGGGAGTGTAATCTCTCCAGAAATCTCAAAGTTACCTTCTAGGTAAATTGAGTCACCGTCATTAGCCGAGCCGATAGCTGTTTCAATAGCATCGTAAGGGTATAGAACCGAGCCATCTTTGACTGTTCCAGCGTACCCAGCTTTAACATAGATGTCATGAATCTTTAGACCAGAGTTCTTGATGTCAGATTGAGTAGCGTTTGCTTCTGCAATGTGATCGTAATCTGTGCCATTGAATACCAAGATATCGCCAGTAGCGTATCCACCACCAGCAGCAGTTACTCGGTAGAAATCACCAAGTACATCTGTTCCTGTAGGGAGTGTTGGACTTGCAGTAGCACCATTGTAAGAACCTTTGTAGGTAGATCCGCTTAGAAGGGCGTCTACGTCACTCTTAAGAGCAATAGGCTCGTCTGAAAAGAATCTGTTGAGTACGTTTGTTTGGTAACGTGTCGGTGTTGCATCACCTTCGCAAACCTGTAGGACACCATCGTTCTGCTCTTGATTGTCTACTGTTGATACTTTATAGATAGTAGCACGGAGTGTTGTGCCGTTCTCAATGTCTAGAGGATGGTCGAAGTACCAAGTGAGGTCTTCATTTATAGCAAGGCCGTTATGCTCAAGGTATTGAACGTATACCGAGATGTCGTTTACAACAATCTCGTACTTTAGCTGCTGGTCGGCTGCAACCACTTCAGCAACTCTAGTTGTGATACCAACACCACTGATATTGAATGGGAAGAAGTTATCTCCATCGTAACCAATAGCTGTATCATTAACTGGTGATCCTCCAAGAGGAACGCTTTGGAAGTCTTGGAAGATACGACTTTTAGGTCTTGTGACACCTTCGCCTGCGAGCTGGTTAGCTGCTAGAGACTGATCTAAGACTTCACCGAATACTGGGTAAGAGTTAGCCTTGTTATCTAAGTCTTCGTAGTAAATGTTAGAAGCACCAGAAGCCATCTTGTGCTTGCCGCCTAGGAAGAAGCCACTCTTGCGAACCTCAATATCTTTTTGAGCGATTAGCCTATCTGATGTAGGGTCGTATTCAAAATATTCGTTAACAACAGGTTTCTCGAACTGCTCGTTTAAGTAAGCTAGGATCTGTGTTCTATCATAATTTAAAGGAGCGGCGGTTAGTTGTTGGCCTTCCTTGTTTCGGATTCTAGTGATCTTGAGTCTTTTTAAGTAAACCCTATACTCTGTTGAAGATCCTCTTTTAAACTCTCTTGTAGATTTGATTACTACTCTGTTTGATTCTGTTGGGTGAGCTAAGGCCTCCACAGAGCCGATGTCTTTGTCACGAATTGTAGATCCCTCGAAAGAGATCATCCCTGTTTTTAGATCTGAGTATATTTTAATTGCCATTTTTATTAACTTCTTTAAATTATAGATTTAGAATTGGATGAATAATGCAATCTCGTTCATAGACAGAACACCTGCAACGTCTGATCTTATTTGGAACCTAGCTTTTCCTGCGTCTCCGACACCGTTAGTGTCGATTGTGTCTCCAATGAAAAACTGAACACTTGGCGCTCCTGAGTAATCCTCTTCAGCACCCGATTCCATAGCTATAGAAGAGCCTTCGATGTGGAAATCTTCTGAGGGTGTTGAGCCTGTGTGTCTATTGAAGCATAATCTGCTGTCTAGTCTACCGCCATCCTCATCTGGATTGAAGCTTAAAGATGCACGGACGTTTGCGTGTGAAGAAGTTTCTAGGCCTTCTAGTAGAAATACGATAGGATCTGCTTGAGTACCTGCACCTATATGACCTGATGCGTTTGCATCTTTCATCGCAGTTACTCTTTCGTCAAAAAGACCCTGTGGATCTACTGTCAAATTGACGTCAAGCCATTGCCCTACATCTTCAGTAGCTATTGTTGTTGGGGTGGCAATTCCACCTGTGAAGTAGAAGTTTGAAAGTAGACCATAATACCCTTGAATATGGTCTCTTGATATTTCTAAACTGGTGTTTCTTATGCCTGAAAAACGTATATATGTCACTTTAATTCCTTTTAATTTTTAAAATGATGAGGTATGAGTGGAATCTTCAGTCTTATATCTATTGATTAGTTTGGCACTCTTAGTGTTCTAAACCCTGTTCCTGCAGAGTCCGCTGCACCAATTCCAACACGTAGTTGATTGCCTGACGTGTCTTTGATTATTACATGAGTCTCTGCGCCTCCTGCATCGGCATCTACTACAAGAGCGTCAACAAGAACCTGTTTGATGTTTTGACCTGCAGTTACTCCATTTGCAATTTGAAATCCTGCGGTTCCGCCTATTCCAGAACCAGTCGATCTTCCAGCTGCCAGTCTGATGTGACCTCCGTTTACGTCGAATTCTGAAGGAACACCTGACCCTGTTCCTGATGTAGGTACGTCTTGGAATTCTACCCAAGATGTTTCCCAGCCAGATGTAACTCCTGGTTCAACGCCTGTTGATGTTTGCAGGGACTTGTACGCTTTTCCATTGTGTTGTACAATGGTTGCATCGCTTGCTAGAAATGGAGAGTTTAGTGTATACGTTGTCGCTACATCCCAAGCTGGGAATCTTGCATCAAAAGCATCTTGGCCGTGTAACGTAATGGTTGTGTTCTCAGGATCTTGATCTCCAATAGTAATGTCGGAAATTGGTGTGTTAAACTTGTGACCCCAAGAGTTTTCGAAGTAGATTTCTTGACCGCCGATCACTGTTTGAACGTCTGTGGGATTTCCATACATCATTTCATAAGAGGGGACGTAAGTCCCTCTACCAAATGCTATTCCGTGGCTCGATAAGGCTACAGCACCTGCTCCAAATGCACAGGAGGACTGACCTAAAGCTGCTGTGTTAGCACCTACTGCTGAGGTTCTCCAACCTCCTGCATATGCTAATTCACCTATTGCTATGGTTTCATCACCACTAGCACAACCGAAAATACCGAGGGCTCCGGATTTATATAACCCAGTCCAGTCAGACTTGGCTTCATAACCTACCGCTGTTGTTCTGTTTTGGTTAGAGTAGGCGTTGTAGCCTATGATTACTCCTTTGGCTTCGTCGGTCGACTTGGTGGAGTTTGCGTTTTGTCCTATTATAACGTGATTTAACCCGTCGAAAAACTCATCACAATGATTAAAGGAGATGGCATTTAAGTTGAAAGACGTAGGCCCGGTGACTGCAGAGGAGATTGCCAGCTTGTTTATTCCACTTGTTGACTTGTTTGTTATAGCCAGCTTGAAATAATATATTCCAGTCGTGGAGATGGTCTTGCCTGTTGAAAAGTCACCCCATCTGGATTGAACGTAGACAGGGTTGTCTAGGATCTCAATATCTAAGTAGATTTCTATGAAATCGTAATCTGTAGCCAAACCTCCTGGTCCGTAGTATGCTCCTATACCCGCATTAGTGTCTATATTTGTTACCTGAAGCTGCCCAGATGATAGGTTAACAGATGCTCCGCCAAACGTAGAGTAGATGTTTGTATCTATAGACTCTGATTGTGAGAATATCTCAGAGTAAACAGTGGGGACATCCGCTAGTGCTACTTTTTGATCCAAAAGAGTATTTACATCTGATTTTGAGTAATCAAGTCTTTCAGGTCTTACTTCAAAAATCTCTAAGGAGTTAATGTAGAATGTGTCTGCTGAGTTAGAAGCGAGTATCACTTGGTCTCCAAATGCTCCTACTCCGGCAGGGGCTGTGAACTTAACTTCATGCACGCCTGAGGTAGTGAGGTTTGCTTCTAAATCCGCCCATTCACTATATACTCTAACTAAATCAACACCTAATGTTACGTTTATTTTTAATATATACTCTACACCGTCTGTTGTGGTGTATTGTACTTCAGTACCTCTAGCTGAACTCGAAGCTGTTACTTCTAATCTGGTGTTAGCCGAGTCATAGCTGGTTACTCCGCCGTTAAAGTTTGTAAACCCTGTGGCGTCAGTTTGTAAGTTGTCTTGGAATACTCTTTCGTATGCAGCGCCTGTATCCGCAGGTGAGTTTGTTCCGTCTGACCCTGCCGGGCCTGCCGGGCCTGCCGGGCCGAGTCCTGTAAAAGATAAAAATGTCATCTTTGCTCCCTTTGCGCAAAAACACTACCTAGTAAAGGCAGTGTTTATTTGGTTTTGTTTAGTTGTCGATTGCGGCGATTACGTTGAATGTAGCTAATGAGCCACTTGCATTTGTGATGAACAAACTTGTAACATCACCTGAGAAAATAGCAGTGTCTCCATCTACAAAAACTACTGGGCTTCCTGAGGCTAGTGTGAATGTTTCTTGAGGAGAACCTGAAGAGTTTGTTTTGACTGTCATTGCTTGAGAGGATTGCATTGAAAATGCTTTTAGCTTTGAGATGTCAACTGCTAGACTGATCTCTTGGTCGGCTGTTCCTGTGGCTACAGACTCTTGGATCTTTGACACTTGATCCGTTGTGTATGAGTCGGTGTTGGTTATAGTGAAAGTTCCTTGAGTAACTGTGCTAGTTACGTAAGTAGTGAATGCCATTTGAAAACTCCTCGGTTTGTTTATTTGAAAGTTAAAGGGGCGGTGCTAAGAGATAAGGTCACCTCCTAACAACAGAGTAGAGAATCTATAACTCTTCTACGATAAATCTATCAAGCTTAGCACCGCAAGTTCTCGCAGAAGATTCGAAGCTTCCAAGCAGGCCTTTTCCTGTGCGAGAATTAGATCAAACTTGTTTCTTGCCCAAGTACTTAGTGATGAACTTTGGGCTAGGGAGCAACCAAGCAACTACAAAGCCTGCAATGAAGCCTACTGAAAGTCTAACTAGGTTTCCTTCGAAAAGTGCTAAAATTTCCATTTTATGTTCCTTTGTGTAGAATTGTTTCCGCTCTTTATTATAGAGGATAATCAGACTTTGGTCAAAAAACACTTGTGTTTCTTGGTTAAAAGAGTTAGACACTCTCGATGGTCGAGTCATTGCCTGATTCTTCTGATTCAATCTCAATGTCCTTTGGTTTGCCGCTGCTGTCGTACGTTATGTTTTCGTCCATTAATCTTGAGGTGATATTTGGAAGGTCTGAAACCTTAACGGCACTTCCCTCTCTCACTCTTACGAAGGCTTCGTCTCCACCTTTGATTGGAGGGTAGCCTAGAGTTCTTCTTCCTTCGTTGATGCTAAGAAGACCGTTTAACATCAGTATATTGAGTGACTGGGCGACAGCTAAAGAGTCTCTTACATCTAAAGGATCGAACTCTATATTTGCTGCGGTTACACCTAAACCTAATCGGAATAATTTGTTTAATTTGTCTTCCCAGTACTTTTGAGAAGGAACTACAATTCTGTCTTTATAAAGCTCTGCTTGGCTAAGACCTTTCCCAGAACCTAGTGAAGCCGATTCGTTGATGGCTAATAGTGCAGATGAAACACCTTCGGCAGTCATGATAGATTGATCGTTTTGACGCTTTGTTTCTAAGAAATCTGCTTCCTTGTGCTCTGCGTCAATTCTTCTGAATTCGATGTCTACGCTTCTTGCAGTGTTGTCTTTTTTGAGTGTTAACACCATAGTTTTCATGGTGTTACCTCTAACCTTCTTTTCGAAGTAGTCAGTGATTTTTCTTCTGAACTTCTCGTCGACCTTGGCGCCTTTGATTATGACGGCATATCGCGGAACACAATTGTGCTCAAAGAACTGCAATAGATAATCTCGGATGTGGTTGTTTGCTAAGATTGCACCTATCGCAGGTACGATGTCAGCGTAACCGTAATATCTTGTGTTGGGGTGTACGTTCGGTAGAAATAAGATTTCGTTTGCTGACTTATTCTTGAAGTTTAGCAAGTTAGCTGAGATTGGTTTTCCTGTAGCCCTGTCTCTTAGATCCCAAGTTAGTTTTTGGTTTTTTAAAACGTTAAGCTCACCGTCCGTCTCTGGTCGGTAAGGTTGTTTTAAGGTCTTCTTCTTGCTTCTCGAAAAAGGATCTTGCTTTAGAGTGCAGACCTTGTCTCCAAAAGTCTGGTAGTAAGTATATGTAGGTGTGGAAGCTCCTTCTGAGGTGTCGTTTGTGTGAATCTCTACGAAACCTTCCCAACCTTCTAGGACATACAAATTGGCTGCGGGGAAGTGACGCCAAGAGTCGATCTTCCCGTCGAAAGACCTGATGATCTCGAAAGCAGACCAACCTACTGCTTCTTTGTCCATTCCTACTTTTTGACAGGTATCTTTGAAGCTTGCTGTCTTGTGACAGTTCTGCATAAAGTTAAGTATTTTGTCTCTATCTGCTTGGAACTCGTCTTCTGTGACTGTTTTCCCGTAGTCTCCAAAAACAAGCTCGTCAGTGTCAATTGAGTCTCTTTTTATTGGATGCGCAGGTACGATCTTGCAATCCCTTCCTACAGTGTCTGTGACTTTTGTTTTAACAGCTTTGAAGTGTACTTCGTTAATCTCAAGAAACCTAGAAAAGCAATCTGGATCGTAAGGCCTAGGGGCAACCTTCCCTACTACGCTTGGAATAGATACGGAAGTCAATGTGTTGTATTCTCTGTTTGATTGCGTAGAGTTTTTCAAACTCTTGCCTACCATGTTTTTCAAAACTTCTGTGTCTGAAGGTGCAGAAGTGCCTTCGGAGATTGCCATCAAGTCGCGAATATCTACGGGGTCTGAAGACACGCCGTTGTCGTCTAAGAAAATAGTTGACATAGCACTGTCATCCACTTCTAAGGTTTCAATGTAATCATCGAGATCTGCAGTTTCTGAGAAAGTATATTTACTTGACATTTTTTCTTAACCTATATGAATTGAGTCTAAGTCTAGAGTGTCTTCTAGCATAGATGCTGCAGCAAGATTTCTGTAGCAGTCGCTGTGTCTGCTATGGTCGTTATTACTACCTTCCCATGAAACTATCAACTTCCCTGAACGATCTTCGTTGATAACTCTTGATAAGGCTTTCATCTCTGCCTCGAAAGTACCATCTAAAATATCTCGATAGTTTTCTGGCAGAATAATTTTCTTTAGTTTGTATTTTGAGTATGACTTGTCTAAGGCCTCGGTTCTGTCGGTATTTAATATAAGATCGTTGAAGTTGTACTTCATGTCCCTGTCCGAACCTGACCCTTGGTATTTACATTTCCATACGTCACACATTGCTGTTTCTTGGAAGTTGTTTGAGAACATCTTTTCCGGGCCGATATCTATTACGGCACATTCAACATTGTATCTCTCAATTAAATCGTGAAGCTCGTAGTCCCCTTGAGGGTCTAGCTTTCCGATGTAAACTAAGCGTTGTTTGTTTCCTTCAACGGAAGCTATGCTGACGTCGAGATGTGAGGGTGATACGTCGATACCCATAGCACATTTTACGTCAGGTGTGTCAACTAAGCTCCAAGTATGGTATCCGCAGTTTTGCTCAAGTGTGAAGAAGTAATCTTCTTCAATGCAGTTCTCAAGGACGTTTTGGCTGATCTTGTGACCTACGTCAGAGAAGGCTTCTGCCAGACGTCTCGCGTAAAAGGCTGACATCTTCGAAGGCTTGCCTATTGCATCTCTGTACTCAAACCAAAGGGAGGATACTTTTGCAAGAGGTGAGATTAGAGATGGCATTTTGTAGCCGACGATTCCCTGCTCTGATTCTGCAGTAGCTTCATAGAAAGCATTTGAGGCGAATCTATCTATGTTCCCATCGCAGCCCTCTTCTGGGCATTTGATTAGAACATCTCTTCCGCATCCTGGTTCCCATTCCTTGTCTCTTAAGTTACAACTGACGACAACCCCATCTTCATTCTCTATCTCTTCTATTACAGATTTGAACCAATCTAGCTCATTGAACTTTCCACACTTTGTGCAAGGGCATTTTCTTACACGCTTGTCTGACTTCTCATACCACTGTGAAATGAAACCTTTTGAATCTGAAGGGTTGGATACAAATCTTTTGAACTGGTGAATTGACCCGTCTAAACGTCCTAGACCGAGTTCAATGTTCTCTACGCCTTCTCCTTTGATTTGATCTGTCTCGTCAATAACTATAATGTCGGCTGAGAAGGATGTCATTTCGGATCTTACGTTTGCCGAAACGAATCTGATCATTCCTTTACCGAACTGCAACTGCTCGACAGAGTTGGCTACAGATTCTTTCTTGATCTTCTTGTATTCAGGAGAGGTACTGATAGGTCTTAGGATTTTCTCCTGTACGTACTTGTCTCTCATTTTGTTGTGTGGCAAAACGTAAAACACATTCAATCCGCAGTAAGCTGCGGCAAGGATGTAAATGATCAGCATGTCCGTCTTGCCAATCTGAGTCGCCCCGACAATCACAACATCCTTGAATAAAGCAATGTCATCGTAAAGCTCAATCATATGTTGGAAGGTATCGAAACGCATTCTCTCGCCACTCATGTTTCTGTGACACTCTGTGGCGAATTCGTACATCTTCTTCTGGATGTCCAGACGAGAGATGTAGGATATTTGATCCTCTTTCGATAAGTTTTTTAAGTCCAACATGTAATATATTACTCGGTATCTTTTCTTTGACTAGGAATCCTCAATGAAGACGGATCTATTTTTCTAAAGTTGAAAGAGCTTTCCTCTTCTGAGTGGAAGTCCTCCCTGTTTTTAAGCCTTTCGTTGCAGGCTATTGTGTCTTTGCAGGTGGAAGATTCTGTTAGGTTGCTTCTTCCAACCATAGCTCTACATTTCTTGCAGATCATAGGATTGAATCGTCTCCAATCTTCTTTAAAACACTTTCTTGAATTGAAGGGTTTCTTTGACTTAGTTTAGCCATTAAAAGAGCCTGAACGTCCTCTGTGTTCTTTTCCTTCAAGGAAACATCTTCTTCATTGTTTGAAGGATCTGCATCTTGTAAGGTGGAGTGGAGGCTTTCCGCTTGAGCAGAAGGCAAAATACCTACATGCTTCTTTAGATTTATGAGTTCCTTTTGAAGCGAGAAGATTAAGCTGCCTACGTCCTTGAAGTCTCGGATGGAGCCTTTCTTCTTAACTTCTACTTTGTTGCCGTCTCCGTCAATCTCTTCTACTTTGTATCCGGTTCTTAGGCCAGCCTGAACCTTTTTGTACATGTCAATGTCTGCTTCAAGCTTGTAGACAGTCTCAAGGAAGTGATCCTTGTAAGTCTGGCACTCAAGTTCGCTCATTCTTGATTCGCGACCTTTTGCAAGTAATTGATATATGTAGGAAGGGTGGCAGCTAAAATACATAGCAATAGCCTTAACATCCTCACCTGCATTTCTGAGGTGGGTGGCTAGAGCTACTTTCTCTTCGGTCTTTTTAAGAGTGCTTGGGTCGGGGAGGTTGTGACCAGTGATCTTGAAAAAGGTTTTAAGGAAGTCAGATGACATTTTTTAAATCTCCTGTGTTTGAGTACACATTACTATAGTTGTTCTTAGATTAAATGTCAAATAATCGGAGTAGGTGTAAAAGTTGTCGTGATTTAAGCCAAGCATTTGCTAGATAACATAAAAACTCGAATATACTGTACTAACGGGACACTTACTTTCAAAAGGAGATTACAGTAAATGATTCGCCAAACTGTCCTTTATTGTAGGATGCAAACATTGTTAACACCCTTAGGGGATAAAATTCGCGGAACTCTTTTTTGAAAGATATCTTGACTTCTATTTCCTGGTTTATATAATTAATTACCAAGAACGTTGCGTAGCAACCGTATGCGAAGCAT
>UEXM01003063.1_pt1 | contig 11107 bp, 7 predicted proteins | sample 1796661 | NCBI WGS metagenome assembly UEXM01 (sample SAMEA4772469, study PRJEB27181) | metagenome
TTGTGCATCATAGAAATTGATAGCGTCAACTGCATCTGGAAATGTTCTTGCATTTCATTTAATTCGGATGCTTGTAGTGAAAACCCAGGCCTGAAAGCAACGAATTGATAATTTTTATTATCATCTCCATCGATTCCACCATCATTTGAGAGTTCTTGTGATTCTACTCTACTGTAATAGGGAGAAGGACGAAGAGGAAATGATACTCCTTCTGCTCCACTATAAAAAGGTTGTTTATGTCTGTATGCCATAGTTGCTCCTATTATCCAATTATAATCTCATATGTGATTGACATTGAGTCTTGTTTCATTTTATCGATATTGACTGGTGAAACATTTCGTGTTAAGATTTCTGTTTTGTATAAATCAATATTATTTCCACTAACGGAGGTTGGTTTAACTACGTCAGTGATATTATATTTAGTTCCATCACTATCGGTTAGTTGACCACCAGTGGTATATTCTGTTAAACTTTTAGTTTTTATTTCTGCACTTACTGTTATGTTATTTACATTCTTTAAAGAACTTTTGATTACTTTATCAGTGTGATAGGATTGACCTGATTGCGATCCACCCTCCTCGGTGAGGCTTGAACCATAACCACCTTTACCACCCCCACCAGAACCAGAACTCACCCCTTCACTAGAAGATGATGAACCTCCACCAAAAGTGTTTGATGCTAGTAAAATAGAACTATCGACATTTTGGAATTGTATCTGTATAGATGGATTTAGTTTAATCGTTTCCTCGGCTGCTTTACCAGACAAAGCATTGATTTTATCAGAACCGTCTTCAAAAAGTTTACAAACACCATAACGATTGAATGTTTTTTGATCTGTAGTTGCTTGAATATCTTTCTTATGAATTGTTTTCTGTAACATCACAGCAGTAGGAAGAATAGATGAAATCATTTTAGAAGGACCACCAATTGGGAATAAGTTAACTTCTATATCATTAACAGAAAGTTCTGGGAACATATTATTCCATTCGTCTTCTCTTACACGAATATTTGAATATCCAAATCCATGTTCTGTTGGTTTTTCTAACCCAGTAATAAAAACATCTGTTCCATTCGTTTCTGTTGCAATACGAACTTCTGCAAGTGCATCTCCATCCCCCTCTAATGGAACAGCCCATAAATCTGGTTTGTTCACATACGAAGATGACATCTTTCTTTTTTCTTTTTCTCTTGGAAGAGTAATTAATAAACTAGAAACTGCACCAGATAAATAGTTTTCACCATACTCAGTCAACCTTGCAGTTACATCAGCCGACGAAGTGGTTGGTATATTTTTATTATTAATAATATCCTGATAAAAACTCTTTTCATTATAATCGATTGTGCATGGACAAGGACCACAACTGTTGCTTGTTATTGAATGTTCATTACATTCATGACATTTACCACCAGTTCCTGTGGTAGCACCTTCGCCTCTCCACATATTGAAAACATATTTTTTATCTAAACCCCTTGCTATCTCAACACACTCATAACATTTACTCTCTAAACATTTGTATAAATTTCCAGATCCAAATGTTAAACCTTTTATCGTATCATATCCACCTTCTTTATGATATAGACAACAAGTTCCGCATTTTTGTTCTTTTCCGGGTCCGCATATACTAGATGCTTCTCCCTTCACACTAGTTCCAGAGTATTTGTCAAGGTTATTGGAAACCATCACAGAATCTTCTAGTGGTATATACTTATTGCTAACATAAGAATTTGCACCATCTGGAACTGCTCCTATAATACAATAATCAATACCATCAGAGTTTGTTTGAATACTTCCATCAATAGCCTCAACACCCAATTCGTGTTTTGGTGGAGACATCCCGTCAATTTCCGTTTTATTGTTTTGCACTCCAGAAAATCCAACCACAAGTGCAATCAAATCTGGTCCAGAGTTACTTTTAACCACCCAATAAGGTTGAGAATTTTTGGAGGTAAGTCTTCCAAGATTACTATCAGAATAATAACCAGGCTTAAAGTCTGTTCCTACTCTCCAGTTTGCATGGGAACCAGAAGGAACTGGAGAAACCAATTTAATGTCTCCGGGATTAATTGATTCAACATATCCTATACTTGAAACATCAGACTTAGATTGCTGTGTGTTTTCCGATGTGACATAATTTTCATCAGTTTCTGCCAAAAAGAAACATAACTGTTCTTCTTGAAGAGATCGCAGAATAAGTCTTGATGTTATATCTCTGGTTATAGAATTATCATAGATTTTAGACATTTTTTAACTCCAACATGGTCCTGCATTTGTATCAGAATATGCAGTGCAACCTGTAATTCCTAAGTTTGGACTTCTATCTAGTGGTGCAAGATATATGAAGTCACCAATATATATCTGTCCGAAAGGTACACTGTGAGCCGAATCACCACAAATTCCATCAGCCCAATGAGGATATGCGAATATTGGTTTTTCTACACCCTCGAAACCATGACCAGGAAGTGAAATTGATCCTGGCCCTTGACCTGCCCAAGCATCACCATAAGTCCATCCTATCGTTCCTTCTCTACCGGCAGAACCACCTTCAAAACCAAATCCCATCATAGTGGGTCCTTGATAACCTGCAAAGGTTGCACCACCCGAACAACCTACACATTGTCCAAAACTATCATTTGATAACATTCGATATGCAAAATAGTTGTGCAATTGGGGACTCTCGGCATCCGAGTATCCACCTTCATAATCATCTGGGGGAATATAATCCTGTTCAGTTCTTTCGTAAAATCCTTTTATACCAGCAGGATGAAGAATGTTTTGAAGAACATCATAGTAAATTGGAAGACCTGTATCCACATCAACAATATCTACACCTGTCTTTAAAAGATAAGAATAATCTTGATACCAATAACTATCTTGTAATTTATGAGGACCGTTTAGATAACTACCACCCAAATGACCACTTATGTATGACCCTGATCCTTCAGGATTGATTCCCCAATTTAATTCTTCAAATCTACCACCATTTAATCTTAATATATTTTTCTTAGGATAATCTATATTAATATCTGATGCATCAAAAAGAGTAGAGAAGAAATATTCATATGCTTCTTCAGTACTTTTTCTTTGATACAACCCCTGTCGAATATTTTTTATAAATCTACGAATTTGAGGACCTGTATCTGTACCACCAGGCCCCGCTGTTGCTCCAATAAACCATTCAGGAAAACTGGGAACGTATGTGTATGTAAAATGTTTTAAAAACTCAACTGGCGTTTCATCTAAATCTAATAATCTTCTCAACCCAACAGTATTAAATGTCGCAGTGCTTAGTTCATATCCACCATCATTGTATAACCAATCATAGTATGATTGTGTAAAGGGAACTAACTTACCCGAACCATCACTAGTTCTGCTATTAATCCAAAGGGGAAAATTTTCTGCAACATCTATTACATTTTCTACAGGATCATCAATACTCAATAACTCTTCGCCCAAGATAAGCATCTTGTAGTTTATATTCTGAGGCGAATTTCCAAAAAATATCGGTGAACCGAAAAACATATATTATACCCTTACTAATGATATATCAAAGGTGTAGTTTGATACCATATTTTCCTTAATATCCAAAGTTTGATTGTCAGATTCAGGATCTACTGTTATTCTAAATGGTTCATTTGCTAATGCTCTATTAGCAAATTCTATTGCACCCGTTGCTGGATAAAATTTTCCATAGGAACCTAGATTTACTTGCAAAGTACCATTGTAATATCTTGCTCGGATTTTTTGACTACCATCAGATGCAACTACTTCGTCTTCTAAAATATACAAGTGAATAAGATTATTTTCAATATTTAAACTTGGGTGTGGTTCAAATTCAGATGAAAATAAACTGTTAGGTTTGCATCTATTTTTAAAAGAAGTAGAACTTACAATACCAGATACTGAAACTCTAGTAGTAGAGGACATCGTAATGTGAATATCAGAAAAACTTGCATTTAATGATTTTGATTCAACACTATTTATGCACTCTGCTATCTCGTAAGAATTTATATTCTGTTCAAATCTAGTTGGATATTTTTTATACAGTTCTTGCTGAATTAAACTTTCTAGTCTTTCTCTGGTTAATTCAGTTCTGAGTGGTTCAAAGGGAATCTGTGCTGAAACACGATACTGATATGTTTCTGGATTTACAAATTCAGGTAGAATTGTAACGCATGTTTTCTTTTCTAATATTTCAATTGCTCTTGATGCTGCCACAGGATCAGACTCTGCTGTTTCTGCTAACGAAACAAAAACTCTACCATATCGAGGAGGTGTCATTGTTTCTCCTCCCCAAACATTGAACTGTGCATATGGATCCTGGCTTCCACCAACAAAACCATTTTTTGCCAGTAATGCTCTGCAATCATCAACAGTTACTGCTCTGTCTTGCCCTGCAAACCATTTAGGAGCAAAGAAACGAATCATTTCAATATCTGGAGTATCAGTACCACCTGAACTATTTGAAATAACATCCACGGCAGCATTTCCCAATTGACCACTTGCCGAGATGCTCCAATTACCAACACCATTTGCTGACTCCCCACTGCTTGTGAGGTATGAAATTCTAACAGGAGTTTCATCAGAAATTTGTTTTCCCAATTGTCCTACAGAAGAACTTCCAAAATTGCTACCAAACACAACGAAGAATCCTAATTCTGATCTTTCAAGCCAATATACTCTACTGTCTTGTGATAAATTACTCTCAGTAGAACTTGCTCTAGACCATTCTTCCCACTTAGCAATTCCATCTGTTGGATTAGGATTCCAAACTTCGATAGTTATGGTAGAGATGTCAGTGTCTAATCCTGAAATAAATCCTTTTTGTGTTGTTGAATCTACAGACAGAGGTTGTTCTCTATTTAAACTTTTACCTTCGGAAAACGAAACTAACGCCTCACCGTCTAAATCTAAAGAATATGCTTCTGTTGTATAAAAATTATACTGCAACCCAGAATTATTATTCCCAATAATTCTTGTGTATCTTGGAACTTCTGCGTATGCTCCACCCGCTCTTATTTTACCTCTACCTCTTGAAGAAGTTTTACCCGGAACAACATAACCTAGAGGTTTAACAAGAGATATGATAGATTCGTCTCTCTGTGCAGTATCCAAGAACATTTCACTAGCAGTCATGTTTGCATAGTATGCATAATACATGGTGTTGTATGCGAGTACATCTAGAATTGTATTTAGAGCAGAACCTTCAAAATCATAGTCTAAAAAAGTATCTTGTTGTTTTAGGTGTTCTTTGATACTACTTTTTATGGCATCAAAATTTAAATTACCTAGCATCGGATTAGTTGTCATTTTATCTTACCTTTCCTAAAGTCAAACTTATGCTTTCTTTGATTGGATCTTTTGTCCCAGTCATTATTGCATAATTGATTGTTACATCCATTCTATTCAAATCTGACTGGTTTATATCATCGAAATCTACAGATATGAGAGAAACTCTTGGTTCATATGCAACAAATTGAGAAGCAATTTGTTTCTCAAGTAAAACCACATCTAATGGACTAATATTCTCAAACAGCATATTATGGAGTCCAACCCCATAACCCCTATTGAAAGGTTTTTCGCCACTTCTGGTAAGAACTAAATTTATAACAGACTGTCTAATAGCATTTCTATCATATTTCACAGAGACATCATTAACGAATTCATTTTTGTTGAAATCTACATCTACATCTGAATATTGGTAATCTCTGGACACTGTTTATTTCCTTGTTTTGTTTACTAGTATGTATAATGATAAATTTAACTTATGAGCCAAAAGTTCTACTAAACCAACTCTCTGTTGTTCCCTTATCTGGATCAACAGAACAACTATCTCTCATAAGAACAACAAACATTCTATGGGTGGTAGGAGAAACAACATGTTCAATACCGTGCAATAACCATCTACCAGAAATTCTATGTTTTTCAAAATCTCCTTCTGGTTTGTCTGGGCTGGGGTCACCCGCATACACTGATATAATTTGACCCGGTTGCAAACTAAAATCACCATCCAGAATAATTACACATTTTTGAGCATTCAGGAGAATCATTTGAGCATTTCTCCATAAACCAGTATTTTTTGGCGTATCCCAATATGTTGCATGTGTTCTTGTATATTCTAGATAATCTTTAAACTCTTTTCCAACACAAGGACAATTACAACTACTAGGATTCTCTTGATCACTCCAGAGACATCCCAACCATTCTTCACCCAATTCACTTTCGATTAAATCACACTCTTTTATTGCTTCCAGTAGTTCCTTTAATTCTTCGTCGGTGGGTTCTTTTAAATCTTCTTTTGTTACAACCTTTTCCCCACTCCATTGATATAAACCCTCTCCGTCTTCTCCGCCGGGATTGACAAAAGGACCTTGACCTTGTGATGGTTCTTCTCCTACAAGTTCAAGGGTTTCCTTTTCATTACCCAATTCCTCATTTATTCTGTTTATCTGGGCGTCTGAATCTGGAATTAGTTCTTGGCAAGGACAATTACAAAATGGTTCATTATCATCACAGTCTGAATTGTCAACAGGTCCATCTGGATTTGCACATGAATATTTTGTATCTACACCCCAAATAGAATGCCCCAACCTCATGTTGGGCCATACTTCGTTTGCAAACTTTTTCAGTTTTACAACATATTCTGGATCTCTATATGACATGTTTTATCTCCGTTATATTTATACTACTCATAGAATGAACAACCATTAAATTGTCCACTAGGAGTGGTTATACAACCACAGCAAGTTCCACAAAGTGCAATACAGTCCGCTTGTGCTTGATCATTTAGATTATCACAACATCCGCCTGGTGGTGTTGTTATTGGAGGCTCAGTTGTAGTAGTCGTCGTGATGTCATCTTCCAGTCCGTCACCTGGCCCTTCTGTTGTAGTGATTGGAGGATCGGTAGTTGTAGTGGTAGTAGTGGTGGTAGTGGTAGTGGTAGTGGTAGTGGTGGTAGTGGTTCCACATTCTTCCTCAGAACCACAGAATCCACTATCAAGACAACAGAATCGACAATCACTGTCACTTTCACACCCGCCGCCGGGAGGTTGAGTTGTAGTGGTAGTGGTAGTAGTTGTTGTGCATCTATCTTTACAACCTTGTCCGGGATACCAGAAATGTTCTCCATGAGATTCATCACCGTTACAACAAGACCATACAGGACACTGAAAATCTATTTCTCCCTCTTGATCAATGTATTGAACACAATCACGATGTTCACAATGAGGTACAAATCCATGTTCCACTTCCAAACAACAAGCACCCAATTGCGGAAGAACACAATCTACTTCTTCACAGGTGGGACAACAGGTATTGTTTATACCTTCTGGGTGTATGTACCTCGAACCCTGCCATCTTCCTGCTCGTAAAAAACAATCCCAAACATTTGTTTCTATGCAGTCGCCACTAGGCAAACAACATGCCGCGGTAAGAACACATTCATTATTTTCCCAATTTGGGCCGTCATTGTCTCCCATGTTATCCCAAAACATAGGCCCGCGATCTTCTGGACATGTTGGTGGTTCTACACCGTCTGGTAGTTCAGAACTACTTAAAAACTCTTCGCAAAGGAATTTCCAAAAATCATTATTGCAATCTCTCAATCTTAATTCTTCTGGTGGTGTGAAAGTAGCATTTCCTTCATCATCAAATATCACATTATCAATATTCAACGACTCGTTTTCATAATACTCATCTGCAATTTGAGTTGCAGAACCTCCCCAAATATCAGAATCGAACACCACAACAACAGCACCCGCACCATTCTGTTTCCATACAACAGTACATGCAGGTTTATCACAACTTCCCACTAATGGTCTACCTCCAGATTTTCTATCTGGTATCAATCCTCCAGAAACAGAACAATCGAAGGAAAATGATAAGTAATTTTCTTCTTCACCTTGTTGTTTCTTGAACAGTGGTTCTATAGTTTTCTGACAACATGCATTTGGTTTATCTTCATCGTCAAATTGAATCTCATTAATATATTCATATTGCTCATCAAATTCAAACCATTCAACTGGAGTTTCTTCCCCTTCCATTTCCTCGTCAGTCCATGCACAATACTCTGCAAATTCTTTAAGAAGTTCTGAAACTTCATCACCAGGAAGGACTATAAAATCAGTATCGGGTTCGTCGCAACCTACACAAGATTTAACTGAATAATATTTACCCGGTTGGTAAAACTGCATTCTGTTTTGACAAGAACCAAACTGTCCACCTTTGGATTCTCCCATAATTACAAGTTTACCACCAGACCTAACCCAATCACGAACCCATGTCCAATCCTCTCTGTTTGTTGAGGGAACGGTAACTTTATCTGATCCACAATTTGGTAACGAGTCGTTCACATTCTCCTCATCAGCACCAAAATTTCTACCAAGAGAACCAACAAATGCCAATTTATGACATCCTATATTTTCTTCTGTACATTCCATTGTACAGTTTCCCTCTGGTTTTAATGGTCCCCCCCAATTTTCTCTCCAGTCTTTCATCACTTGTGGAGTCCACGGAAGAAATCCCCAAGGAGAAGCAAATTGATAGAACTGTAGTTCTGGTGGATTCATTGGATATAATGACCAACATTCCCTCTCATAATCTTCTGCCCATGAATCGCATTCAGGTGGAGATGGATAATTGGTATCAAAGTTGAATTGTTCTAAGCACTCTTCGCCTACAAACAAATTACTTGGATGTCTATCCCGAATCCATTCTACATTTGCATCAACTGGAGCAGGAGTTTCTTCTAACATCCATGAATATGTCGGAAATCCTATTGCACAAATTGGACAGTCGCCAGATGTTTCTTCGTAACGATATTCGTTACCGTTACATGGCTTATTTCCGCATCCACAACAACATGTTCTATGGGTTCTTGTCATAATTTATCTAAGGACAGTTACAAAGTCCATCGTGTGCATTCGGCACGTCAAAGAAGAATATTTCCACTGGTTCATCACCTGCATTATTATCTATATCACCTGTAGCAGTCATACCTTCTAGAACATACATTGGAACTTTATACATCTGTACTAGATGTTTATGAAAATATACATCTGCACCATCTTCCACTTCGCATGGATTATCATCTACCTTGAAGTATCCACCAACTGGCATCATCTGGTATGCTTCAGGGTAATCATTAAAGTCATCATCTGCAACATTAATTCCAGGTCCAACAAAAACATTATCGCCTTCTGTTGAATTGAACAATTCATTTATATTCCAGGCAGCAGACATTGTTGCTTCATCGTCTATGCTTCCTTCCATACCACCGGGAACAGTTGCTATCGTAATGGGTGCATCATCTTCTGTTAGGGGTGGATTATCAGGATGCATTGTTTGAATGTCATCAGTAGGCCACATCTCTACTTCTCTCCAAGAGTATTTGTATATCCCACCCCTATCATTATCTTGAACTATTTTTGCATCATCAATGACAGCAAGGAATTGAAATTTTTCCACATCACCTTTATCACAGCAAACTGAATGTCTATAAACATCCCATTTCTCTTTTAGGTTTTTCTTTTCAATGTATTTTTTGTATGTTTCTCTTGTTGGTTTTTTTATCTTGTTTTCTATAGTCCAAATAGTTGATGCTTTTAAATCTGTAGCATCATTCATTTCTTGCCACAAATGTGGTTCGGTGGGACCATATTTACCTTGTGTATAAGAACTTGCAAGTTTATCAAGAGGGTTTGGATTGCTAGTGTTGTATTGATGACTATAATAACCATAGACTGGATTCACAAAGGCATCTCTGGAGGGATAATCTTCTGGATTTTTTGTATCCCACGCATCTTTACCATATTCAATTCCAAATAACTCTGATCCCTTTGGTTCTGGTAAAAGTTTATATGTTTCTATTCTGCCACCATCAGAATATCCACCCCATTGTTGGGAATCTCTATGATAATCATAAGTAATTATTTCTCTTTCACCATATTCATTTGCTCCCCTCTTTTGATGGGTTGTCACAAAGTCCATATATTGCCAATAAGGATCACTATAATTGGGTTTCACATATTCATAAAAAGAAGAGTATGCTCCAAACTGCCAAGCACCAATGTGATTCCATTCACTTGTACTCACGATTGAATGTATTCGAGGATGTCCTGGATTCCATTTATCTGGTGGTATCAGTAAGTCATCGGTTACGACATACTCTCGTTTTCCCTTTCCTCCTTCTCCACCTGGTCCCGTCGCATCCGCTGCGTCATTCTCAACTCCCTCTTGAATAATTTTCCTCACAGATTTAAAATGCCACCCATCCAAATCTTGCCAGAAACAATAATTTACACCTAAACCATCTTCTGTCACAGCATACTCTGTCAGTGTGTTCAGCATAGCAGTAAGATTTTGTGATGGAGTGTCTTTACCCCAAGGATAAGTCATGTGGTTTTTTTTCAACCAAATGGTATTTTTAGTATTTTCAATATCTGTAAAGTTTTCAAATTGACCTGCTAGTTGATTTACCAAACCCTGTTCACCACTCGGTTCCCAATTTTCTTCTGAAGCAATCTTTCCTATGAAACCCTCTTCCTGATATCCAGAATCTCCCCAATTGTTAATATAAGATTCACAAGCAATAAGATTTACTTCCCAACCAACTCCTTGTTTTTGAAAATTTGAGAATCCACCTTCAGTTGCAAGATCCCCAACAAAGTGAATATTTTCCACACACATCTTAAATTGTTTTGTACTATCCTCAATGCCTGGGTTTTTCACCTTGAACATTACATATTCTGAGGCGTTGATATTAAAGGCAGTTCCCAATGTACCTGGCTCTCTAAATTTTACTTTGCCGGTCATGCCCGGAGTGAATATATCAGTTGTAAGGGTAAATCCTATTAATAGAGGATCACCTTCACCGAACTCTTCTGGATTTGGATATATCTGAAGAATGTCTCTCCCATTTTTTTTATAAATGGTAATTTCTTCAATGTCAACATCAAATCCAAATTCTCTTTCTTCTGCACTCATTTTATATTCCTAATACTGAAGTAATCTAAGTGTTCCTCTTGGTACACCGGGACCCAATAATAACGATATTTCTTCTAATAATTGAGGCACCAAATTTGGGGATAGAAGATTAATAGTTCTATTC
>UEXM01003066.1_pt1 | contig 11105 bp, 5 predicted proteins | sample 1796661 | NCBI WGS metagenome assembly UEXM01 (sample SAMEA4772469, study PRJEB27181) | metagenome
TGGCTGCCGAAGATCCTCAACAATGCCTACGATCCACGTAATGTGCCCCACACGGAAAAGCAGGCACTGACCATCGGTATGGGCATGACCGAAAAGCAGGGTGGCTCCGATGTGCGCGCCAACACCACCCGGGCGTATCCGGTTGCTGCCCAAGGCTCCGGTGAAGCCTATGAACTGGTGGGCCACAAGTGGTTCACCTCTGCGCCCATGTGCGATGCCTTCCTGGTGTTGGCCCAGACCGACAATGGCCTGAGCTGTTTCCTTGTGCCGCGTTGGCGCCCGGACGGCAGCAAGAACCCGATCCAGGTGCAGCGCCTGAAAAACAAGATGGGCAACGTCTCCAATGCCTCCTCCGAGATCGAACTGCGCGGCGCTCTGGGCTGGATGGTCGGTGACGAGGGCCGCGGGGTGCCGGCCATTATCGAAATGGTGGCCATGACCCGCTTCGATTGTATGGTGGGGTCCACCTCCGGCCAGCGCCAGGCGGTGGCCCAGGCGGTGAACCATGCCATGGGCCGCGCCGCTTTCGGCAAGACCCTGATCGATCAGCCGTTGATGCGTAACGTGCTGGCGGACCTGCAATTGGAGGTGGAGGGCTCCCTGGCCATTACTATGCGTATGGGCGAGGCGCTGGATAACACGACCCTGGATCCGACCAACGAGCACGAGAAACTGCTGCTGCGACTGGGCTTGCCGGCGGGCAAGTACTGGATTTGCAAGCGCACCCCCTTCCATGCCTACGAGGCCATGGAATGCCTGGGTGGCAATGGCGTCACCGAAGATTTCATCATGGCCCGCCTGTACCGCGAGGCGCCCATCAATGCCATCTGGGAAGGCTCCGGTAATGTGCAGGCCCTGGACATGCTGCGGGCCCTGGCCAAGACCCCGGCGGTGCTGGAGGTGTGGTTCGCCGAGCTGGCGAAAACCGCCGGCAGTGATCCCCGCCTGGACAAGGCGGTGACTTCGCTCAAGCGGGAATTTGCTGATATGGATGAAGCCGAATACCGGGCCCGGGACATCGTCGACCGGTTGTCCCTGACCCTGCAGGCCAGCCAGCTGGTTGCCGCCGGTAACGGGTCGGTCGCCGAGGCCTTTATCGCCTCCCGCCTGGGTGAGCACGGTGACCGTAACTACGGGACCCTGCCGCGGGGACTGGATCTGGATACGATTTTGCGGCGGGCAAACCCTTGGGAAAGCAGTTAACAGTGAACAGTTAATAGTTAACAGCGACGCGGTAGAGCACCACGTAACGGAAACGCAAGAGGCCGCGCCTAAACGATGGGCGCGGCCTCTTTGCTTTCAGAACAGATAACGCCGTTTCGCGCCGCTGTTAACTATTCACTATTAACTGTTAACTATAATTTTAGTTTGCCCGCGATCTCGAACCACATGGCCCGGAAGGCCTGGGCGGAGGGGGTGTAGGGGGCGAATTCGCCGACCGGGGCACGGTGGTCGCCCATCTGCTCCACATGGGTGGAGTAGGGAATCCAGGTCTTCAGGCCGCCTTTCATGCTCTTGGGGCGTTTGACCAGCATTTCCACATGCAGGTCCCGGTGGCGGTCCACCATGTTGAAAAAGGGCACCACGGTCAGGTTCTTGTAATTCTTGCTCTCCAGCCACTCCAGCACTTGCTCGTAGGCGCGTAATGACAGGTGAGTAGGGATCACCGGCACAAACAGGTAGTCCACCGCCGCAAAGATGCTTTCCGCCACCGGGCTCAGGGTGGGCGGGCAATCCAGAATCACCAGCTCGTAGCTTTCCCCCAGCGGGGCGATAAGCTGTTTCAGGCGGTTCTTGGCGCCGCCGTTTTCCAGCAGTTTGATATCTGCATTGCGCATTGAGATGTCGGCGGGGATGGCATCCAGATTGGCCCAGCGGGTTTCCCGCTTGAGTCGGCCGATGGGTTGTTTGCCCTTGATCAGGTTGCCGGCCTTGTAGCCGTCGCCGTCATCCACCCCCAGATAGAAACTGGCGGCTCCCTGGGGGTCCAGGTCCCAGAGCAGGGTACGGTGCTTCCAGCGTGCGGCATGCCAGGCCACATTCACGGCCGAGGCGGTTTTGCCCACGCCACCTTTCAGGTTGTAAAAGGCTATGGTTTGCATGACGTCCCATTCCTGTAAGCTTGCAAAAAGCGCTACGATATTGGTTATTGGCACTGGCGCCGCCGGATAACCGGCACAAAGGCTGGGCTCAGGCTAGCATGAACCGGATGGATGTCCCACGACCAGACTGCCTACAGCGGTCCCCGGGTTGTGATGAGGGCCCACAGGCTGTTTAATAGCCAGCCAAAAACGTGCCCGAGAGGGCCATAACTCGACGCTACAGGTACCCAGGGTGACAGCGACGAAACGCTACCAGGTCTTTATCAGTGCCACCTTTCCCGATATGCAGGGGGCGCGCCAGGCATTGATGTTGCCGATGATTGAGCACGGCATGATACCCACCGGCCTGGACAGTTCTGCCGCAGATGGCAATACCTTGCTGCCGGTGATCCAGAAGCTGATCGAAACCAGCGATTATTTTGTCCTTATTGTGGGTGGGCGCTACGGCACCCTGTCGCCCATGGGGCTCAGCGAGCTGCACCGCGAATACATTTTTGCCGCCACCAAGCGCAAACCCATCGTTGCCTTTATCCATGATAATCCGGCCATGCTGCCTTCTGACCAGCAGGAGCCTACCCGTGATGGTCAGGTGCGCCGCGATGATTTTGTCCGCCTGCTGGAAGAAAAGGTGGCCTGTTTCCGTTGGACCACGGAAAACGGCCTGGCAGAACTGGCACACAAGGTCATTCCCAACCTGATGCGTGAGCATCGCACCGCGGGCTGGGTGCGTGCAGACCAGGCCGCCCTCGGTGGCAGCGGGGCAGAAGTCGAGGCGCTCAAAGCCCGAATCGAGATGCTGGAAAAAGAGCGCGAAGACAGCATGAGCCAGGCCCGGCCAGCACTGAAAACCCTGTCCCGGGGTGGCGATCTGGTGGCACTGGATTACTCCTGCAACGTTTACGAAGGCGGTGATTGCAAACTGGCCATGGTCACCACCCGGATCAGCTGGGATCAGGCGTTTTCCTGTGTAGCTCCGCTGATGCTCAATCCGGCATCTGAACCGGTGATGCAGAAGGCCCTGGAAGACTTCATTGGCCGCAAGGCTCTGGGAGATGTGCAGCAGGACTTCCCCCGTGCCCATGCGGTGCGCAACGTGGTGCTGGCTGCCCATGCGTTCAACCAGATCAAGATCCACTTGCGAGCACTTGGGTTGATTACCAAATCGTCGGAGAAAGATAATCGCGGTCTACCGTTGTGGCAGCTGACCGCCCATGGGGACAACACCATGAGCCAGGTGATGGCGGTGAAGCGGAGCGTGAAAATCTAGTTAATAGTGAACAGTTAATAGTTAACAGCGGCGCGGAACAGCGCGTTGTCTGTTCTGAAAGCAAAGAGGCCGCGTCCAGGGTTTGGACGCGGCCTCTTGCGTTTCCAGTCACGAGGCGCTGGAGCGCGTCGCTGTTAACTGTTCACTATTAACTGTTAACTCAGCCCAGCTTCGCTTTCAGGAACGCCACAACCTCACCCATGGCCACCTCGGTTTTGTCTGCATCTCCGCGCCCTTTATATTCGAGTACACCATTGTCCATGCCGCGTTCGGCGATGACGATGCGGTGGGGGATGCCGAGCAGTTCGCTGTCGGCCAGTTTTACGCCGAGGCGTTCCTTTTCGCGGTCGTCGAACAGTACTTCAATACCGGCGCCGGTCAGTTCGGCGTACAGCGTCTCGGCCAGCTCGCGTTCGCGGGGGCTTTTCTTGATGTTCACCGGTACAAGGGCCACCTGGAAGGGAGCGATGGATTCCGGCCAGATAATGCCGCGGTCGTCATAGTTCTGTTCGATGGCGGCGGCCACCACCCGGGTGACGCCGATACCGTAACAGCCCATGGGCATGACCACGGATTTGCCGTTCTCATCCAGTACCTTGGCACCCAGGGCTTCGGAGTACTTGGTACCCAGCTGGAAGATGTGGCCCACTTCGATGCCGCGCTTGATGGTCAGGGTGCCCTTGCCGTCCGGGCTGGGGTCGCCTTCCACGACATTGCGCAGGTCAGCCACCTCTGGCAGCGCCACGTCGCGCTCCCAGTTGATGTTGAAGTGGTGCTTGCCGTCTTCATTGGCGCCGGCGCCGAAGTCACTCATCACTGCCACACTGCGGTCGATGACAACGGGAATCGGCAGACCCACCGGACCCAGGGAGCCAGGGCCTGCGCCAATGACCTGACGGATTTCCTCTTCGCTGGCGAATTCCATCGGCGTGGCCACTGATGCCAGTTTTTCCGCCTTGATATCGTTCAGCTCGTGATCGCCGCGTACCAGCAGTGCGACCAGCTGACCCTCTTCTGCCCCTTTCACCACCAGGGTCTTGACCGTTTTCTCGACGGGCAGATCAAACTGCGCGACCAGTTCTTCGATGGTTTTGGCGTTAGGGGTATCCACCTTTTCCATGGCCGCACCCGGGGCGGGGCGCTCAATGGCAGGAGCCAGGGCTTCGGCCAGCTCCACGTTGGCGGCGTAATCGGAGCTGTCGGAGAAGGCGATGTCATCTTCACCGGAGTCGGCCAGCACATGGAATTCATGGCTGGCGGCGCCACCGATGGCACCGGTATCCGCTTCCACCGGGCGGTAGTCCAGACCCAGGCGATCAAAGATGGCGCAGTAGGCCTGGTGCATGGTCTGGTAGGTGGCGGCCAGGGATTCCATGTCGGTGTGGAAGGAGTAGGCGTCCTTCATGATGAATTCCCGCGAGCGCATGATGCCGAAGCGCGGACGGATCGCATCGCGGAACTTGGTCTGGATCTGGTAGAAGTTGGCCGGCAGCTGTTTGTAGCTGTGCAGTTCATTACGAACCAGATCGGTAATCACTTCCTCATGGGTGGGGCCCAGGCAGAAAGCATTGTTATGGCGGTCGGTGATGCGCAGCAGCTCCGGACCGTAGGCCGGCGCCCGGCCGGACTCTTCCCACAGCTCCATGGGTTGGACCACCGGCATCAGCACTTCCTGGGCACCGGCCCGGTCCATCTCCTCGCGGACAATGTTCTCCACCTTGCGCAGCACGCGCAGGCCGGTGGGTAGCCAGTTATACAGGCCGGAGGCCAGCTTGCGGACCATGCCGGCCCTCAGCATGAGCTGATGGCTGATGACAACGGCATCGGCCGGGGTTTCTTTCACGGTGGCAAGCAGGTACTGGGAAGTGCGCATAAGGCTCAATTCGGGCTATTTCAACAGGGAACGGCTGATTCTAGGGATAAAGCGACGGCGACTCCAGCCTTGGCTTTTGTGGTGTGGGTTGTCTAGAATCCGTCTAGGAAAAAAATATCAGAGAAAGCCATATCGCTGGCAATGGGGGAAGCATGGATAGTCAGATCAAGTGGGCACTGGGATGTGCCCTTGGGTTGTGTATTAGTTCGGTGGCACAGGCGACTTTGCTGGATTCTGTCCGGGTGGCTGATGAAGCTTTCCTGCTCTCGGATAGCCATTTATATCGTTATCACTCCGTTTCCGGAAATGTGCAGCAGACAGATCTGAGCTCTCAAGGCTCCCCTGTTGCCATGGCACTGGATGACGATGCGGTATTTATTGCGTACAGCAATGGTCGTCTTGAAAAGCGTGATTTGACCGGCGCTCTGGTTCCTGACTCGTCAGGCGGCGATGTGACGCGTAATTTTCAGGATATTACTGACATTGCCTTGCATGGCGACAAGCTGTTCGTGGCTTTTACAGAAGGTAATGAGCTGCATGTACTGGAAACCTCTGATCTCAGTGCATCCAATGCTTCTTACAGTCTTTCTGAGACCATGCAGAAACTGGTGCCTTATGCATCAGGCAGCAGTGATCTGACTTTCTATAGCCCTGGCGGTGTAGATCTGAATCTCCTGAATTGGCCGCCAACATTGGTGGATAATGAGGTTGAGGTAACGCAGTTCGATATTGCTCAAGGGCATGGCAATTATCTGGAGACCCCTGACGATCTCTTTATCATCGATAATAACGATGGTGCCTTTGTTGTTATGGATAATGGCTCATATTGGAGTATTAACGGACCTTATCTGAGCTGGATTGCTGGTCAGGAGTTTCGTTTTCTGGACCAAGCTGAAGACGGTAAGTGGTCTGTGGTCCGTGACCGCGTAGCTGCCTGCGAGAGTGGCGATGATCTGAACTGGACCACAGATCTGACGCATTACAGCACGGCAGTGTCCTTTGAAAGTCGCAGCAAACTCGGCTCAGAAGGAGTGATTTATGAAGTGGCCCACCTATGGGGTAGTGATCCGAAGACGCACCTATTCCGCGAAGCCGGATTGGGTAACCTGGTTGTAGATACCGTGATGCGTAGTGAGGGCTTGCCTTTTGATGACGGTAAGCAACCTTACAGTGTGGCAGCCAATGCCCCACTGAGTATTTACCAGCAGGTGCTGGGTGTCAGCAGTCAGCATGTAGCACTGGACGATGAAAGTAACAAGGCCTATGTCTTGCATCAGGGCAATAATCGTTGTGAGGCGGCGATTCGTGTCTTCGATCTGCAAACCAAGACATGGGCTAGCACCATTCCGTTGCGTTGGCGGCCCCAGGCTATTGCCATGGTAGGCGGTGATAGCCCCGATGCCAGTGATGACAAATTGGCGGTGGTCTATGAACAGTCCTTCAATGCCTATGGACGTAGCCAGATGCTGGTCAGCTATATTGATGTGAATGCTTCCAGTCCACAGGAAGATCCGGCCAAGGATTTCGATGATTATGGTGTTTTCTTCTCCAACTTGAGCACGGTGCAGGCTAGTCGCCATGCCGTACTGTTTCAGATGGAATTCAGTAATGAGGGCAGCGTGATCACCGCCTGGGGGCCTAACGGAGAGCTTGATTTTTATCAGGATTGTGAAGGAAGCGGGACCTGTAGCAGTGCCAGAGATATTGAGTTTTGGCAGTCTCGAGCCGCTCTTGGGGAGCAGACCGTTCTGGTACTGAAAGCCGGCGATGATGTTCGTTTGCTCCAGCTGGATGATTTTGCAGGTAATGTTACCTTTCTGGATCCCGGTGCCGGCTGGACGATGACGCTCGCGGATAATTTTACCGACGTCGAGGCTCCTTTGGTGTTTTCCCCCGGCAATAATGAATTTGTTGCCTTGAATCTGAATGATGGCGCGGCGGGCTTTCAGCGTGGAACCCCGAATTTCAATCAGGGCAAGCCTGAGGATTTCCTGCCAGTTTCGCTGCAGGTATCGACCTGGTCAGAGTCAACTCAGGGAGACGAAGATAATTACGTTCTTTACAACCTGAGCGGCGGTGATCCTGATACAGATGCTCCTGCTCTTATTCAACGCTGGTCAATGGTGCTCGGTTCGGATGGCCACTTCGAATTCGACAATGAGGATCAGGTTGAGGTAGCAGGTCGACCGATTATGGTTCGGGTGGTTGATCCGCAGGAGGATAACTTGCTAGTGGCTACTCTCCATCAAGAGCAGGTTCGCTTTACGCCTTTTGATCGGTCGCTGGGTGTCACTCCCGGTGACGATGGCGGAGGGGATTCTGGTGGTGATGGTGACACGGGTGGTGACACGGATGTGGACAATCCTGGCTCGGATAATGGAAGCGGCAGAGGCTCTAACGGCTTTGGTTCCAGTGGTGGAGGGGCTGCGACCTGGATCCTCTGCTTGCTTGGCTTGCTGGTTTCCCGGCGCTGCAGTCCAGGAATGAATCATTGCTGATTCAATAATATAGCTGAGTGGAACGGGCCCAAGGGGCCCGTTTTTGCAGGTGATGAAAATGTTGAATGCACAGGAAGTACAGGATGTGATCTATCAGGGGCTGCCGGCGGCGTCTGAGGAAGGATTGCGGGTTGAAGCAGTGGGTGAGCGGCGTGCACGGGTGCGTAGTCCATTCCGGCCGTCTACCATTCGTCCGGGAGGCACGCTGTCCGGGCCTACCATGATGGGGCTGGCGGATGCCGCCATGTATGCGGCGATTCTCGGCGAGCTGGGTCGAGTGGAAATGGCAGTGACGCAGAATCTCAATATCAATTTCCTGTCCCGTCCGGCCCAGAAGGATCTGATTGCCGACGCCGTGATTCTGCGCTTGGGACGGCGTTCTGCCGTGCTGGAAGTACAGTTGTTCAGTGAGGGTAGTGACGAGATGGTGGCCCATGTGACCGGGACGTATGCGCTGCCGATTTCTTCGTAGTCATGCAGGAGCGTCGATGGCGGCGCGATAACCCAAAACCTGAAAAGGCGGATCTACCACAGAGGGCACAGAGATCGCTGAGGAAAAACAGATTTTTCTCTGTGTGCTCTGTGCCCTCTGTGGTGAAAACGCTTTTGATCCTGATTTGGTTTTATGCACTTCATGCACCCTGCGCGCCACCTTCGTGGACGTTACCTGCATGTCGTTCCGAATCGCGCCGCCAGCGAGGCTCCTACAATAACGGGTTCCTATTCACTGCAACTCTTTCTCCCAGATCAGATCCAGACTGTTCGCCTTGGTGCTGGAACGGGCTTCCAAGTGAAGCTGTCGGGTCAGCGTATAGCGCAGCATGACGGTGGAGACCGCATCGAACAGGCCTACCGCATAGGTCAGATACAGTCGGTCGGAAAGCTGTTTGCCCAGCATCAAGGCCGCGTCGTCGGTTTCCCAGTCGCTGCCCACGGTGATTTCATCCACACCCAGTTTGTCGCCGAGTTTTTCGGTGACGCCGCTGCCTTTCTCCAGTCCGTATAACGCCAGCGCCTGAGCGATGCGGTTGTTGTCGCCTTTTGATCCCCGTTCCAGTGGCCGACCAGTGAGCAGGTAGGACATGGCCTGGCTCTGCTCCATGCTGGGCTCTGAGAACAGGGTGGCTTCCGGCTCCTGAAGGGTGCCGCTGAGCTGCACCCCGACCACAACGTTTTCACTGGGGATCTTGCGGATGGCACGGATATCCAGCCCGGGGTTGTCCGGCGGTCCCTGGAAAATCAGCTGGCCATCACTGATTGCCAGATTCTGGCCGTAGGCCCGATAGCGGCCTTCACGGATGACCAACTCGCCGTTGAGTTGCGGGGGGCGTTGCGGCTGTTGTTCTACCTGCAGGGTACCGCCGAGCATGGCGTCCAGGCCAAAGCCCTGGAAGTGCACTTTGTCTCCCAGGCTGACTGTGACATCCATACCCAGTGGCAGACCACTGCGTTGTTCGCTTTCCTGGTGCACCAGCACCTGATCCTGGCTAACAGTGACCGCGCTCTCGGGAAGTTGCGTCGGGCGGATTTCCGCTTCCGGGATCGACAATCGGCCGCCCAGTTGCAGATCACTCAGGTCTCCCTTGAGGCTAAGGGCGGGGTTAAGCAAAACGCGGGCATCGGGCCGGTCTGCCACCAGTAACCGTTCACCCTGCAAAGACAGATCTACCCTGGCCGGCCATTCCCTCGGGTCCAGGCTGCCGGTCAGGGTCATGGTGCCTTCGCCCAGGGTGGCCGATCCGTTGACATCCAGTTTCCCGCGGGGCGACCCCTTTACGTCCACCTGCAGATCGGTAACGGCCACCCCCAGAACGGGGACCAGGGCGCGGCCGTTATCCAGCCGGATGCTGCCTTTCATCAGTGGTTGACGAAAGGTGCCGCCCAGCGCAACGTCGCCACGAATCTCGCCACTGATCTCGCGCAGATCGGTGGTGAACAACGCCAGTGGAGCAAGACTGGATACCCGTAATGCCACCTCACCGGTCAGGGACGCGTCGGCATCCAGGCCGTGTTCCAGGGTAGCGTCGATGGTGGCCAGGTCGGACATCAGTGTCAGCTCGCTGCTCAGACGCCGGTTTTGTAGCGTGCCCTGTAAGGAGAGTTGCTCAATCACAAGCTCCTGGGGGGCATCCGGAGCGCGCACAGCAATTTGTGCCTCCCGGGTTTCCAGCCGGTATTGGCCACGGGGGTTGTCCAGTGAGCCTTGCACCGTAGCCTCGCCGTCCAGGCTGCCCTGCACGGCAAACTCTGGCCCTAGCAGGGCGCTTGCCAACGCCAGTGGCAAAGCCTTGAGGGAGGCGCTGGCGTCGATCTGATCGTTGCTGTTGCGGTTGCCTGTCAGACAAATCCGGCTCGGTGTCTGCTCAAGACAGAAAGGGCTGATGGACTGGGCCGTGGCAGAGAGCTGCACCGCCGTGTCCTCGGCCTGTTGCCAGCGGCCCAGTTGCTGATGAATCAGGCCGGTATCGGACAGGTTGCCCTGCCACTGGGGCGAGTGGTTGAGCCCTTTCAACGTGCCTTGCAGGTTTGTCTCCAGGCTGAGTTCGTCGTGCTGGAAGCTTGCCGTGGCCGTATGGCTGCTCAGGGTGCCCTTGGCGCTGATGCGGGCGGCGGCGAGCTGTTCGGTGTTGCCCTGCTGTAGTGCCTCGCTGTTCAGCTCAAGCGACATGGTCTGGTCGCCCATACCGAGTGCCAGGAAGCGGGTTTGCAGGGAGGCCAGCGACCACTCCTGCCAGCCGAGCTGCTGCCCGTTCAGGCTGCCGCTCAGATTAGGGGTTGCCAGGGAGCCGCGCACTTGCAGATGCCCGCTGAGTTGGCCTTGCAGATCCGGATAAAGCTGGCCCAGCTGCTTCAGGTCCAGGGTGGTGTCCAGGGACCAGTCGGGCAGGATGGCACCGCGTCCGCTAAGGCGGTTGTCGCCCCAGCGAATATCGCTGTCCAGTTGCAGGCGTTGCTGGCGGCTTTCCAGGGTGGCGGTGGCGGTCAGGGGTTGTTGGCGTATCCGGCCTTGCAGTCGTACCTGGCTGGGCGACAGGGCCCATTGTTCACCGTCGTAGTTGCCTCTGCTGTTGCCCTTCACATTGAGCTGGCCGGGGAACTGGGGATGTAGCAGGCCGGTGTCCAGTTTCCCATCCACAGTCAAGTCCCAACTCAAGGGGCTGAACAGCAGCTCACCCCGGCCCTCCAGTTGCTGCTCGCCGTCATCAAGCTGAAGCTGCTGTAGTGCCAGGCCGCCGTCGATCAACTGGCTGTCCAGCAAAAGACTTACGGTCTTGGCGCCGCTGGTCCGGCTGCTTTGCCCGGCTACTTTCTGCGTCGTCAACGGCCCCGTGGTGGGCAGCTGTCCGTGGGCCCGTGGGCGGGGG
>UEXM01003067.1_pt1 | contig 11098 bp, 23 predicted proteins | sample 1796661 | NCBI WGS metagenome assembly UEXM01 (sample SAMEA4772469, study PRJEB27181) | metagenome
GCGCCAAAGTCTAAAACACAAACACTGGGGTCTCCAGAAGCTGCTTCGTTATAAACCAAAGCACCCCTGACTGCCGATATTGTAACCGTAGAAAAGACCTCATCTGCAAAATCAGTAAAGGCGGTTGTACTACTGCTTGTTGGAGTAACACTTGTTAAAAAGTTACCTTTAGCAGTGTAATTTGTACCACTAATTTCGTTGCTAGAAGTATAAGCAGTAGTTGCCGCTGTAAAACTAGCACTGTTGTCATACAGAGCAATTTTAAACTGGTCACTTGCTGCCGTAAAATTGTGAACCCCCTTCATTAGTTCTACTTTGAACGAGGTGCATAGAAAGTTGCCACTAAAAGCCATTACATGTTCCTTATATATTCGGCCAGTTTTAACTGACCAGCATCTTTAATTGCATTATATACCGTAGTTCTATCACTTTGGATAGCCTGCATCATATATACCGCAATGATCTTTTCCATCTCATTACGGTACGCGTGGGCCTGATCCCTTATTGCAGGAGGAGCATTGTCGGAAATACCTATAAGTTTATTTACGCAACGCTTCGCAGTTTCTTCAGGAGTAAAACCACGATTGTCTGTAGTTTCTACTCCCACCTTAAAATCATTAGACATAGATACGCCAAAAGACATATTGTTCATTGTTTCTGCCTCACAACGGGTCCTGTTCTGTACTCATCTGTAACTTCTTTGCTCTCGCCAAGAAGTTTGAGTCCCATAATAGCCTCAACAAAACGCTTTTCATACAAGACCTGCATGTCCTGTTCGCCCTTCATAAAGATATAAGCTTCCATTAAACTTCCGTACAAAAGAGCTAAATCAGCATTTTCACTAATCCAAGTTTCAGTATTATCCGGAACTATCTCTTCAGAAGATGTTCCGCTTGGAACGCTGTTAATTACTGCAACAGCCCCGCTGGTATCTCCCACCAACGCTGTGCCAGAAGATGCGGTTCCTCTAGGATAAGCATTTGTCAAACCCGCAGGAAAATTAGCGGTTATTGTCGTGTTGTCAGTTCCAGATGTTCCTGTAACAATAAAAGAAGAGTTTTCAACGGAAGTGGTTTCTCCGGCTGGAGTTGCGATAACTGTTTCTCCGGCAGAAAAAACAGTTGCACCTGTATAAGCTACTACAAACGAAGTTTCACTTTTTGTTAAACTTGTTGGACGATAAAAATAATGAATTTCAGCCGCATAAGAGCTATCCGGAGTAGGACTTAAAATTAAATTGTTAAGATCATACTGAGCGTAATAACGAGGAGGTCCAGTTACTGCCGGATTAGGGTTAAAAGATTGAATAAAGTTTGAATCTTTGAAATCTAAAAAAACTACCTCGCTAGAACTGTTGGTAAAAGACAAAGCAAACGGAGCTAGAAAATCGCTTGGAACTCTTAAAAACTTGTTAGAAGCAGACATGGAACCAGAGTCGTTCTTTTGAAACAAACTTAACTGAACGTTCTTTAAAATGCGTTCTTCTGTGTTTTTAATAAAAACAGGGAGATTGCTGATAAACGTTGTCTCATCGTTTTCAGTGTAATCGACTATAGCCTGTTTCAATGTAGTGTAAGTATAGCTCATGATATAACCACCGTAACAACTCCTGCAAAACCAAAAGCCCGTGTTGGTTTAGGCTGCGGTTCTTCTACCAAAGGAATCCCAACATAAACATCTAAATTTTCTTTTATATCAGGCCGCGCATCTTTAAGGGCCTCTGGATCAGTTACCTTACGAAAAGGACCTAATTGAGGCTGCTTGGGTTCAAACTCGTCTCGTCCAACAAGCAAACCATTCCACTCCTCCCGCATATCTTTATACCGATACCGAAAGCCAGATCGGTCAGAGATTGCGTAAGCGTTTCTGCCTGTTGCAAATTTACCCATCAGCCTACCCTATAATAGTCATATTTTGGAACAACGTTAAACGAAGCCCGGTCACGATCTTCTGTCATAGCACGTTCAAACTCTTCTTCATACATAGCTTTTAACATTTGAACACGATTAGGGGCTCGTTTTACCGCAATGTAGTAAGCAAGACCCGCAGCCAAACAAGGATAAAACCGAAACGGCATATCCATAGTATTTATAAAGGTATCTGCATCGTCCATACGCGTAAGAGCATTATAGTAAATAACATCTGTACTGTTTTCAGGGACAGGCCATATTTTTAAACTGGGTGTAACTTGGCGATCTAAAAAGAACTGGTTGGGTCGAGATTGAGTGGTTTTGTTGGGAATATTAAGATAGTCATCCCTACTCAACCGAGACAAAGAATAATCTGTTCCGTCCCTTTGAACCACTAAAGACAATATATCAATTACATCTGCACCTAACGCATACGCACCAGTTCCAGTAACCAAAGCTTGTGTGCGTTGAGTGATCGTCCATTGATTTAAACCTCGGTTGGCCCACTCAGCAAGCATAAGGTTTAAAGAACGTTTAGCCGACTTTAAGTCATAGCCTGTTCTTACATCTAAGCCACAACGCTCAAAAGCTTCTTCAATATATTCTGCTACATCAAGTTCAAAATCTACGCTATTAGAAACAGCCATCTCATTCCTCGCTGTAAAGATTATCAAATATTTTAGTTACATCTAATGTATAGTCTAGATCAGATTTAGAATAATGTACATGCTGAGATGGTTTGAAATCTGGAGCGCCCTCTCCTGTCTCAAACCACGCAGGGTGCGTTACACGCACACGATTGTTAGGCAACGCCACAATATTGCCTGTCCATTCACCTGCATCTAACAACTGCATAACATGTGCCTGCTTATGTTGAGCCGGATCATCTGCAACGTCAGTATCTGTGTAATCAACTGTAAACATGTATTTAGCCGGAAAAAATTTACCATCTATTTTAGCCATCCAAGGGCATGGAGTAGCACGATCTAAAATATACACAGCGTGAGTATGCGAGGGACAATCCCACGGTTGAGCCTCATGAACAGCCATTAGTTTAGGCCAAGCTTCTAACGGCTCATCTGCAACCAAGGCAGTTATGGGCATACGAGCCCACATCGCGCCGCCATGAACATTTGGATCATCGTCATCATCTGCCTCGCAACCAGTAAAAATTAACTGAAAACTCAAACAACGATTAGGCATTGTAGTTACGGCAATAGCCATAGCATGCAAGAACTCGCCGTGGTAACGCTCATGATTGACCGTATACTCACGACGAACCCAGCATTTAAAATGCGGTATGTTACTTTGCAGAAAAGGCATTTACTTTTTCTTAGCCGCGCCACCGCGTTTCATTTTAGCAACGCCGCCCTTGGCGTAACCTTTTTTCTTCATCATTGCGCCGCCCATTTTCTTTTTAGCAACGCCGCCCTTGGCGTAGCCTTTTTTCTTCATTGCGCCGCCCATTTTCTTTTTAGCAACGCCACCTTTAGCGTAACCTTTTTTCTTCATTTTCTTCATGATACTGATCCTTTTGTTTTTTTACGTTTACGGCCTAAAACTATTCCACAACCTCTGGCCACTACGCTTCCGGGGGGAGTGTTACCCCGAAAAGGTCTCTTCGCTTTTGTCACAGAAGGATCTCCACCTCTGGACATGTTTTTAACGGTAGCAGCTTTTGTATTTTTTACAACTTGTTGACCCTTAGAGCCTGCTCTTTTCTTTTTTGCAGCCGTAGCTTTGCGCTGGGCTTTAGTAAGAGACCGAGCTTTACTTGCAGGAAGGCATCTATCCGGATTTTTCTTGTCTTTCGACGTACCGCAAGGGCCTTTTATAGAACCGTCAGAGCCTATTCTAACCCAATTCTGGTCGCGCCACTTCTTTAGCTCGCCCATTTACTTCTTTCCCTTGCTTTTCTTAGCATAGTTAGGGTCTTTGCAGTATTTAGATGCCGCCATGTTTGCATAAGCACTGGGATATGTATCAAAAGTTCTTTTGGCCCATGCTTTTCCAGAAGGACATATCTTACTGCCCTTAGACTTCTTTGAAGCGGATCCACCATTTTTAAAGTAGCTTAAACCTCTAGGCATAGCGACTTTTTTGCGAGGTGAAGTAGTAGTTTGTTTGTTCATTTGACTACGACTCATTGCCATTTTAACACTTCCATCTTTTACGAGCTTGGCGCAAACGACTGTTTGGATCTTTTGCAGCCTTTGGAAACTTTTTCATCTGACCCAGAGAACGAGCGCAATAAGACTTACGCCGCTTTGCTGCTGCGCTACCTTTTTTAACCTTACCTGTAACAGCCGTTTTTAATTTAGATCCGGGGTTTTTTCTCCGGTAAGCTTTAACGCCCTCTGCGGTCATTCCCGCCCCTTTTTCAGTGGGCCGAAAATTCTTTTTATTTCGCGCAGGCATTTTACCCTTGCTGGTTTTTTTACTAGGCCTAGCCATACTTTTTACGCATATACAAAATGATGGTATATGTGTCTGCGCTCGTATGACCTATGGTTGTAAATTGAATATCTCCGGTTTTGCCACTTCCCGCGTTGTTAGTTAAGCCACCAAACACGGTATAATCATGAGAGCCGCTTTGATTTTCACCAAGCTCAATGCAAAATGCGTCTGTAGTTGCATCCCACAAAATTTGAACCTTCATGCCAATACATTGCCACCAGATACGCTCAATCACAACACCAGTACAAGCATCACCATCCACGCTAGATTCCAAGGCAGAAACATTTACCTTTTTAACGGCGGACTCTCCGGTCCCGTCGGAAACGTTAGTGAACTTCATAACGACCTGTTTACCGCCGTCGATCAGCGTTTGTGAGGTTACAGCATCCGCCATATTAATCTCCTATAAATTATGGGTGGGGCGTTAACCCCACCAGATTAATTACGCAATTTGAACGTACTCAATGATGAATGTGAACGATCCTGCTGTTGTCGCATCAACTGTGTTAGTGATGTTGCAGTAAATAGTTCTTTCGGTGTCTGTATACTGAACAGAAGCGGGAGCCGTTGTGCCGTCCTGTGTTTGAAGAACCAAACTGGTCACAGTAACGTTGTGTGCAACAACAGTTGTGCCACCATCAAGGATTTCGTCAGTCTGAGCCGCAACAATTTGTGCGCCAGAAGAAGACGTACCAACTTCATAACCAATATCACCTGTCCCAATAACGGGAGAAACATCACAAAATATCTTAATGTCCGTAATAATTGTGTTTGCTGGTTGTGTGAACTCACCAATCGCGGGGCTGTCACCTGCGGTTGTGTTTACTGTAACTCCAGAAGCAAAGCCAACATGCTTTACATACTTGTTTGTTACAATGCCTGTTGAAGCTGTATTTGCTACAGTCGTAAAAGCACCAGTTGTTGCATTTTTAGAAACAACTTGGAAGCCGCCTTCGGAACGTACTGGTCCGCTAAATGTAGAATTACCCATGAGGATCTCCTGTCGGGGTTAAGTCAGCCGCCCAATGCGACTGTCAGGGATAAGATAACAATACAACAGGAGTAATTAAAAAGAAAGGGGCAACCGAAGCTGCCCCTTAATTTGTTATTTCGACAAAGCTTACGCTGCGCCGGGAGTTCCAAATACAGAACGCCAATCGCTTACGCCAAAGGAATAACGCTCACGAGCCTTAAACCGCATGTTACCTGTATCAAAATCGCCTTCCATAGCTGTTTTGATTGGTGAACGGTTAAAGAACTTGAAGCCGTTAGGGGCGTCAGTCTTAACAAAGAACGCGTCTGTGTCAGTCAAGAAGTGGTTTACCACTGCCCCGTCTGGCAACATGCCCATGTTCTTCATTGCGTTGTTGTCGTTATCAGCAGTTCCGCTACGCAGATTTGAGTTAAGAACTCGCTCTGCAATAAACTGAAGTTCTTTTGGAATAATTAGTTTCATTCCACGAACCGCAATTTTAAGACCACGCTCATCGGTGAATCCTGCAACGTCGATCATCATCTGCTCTAACGAGGTTTCGTTGAGATCTGCCGCAGTCGCCAAAAGATTGGTCTGGTTGCCGGACAAAGACGGGTGTGCCGCTGAACAAAGTGCTGCGCCATCGCCAAGAGCGTTACCGCCCGTAGCAGAGAACGCATTGTTCAGAATTGCAGCCGCTTTGATCTGCTTAGTTTGTGCCATCGAACGAGCAAGTGCTTTCGTATACCGAGAAGCAAGACGATCATAAAGATTGTCCTCAATAGCTTCTTCAGTAATTGAAAACGCAAGTGCGATAGTTTCATGAGTGTAACGAGCAGTGTATGTTTCACGAGCATCATCAAACGAGATGGCAGTGCCCTCTCCTTTAAGTGGTGCTGCTGCGAAACCACCGAGCATAACTTCTTCCTCAAAAGCTCGGTCTGAGCTTTCTTCGTCAAAAATTTCGCCATGCTCGTTTTCGTAACGATCATACTCAAGCCCAAACAAAGCATTTAGGCCGGGTTCTAGCTCTGCCGCTAGTTGTGCGCGAGAAATAGCCATATTCTATAACCCCCTTATATGCCAGTTGTTGCGTAAGTTCCAACAGCGATAGTATTACCGTTGTTGAAGTGACCGTTTAGGCGAACAATGTATTGATGCCCAAGCGCAGCATAATCTTCGTTTGCAGGGTCATTATAAAGACCTACAATCCGAACATCCAACGTATTCGTTGTTGCCGCTGAACTGATGTCCAGCATGTCAGAAGACATTCCGGTATCAGTGCTTCCACCGTTTACTGCTGCCATGTCGCAGTTTAGGAAAACATCAAGCTGGGCTGTTGCTTTGCTTGTGTTTGTTCCGTCTGCTGCAACTACAAATAACTGAAACGGGTCGTCATATACAGACGCCAGAATCGGGAAATTTGTGTCAACGCTTACGTTGCCCGAACCGGGCCAGTAGTTTAGGAAGGTTCGCTTCTTGGTAGTAGAGTCTACATATTCGACTCCGCCTAATACGCCAAGCGGAGCAACCGCTTGATCAGTGATATTAATAGTTCCAGTGCTGACCGGAATAACAATACCGCCGTTGTAAATAGCAGTTGAGTAGTCACTTTTAATCTCATACTGAGTAACAGCAGTTGAGTTAACGTTTCCACCAACTTTACCAATAGGACGAAGACCATAGCCACCTGTTAGTGTATTAGCCATATCTTAGCTCCATTTAAAAAAGACGGCTTATTTTGAATTGCCGCCAAAGGTTACGCGAGATTGACGATCAGGATTACTAATCGTCATGGTTGAGTGTGCGTTCTCCCGCATCATATCAGAATCCACCGCTTCCATCTGGTCCTTATTTCGACTAGCGAAATAAGCCGTCCGTTCTGCAATGGTCTCGTCAGGTATACGAGCTAACATCAAACCGCCAACACCGAATACACCTTCATACTTACCTGATTCAACTACCGGGGACTCAAAGTCTGGGTACTCATCCTGACGGACTAATTCCCAACCTTCGCGCATTTTTGCGCTGATGTTTTTGCGGTCATCAAAACCACGCGTTTCGGCGCGGATCCAACGATGCTTAAAACCATCCGGTGCAGGTGGTGCATCTAACATAGACGGTGGAGCCCACGGCTTACGCGCAGCCGTCTTCTCCCTAGTTTGGTTTGCGTGAGGAGTTCGATCAATTGTTGTTTTTGTCATAGTTCTAATCCTTAACGTATTTTGCGTATTCACTTAGCGGCACACCCAGTTTTTTCGCTATTGCGACTTGGCTAGGGGTGAGTCTAACCTTTTTCCCACTACTGCGCCCAGAAGTCTGTCTTGAAACCCCAGCAACCGTCTGAACGGGCCGCTTGCTAGTGCTGTTCGTAGTCGTATTAAACTTGCTGTTTATACGATTATCAAGTTCAGTATAGTATTCATCGCTCTTCGGGTCAAACCCTTCTTCTTCAACAAGCGTTTTATGTATACCAAAAGCTGCATAAGTCATGGCGTCATCTTGACCAAACCACTCGTTTTGTTCCGCCCAAGCCTCTGCTTTTCGGTCTGGACGACGTATTTCTTGCTGCTGTTGCTGCTGTTGAGGAACAACTTGCTGCTCACGTTGAGCGTTCGCACGTTCCTGTTGAGCCTTTGCCTGAGAGGCGCGGTCATTCTCAATAGAAAGTGCGGTCAACTTGCGATTTGCCTCAACCGCTGCCTGACTATCGCCCATTTCCATTGCACGAGCGTACTCTTGTTCCGCCTGACCCATCTGGGTAGTAACGCGGTTGGTATACTCCTGAACATAGCTCGTGTCCAAGTTAGCCATGCGGCTTTTAAGCTGCTGGGATTCTCCCTGAACCTGCTTTGCGTAGTTTAAAGCCTCGGCTTCACGACGTTCCGCTTCGCGCATCTTCTTAGTAAGGCGGTCAATGCGCTTTTGTGTTGCATTTTCAGCACGGTCAAACGAATCCGACTCCTTTTCAGGGGCTTCTTCGGTAACTTCAACGTCAACTACTTCAGTTTCAGCTTCTTCTGTATCTAAATCAAGTTCAATTTGGTTTACTTCTGCCATCTTCTGCTCCTAGAAATGTAAAACATCTTCGGGACTTTGGATCGTTGCCAAAATCTCGTCATCGTTTAAAATTCGGACCTCGCCGCCATCAATTCTGAAGCGAGAACCTGCGTAACGGGCGAACATCACCCAATCACCTTTCGCGCACCAAGGGCCCTCTGGAAACTTTTCCGAGTCTTGATACGCTAATTCACCAACCTTTAGGACATATCCTACCTGAGTGGAGACGGCGTTCTCTTCAACCACAGTATTTGGAAGATAGATACCGCCTTCTGTCTTACCTTTACCGCGGTACGGAAGGATCAACAGTCGCCAACCAGTTGGGTCGGGCATTCTTTCTAAGAGGGTTTCCCCGATCTTTTCGGGATCTAGCACTTTTTCTTCTTTGAGACCTGCGACGGCCTCTTGTGCTGTTTTCAAGTCAATTTTTTGCGCTTCAGTCAATGCTACGCTCCTGTTTATCTAGCAGGCCCTTGAGTTCCTGTTCCACGTGATTCAGGGCTTCTAAGTTACCCATAAGCTCACGATATTGCTCTATTGATTTGACGTTGCCATACTGCATTAAATCAACAACGCCCTGTCTTCTGTCCCTTATAGTGCGAAACACAGCTTCCGCAATAAATATCTCATCCATTCTTATAAAATCCCAGTTTGTCTGATACGCAAACTACCTGTATTTTTTAAAAAGGCAATAGAGATTTAAACCATTAGTTCAAAATGTGGCCCGTCAATGAACGGACGCCTGCTTTGTGTCCTCCGTGTATCAATATAGCTGTTCATTGCATCTTCCATAGTTCCATTAAAGTAAGCAATGTTTGGCACTGTCCATGCTGCACCCCAGCGAATAGGAACATCTACCTCACGAGCCGCTTCGGCCATCGCGTCAGCTATATCATCATACAAATTTAACTCCCAAGATGCTCTTGAACCTATATAAGCCATAAGGTCCACAGCGTGGCCCAGAAGGTGTTTTGACTTCATAGTTTTAGATGCGCCCTTTGCAACTAATTCCTCTTGTTCTTTGGAAGTTCTCATTCCGCAGATGACGCCAAAGTCAATCTTAGAAGTATGAATTGCAGCTTTGACTACGGAAACCAGCCGTTCGTCTACGCCGAGAAGCCTGTCCTGACTTCGTTTAGATAGTTTAAATGTCATTTTGTTTTTCCTTTGTAATACAAAACTCCGAACAGCTTGTACTTAATTCTGTAGTATAAGTTTATTATTACGGTCATATCTTTACCTCCAAGCAAGCTACAGCAATCCCATTATGCGTTACCATAACTTCCGCACGTTTTCTATTTGTTTCACACTCAGAACTGCTTTCGTAAACAGCCAACTGAAAATAATCCACAGGCTGGCCCGATATTAGCTGCATCCAAACCAATACCCACATCAACTGGAGAACTTCTTTTTCAGCCACAGAACAATAGCAAACACCACAAGTCCGTAAACTGTAGCTACGGTTACATCGACTAAATGCTCACGCATGTGGTAGATAAACTCTATACCTGCTTCAACATCACTACCACCGCCTGTGCCAATGTTAATTGTTTTAGTTCCTATGGTAGACGCTTGCTGTTCAATAATAATATCGTTTTCCATAAGACTTTACTTTTTTTTCTTGCGGATCTTAGGTTTGTTCGTAGAACCTTTTGGTCTGCCACGTTTGGTTGGTGTCTTTTTTACAGGAGAGGGTACAACTGCAACCTCTTCTTTAGAATCTCCCATCAAAAGATTCCACCAGTACGATCTTGAAAACCATTTCATTTTGTTAATCCTTTTGTTTTCTCATATGAACGAAGTCCACCAATTCCTAATAATCCTCCCAAAACCGTAAGAAGTGTGGACATATCGAAGCTAGGGAGTTCAGGTAAATCAACGCCGGAAGCCGTAAGAATAAAAACCAAAAGGGGTTGAAGCAGATAGTGATATGCAAACGCTAAAGCACACACCCAACCAACAGCAGGTCGCCATCCCCCCTTAAACAAGCTGCCCGAAGCCGCTTCCGCTTTATTAATCTCTAACTGAGCAAGCAGACTTTGCTGGGCATATTTGTCGCTCATGGTAGCAATTTCATGAGCCAAGGCCGCTTTCTGGTCCTTATCCTCAACAAACTTATCCAAGATACCTGAAACGGGACCAATAAGACTGGAGATTATACTCATTTCTTTTTCTCCCTATTCTTTTTCATACGCTATAGATGCCTTTTTATCAGCCTTTGCGCTATAAGCATTGAAGCCCATGTAGGCAGCGACAACACCAGATGCCGCGATAACGTAAACAGAGGCTATGTCTGTGATTAAACTTGCAGCTTTGTCAAAGCCAAGAACAGAAGCAAACAATATAATAAATGGATAAATTAACATGCCAGCTAAAGCAAACCCGGTAAACCTACGCTCTGCGTTACGCTTTAAATCTTGATCGTGTATCTCAAGCCTACGATCTTCAAGTGCAAGCAAGTTCCATTCGGTGCGCTCAATGGTCGAGTTATTGTTTAGATCTGCCTTGTCGAACTCTGTCATTTTTTAATCTCCAACCCAGCGCAGCTTTCGCCGCAATCTTTTTGTTTGAGGTAATTATGACTATTTTATTGTTTTTGTCTATAACCACCCATTTGTTCTTATATTCTTCAATTACCACTTTCCCTGTTTTGCACCTATAAAATACAAAACTATGCCAAGAATCCCTAACCAAATCG
>UEXM01003068.1_pt1 | contig 11098 bp, 9 predicted proteins | sample 1796661 | NCBI WGS metagenome assembly UEXM01 (sample SAMEA4772469, study PRJEB27181) | metagenome
CAAAAACGTAACTGAGGAGTTTATTTATGCCGACAACGACAACTAATTATAGCTTCCAACTGCCAACTGTGGGTGGAGACGAAGATGCGTGGGGGGGTTACATAAATGCAACCATAACGTCGCTTGATACACTTTTAGGCGGCGTAACCAATACCGAGTTTGAAATTTTAGATGGCGCGACTGTTACGACGGCCGAACTAAATATACTTGACGGTGTTACATCTACAGCAACAGAACTAAACATTCTTGATGGTGTAACTGCAACAACGGCTGAACTTAATTATTTAGACATTGCAACACTAGGATTAACAGCGGCGTCTAAAGCGGTAACAGCAGACGCAAATGGTGTTGTAAGTTTTGACAACGGTACAACTGAAGAGAGCACAGCGATTACTTCTAGCTCAAATGCAGCAACAATAAACCTGCAAGATGGCAACGTGTTTACACACACTCTATCTGAGAATGTCACTTACACGTTTAGCAACCCTGCCGCATCTGGCAGAGCTTCAGCTTTTATCTTGAAGGTAGTGCAAGACAGTAGCGCAAGAACAATTACTTGGCCTGGCAGCGTTGATTGGGCAGCAGCAACGGCACCCACGATCACTGCTACAAGTGCAGGGGTGGATGTGTTTGCGTTTATCACGGTGGATGGCGGTACGAATTACTACGGCTTCACTCTAGGTCAAGCAATGGGATAGCGGCATGTCAGTAAGTAAAATAGTAGCGGCAGCAGCCTCTAGTGCAGGTGGTGCAGGACTTGATGTAGATGAAGTGTTTAGCACTTATTTGTATACTGGGAATAATTCTACACAAACAATCACCAACGGCATTGACCTTTCTGGTGAAGGCGGTTTGGTTTGGACTCGATCTAGAAGTGTAGGTGACAATCATAGACTGACAGATACAGAACGTGGCGTAAACAAAGGGCTTGATTCATCAAACAATTATGCTGAGTTTACTGTTACAGGAGCTAATGGGGTTAGTCAGTTTAATAATAATGGCTTTATCTCAGATATGTCTTCTAGTTTTTTTAACAACCAGAGTATAGTTGCTTGGACCTTTAGAAAGCAGCCTAAATTTTTTGATGTTGTGACGTATACTGGGAATGGTAATTCTAGCAATACTATATCTCATAATTTAGGTAGCATACCTGGTTTTGTTGTTGTCAAACGTACAGATAGCACAGGTGATTGGCATATAGCAGCGAGACAGTCTAATGGCAGCTATATTCATGGTAACGCTTCTTACCCTACAGCTTTAAATTTAACTAGTGCAGGTAACGCTGTTACTTCCACCAGTGGTGCATCTGATATGAGTTTAACCTCTACTACTTTTGATGCAAAAAAGATAAACGGATACAATTCACACAACGGCAGTGGTAATCTTACAAACATTAACGGAGCAACCTATGTAGCCTACCTATTCGCACACAATGACAGTGGTGACGGAGAGTTTGGTCCTGATAGTGACCAAGATATTATTAAGTGTGGGAGTTATAATACTGATGGAAATGGAGATGCTACTGTTAATTTAGGTTTTGAACCTCAATTTGTGCTTGTAAAATGTTCAACTACAGCGTCAAACTGGTATTTACTGGATACTATGAGAGGTATGTCTAACGATAATCCTGTAGAAAATGCTCGTCTTTATGCAGACACAAGTGGTGCTGAATCTTCAACAGGAGGTACGTCAGGTATTGTTCCTACTTCAACTGGTTTTTTTCACGATGGTTATATTGCTGCAAGTCAAACTTTTATCTACATGGCAATACGCAGAGGCCCACTAGCTGTACCAGATGATGCCACTAAGGTTTTTGCTCCAAACTATTATGGCACAAGTGGCTACGTTGGATACTTAGGCGCACCTGCGGATATGAGTATTCTTGGCTATCGTAGTGGTAACAGTCAAAACGCTGTTGTTTATAGTCGCTTAACCCCAAACAATAAAGCATTAGTTACCTCTAGCACTGGTGCAGAGATAACAACAAACAGTAGTTGGGATAATATGTTTGGCGTAACTCCTGTTGGATCTACACTAACCACTTTAATTTCATGGACTTGGAAAAGAGCACCAGGTTTTTTTGATGTGGTTGCATGGACAGGGGCATCAGGAACTCTTAATTCAGTCAAGCATAATTTAGGGGTCAAACCAGAGCTAGTTATTTTGAAGTACAGAGGGTTGGCAGACTCTTGGTATGTATACAACAGCGCAACAACAGGTGTTATGTTACTAGACTCAAATGGCGCTCCATTAGGCAGCACTAACTATATGGCAAGTACAACAGCCACCGATCTAAATGTTACAGGTCTTGCGTCAAACCCTGCAAATTCACCAATAGCCTACCTTTTCGCTACTTGCCCAGGTGTATCCAAAGTTGGTTCAGTAACACACTCAGGAAGCTCTACAGACGTAGATTGTGGCTTTGCATCAGGAGCTAGATTTGTTTTGCTGAAGCGAACTGATGACACAGGAAGTTGGGTCTTGTTTGATAGTGTAAGAGGTATAACGTCAGGCAATGATCCGTATTTAAAGTTAAATTCAACAGCAGCTGAAGTTACTACTTTAGATCAATTAGACCCTCTTTCATCTGGCTTTCAACTCACAGGTGACTTTACTGATGGAACATACATCTTCTACGCAATAGCATAACAATCAACTGACAAAAAGGAGTATCAACTAATGTCAGAATACAGAGAAAGAACAACAGGCGAAGTTAAATCGCAAGGTGAGTGGAGAGCAGCCTTTAAGAATATGTCTCTGCCTAGAGTGTGGACGAGCAACGTTTGTGACGCAATGAACATTGATGCTGTACTAGCAAGCCCTGCCGCTACAACTAGTGCATATCAAACATCTGCTCGTGATGGCGTTGAGCAAAACAGCAACGGTGATTGGGTTGAGAAGTATGTCGCAAGGGATATGTTTGCTGATACAACTGATGAAGATGGCAAGAAAACTACAAAAGCAGAGCACGAAGCTGCGTATCAGGCAACGCTTGATGCTAACACTGCAACTGCAAACAGATCAACCAGAGACAGCAAGCTTGCAGAGACAGACTGGCATGGCATGTCAGACGTTACAATGTCGAGCGAAATGACCACGTATCGCCAAGCCTTGCGAGATATTACAACGCATGAAAACTGGCCTAACTTGGAAGATGCTGATTGGCCTACCGCGCCGTAATTATACAAGTACTAGATACTATGGTAATTTGTATGTGTAAGTATAACGTGAGGCGCGTATGGCACTTGTAGACTTGAAAATCCCACCCGGAGTATATCGAAACGGAACGGATTTGCAGGGCGAAGGTCGGTGGCGCGACGTTAACTTAGTGCGTTGGCATGACGGCCTGATGCGCCCCGTTGGCGGTTGGCGTAAGAAATCTACGTCTGCCGCACCCAACAAACTACGAGGAATGCTTGCCTGGACAGACAACAGCGCAAACAGATACATAGCGTCCGGCACTTACAACAAACTTTTTGCTTATACTAATGCAGGCGTGAAATATGACATAACGCCAGTTGGGTTAAGCGCGGGTCGAGAAGATGCGGCCGCGTTTACGGCGTATGGCAGTGGTCTTTATGGCTCCCTGGCTTTCGGCGTTGCAAGACAAGACACAACAAACATACAGTCTGCAACGGTTTGGAATTTACAGCCTTGGGGCGAGCGTTTGTTAGCTCAAAATTCAGACGACGGTAAGATTTACGAGTGGGCGTTAAACACTGGCACCCCCGCCGCATTATTAAGCAACGCCCCTACTGGTAACGAGGCAATACTTGTCACTGACGAGCGATTTGTTTTTGCGTTGGGTGCAGGCGGCAACCCCCGGAAAGTGCAGTGGTCAGACCGAGAAAATAACAACGCCTGGACGCCTGCCACTACGAATGAAGCGGGAGATTTGGAGCTTGCGACTACTGGCACGATTATGGCCGGAGTAAACGTGCGCGGCCAAGCGTTAATCCTCACGACAAGAGACGCACACGCGGCAACCTACCAAGGACCGCCATACGTTTACGGCATAGAACGTGTCGGCACCTCTTGCGGCTTGGCGGCTGCGTTGGCTTGCGTCGTGGTTGACCAGGGCGCGGTTTGGATGGGCGTAAACTCATTCTTTGCGTATAATGGCAGTTCAGTTGCAGAGCTAAACAGCGAAGTTAGCGACTACGTGTTTAACGACATAAACAAGGCGCAGATCAGCAAAGTTTTTGGCGTGTCTAACAGCTTGTATAATGAAATTTGGTGGTACTACCCCAGCTCCGGCTCTACAGAAAACGACAGATACGTGGTGTACAACTACTCAGAGAATACCTGGTACATCGGTGATTTAGATCGCACGGCTGGCGTGGATCGCGGCGCGTTTAGACAGCCCATGCTCGCGGATGCCAGTGACATGTACATCTATGAGCACGAGGTGGGCTTTGATTACGGCACGCTTACACCTTTTGCTGAAACTGGACCGTTTAGGATTGGCACTGGCGATAACGTCATTAGCGTTACTGAGTTGATACCTGACGAGAAAAACCAAGGCGACGTCAACGCGATATTTAAGTCAAGATTTTATCCAAACGGTACCGAAAGGAGCTACGGCCCCTTCTCGCTTACTAACCCCACGAGCGTCAGGTTTACTGGCAGGCAGTTGCGTTTACGCGTCGAAGGGCAAAAGCTTACCGATTGGCGTGTGGGTATAAACAGAGTTGACGCGGTAGCCGGAGGGCGCAGATGAGCCAGTACGCAGCGCCAGAGCCGTATGGTGGAGATTGGAAGGATTGGGCACGCAGATTAAACGTGTTTCTCAATCGCACGCAATCTGCATTAGTGCAGCAAACAGGCGGCGAAAGCGCAAAAGAAAACGGCTATCTGATGTTTGACCGTTCTACTGTTAAGCCAGTGATTAGCCAATCTGGTGCTTTTAAGGAAGTTGTCGTTAAACAATCGGTGCCTGCAAGTTCAGTTGGGGCGTCTGGCGATACGGCGGGTTTAGTCAGTTGGGATGCAAATTACATTTACGTCTGCACGGCGTCACATGATGGAAGTGCAAATATCTGGAAGCGCGTAGCTTTGTCTGGCGGTGCTTTTTGATGCACCCGGAGTTTGAAAGATGCAAACCACACATACAAGCAGCCTTGCAGTATAGTGGCGGCACGCACGACATTATTGATATTTACCAAGGCTTGCACAACGGCACCATGCAATTGTGGCCTGCCAAGAAAAGCTGCCTGGTCACTGAGATTATAAAATATCCAAAGAAAAAAGTCTTGAATGTTTTTCTTGGCGGGGGCGATCTCACCGAAATTTTGAGCATGCACTCGGATGTAATAAGTTGGGCAAAACAGCAGGGCTGCACGGCGCTAAATATGACCGGGCGTTTTGGTTGGAAAAAGCCACTACAAAAACACGGATGGGAGCCAATGCATACATCCTACGCGAAGGAGATATAAATGAGCAAGGGCGGCAGCACAACACAGGTTGAAATACCTCAGTATATTGAGGATGCGGCAAAAGCAAATTTAGCGCGTGCAGACATAATTTCTAAATTAGGTTACGTTCCGCAGAGTTTTGGCGCAACTACGGCTGCTTTCACGCCTATGCAGATGTCTGCGTTTGGCAACACGGCGCAAGCTGCTGATGCTTTTGGTTTAGGCACCCCGGCAGGCGCAGACATATACGGCGGCATGGGCGCTCCAACAGAATACGCGAACGGAATTAGAGCCTACAGCGCCGCGCCTTTGTTTAATCAGTCAATGGCAGATTTTGCGTATAACCGACCAGACCAATTTGCTGCAATCAATGACATGTTTATCGACCCCGGCAGCCCTCCATTTGCGTTACCCCCTGGCGTAGTTCCTGGTATCCCAGGCGGTTCGGGTGCAGGTGGTGCGGGTGCAGGTGGCCAAGGTCCAGGTGGTCCAGGTGGCCAAGGTCCAGGTGGTCCAGGTGGCCAAGGTCCAGGCGGTCCAGGTGGCCAAGGTCCAGGCGGTCCAGGTGGCCAAGGTCCAGGCGGTCCAGGTGGTCCAGGTGGTCCAGGTGGCCAAGGTCCAGGCGGTCCAGGCGGTCCAGGCGGTCCAGGCGGTCCTCCAGAGGTTCCAGTGATCCCGTATACGCCGCCAGAGTTTCAGCCAGGATTTATACCTGGTATATTTGGGCCAGACCCAACCCCTCCAATTGTGCCGATAGGCGATGCTCAACCTGGTGACGCTATTGCAGAAACGAATTTAGATGCACTAAACGCAAACCTCATCGGCACTGGCTTTGAAATACCAGACGTGCCAGGGCAAAAGTATCAGTTCTACAATCCTGATATAAACTATTTTAATCCAGATGGCACGCCTCAGTTTATCAGCCCAAGCACAGGGCAATACGTCGGCACTCTAGAGCCGAGCGCAGAGGGTTTGGAGGCAGCGCAAATTGCGCAAGAGTATTTAAGGAGTCAATCTGGCGCAGAAGGTCTTGCACCTATGGCAGATGATTTTTACGATGGCATTAGATCAGCAAGTGATTTTAACGTAGGATTAAGCACGCAGGGCTATGATTTTTCAACCTACGCAGACCCATCTAAGCAAGGTCGCGGCGATACATTTACAAACGATTTTGGCTCAAGTGTAAGCGTGGGTTATGGCGCAGGCCAAGTTGACCCTGCCCTCGCAGCGGCGGCAGGCTACAATACTCCTGAGCCGGGTGTTTTATCAAACATTTTTGGCCCTGCAACTCCAGAGACTCAAGCAAGGCTCGCAGATGAAATAGAGGCTAGAAATGCAAGTACTGAAAATTCAGCGCAGAGAAGGGCAAGCGAGCTAAATAGCGCAATTGAGACAGTCGGCGGTCAAGCCTTGCTTGATGAGGGCACGAATTTAGCCGGGGATCAAATAATGGCTCTAGAAAGGCAGTTTGGAACTTTAACAACAACTGAAGTGGCAGAGCAAGCGGGATTAGCGGGTAAAGATATTCCAACTGGTAAAGGCAACGTGAAAGCCACGAGAAAAGTTTTAGACAAGGCCGCAGCCGATGGAAACCTGGGAGCCTACGCCGAAAGTTTCATGGATAAATTTGGGGGAGATTTAAATACCTTCCAAGAAAAAACAGGAATCAGTAGCGCAATACTAAAAGACATTCAAAAAATCGCAGCAGCAAAGGTGACAACATAATGGCAGGCCAAGGATCAAAGGGCGGCGGTCAAGTACAGCCAGTAAATCAACAGCCAAACGCAATGACAGTAACGCCCATGCAACCACAGCCAGGGTTTAACGTAAATCAAGCTGCGTCAACTGGGTTGCAGGGTGCAATGGGCGCAACGCAGCAAGCAATTGCAGCCCCGCTGAATGTGGGCGCTTACATGAACCCGTACACGCAAAACGTCATTGACCGCACGCAAAGCGATATTGAACGACAAAGGCAAATGGCGATCAACAACATGGGCGCAGCCGCAACGAGGGCAAACGCTTTTGGCGGTTCGAGGCAAGGCGTCGCGGAAGGTGTAACAAATGCAGAATATGGTCGTATGGCAGGCAATCTTGTAGCGCCGATGCGTCGTGATGCTTTTAACACTGCCATGGGCAACGCGATGAATGACAGAAGCCAACGTTTAGGCGCGGCTAATCAGTTAGGCAGTTTGGCTAACCAAGCATTCACGACTGGCCGCACGCTTAACCAAGACATTATGCAGCAAGGCGTATTACAGCAAGCATTACAACAGTCGCTTATTGATGCGGCGCGGCAAGACTTTGCAGGCTACGCAGGCAGTCCAACAGCGAGCTTAAATGCGCCATTAGCGGCATTAGGCGTAACGCCAGTACCAGAGACAAAAACAGTAACAAACAAGCCGGGTATCTTAGACATATTAGGCGTGTTTGCCGCGCTATAAATTAAGGAGTTAAAAATGGCTGAACAAATGGGATTGCTTGCAAACATCGGTCAAGGCTTGCAGCGCAAGTTTGGTCGTATCGGTAATGCATTGTCAGGCCAAGACCAAAACGCCAGAGATAGGTTAGCACTTGGTTTGATGAGTTTAGGCAATCCAAACCAAACGCAGGCAATACAAACGCTTGTGGCGAATAGACTTGAGGAACGCAAAAAGCAGACGCAAACAAATAAAAGCATTGAATACCTACGGACAATTGATCCCCGCCTAGCAGCATTGGCAGAAAACAACCCCAGCATGGTTGGCAGTATATTTAGCGAAATTGCAAAAAAACAACTCAACCCTCAGCAGGCGAAAATAGAGACTGGTAGAGATGGCTTTAAGTATTACATCACCGGACCAAACGCCGGGCAGCGTGTGTTACCTGGTCAGTTAACCGAAGAAGACGAAGCTATTATGAATTTGCAGTCTAGGCTTAAAGTAGGCCCGGACGTGGCAGCAAATATGTTTTACCAGCAACAGGGCTTCACCCTGCCAGGCGCAAACAATCAAACGGTAACTTTCCTTGAGGAAAAAGCAGCGGCGGGAGATGAAAACGCTAAGGCTGCGTTGTTACTCGTAGGCCCAAAGGGCGCAGGCGAGGCAATAAAAACCTACATCAACTCACAAAGCACAAACGCCGCAAACAAGACGGCGGCCAACACCAAAACTTATCTCAACGGTCTTAGTATAAGTGTGTTCCAAGATGGGACAAAGCAAGTGGTCAGCCCAGACAACCAGATACTAACTGGTCCGGCAGCAACCGAAGCTATAAGGATTGCTCAGGCTAATGAAGTTGAGCAAGCGAGGGTCACTGAGTTTGAAACTAAATCGGCGGGTGCTAAAGCTAAGATGGTTCAAACTACTATCAGTAGTTTGATAAATGTGGATAGTTCCTTGCGTAACATGGCAAGAGCCAAGCGAGCCTTGCGCAATTCAATAGCATCTGGTCAGGCTGATATCTCTGGTCCGATTAATCAATATTTTCCAGACATATCAGTTGAGGCCGCAGAACTTACAAGCGCCAGAAATGCCCTCGGTTTAGACGTGGTTGGGTCAGTCACCTTTGGAGCTTTGTCTAAGGGCGAGTTAGATTTGGCTTTAACACAAGGATTGCCGTTAGGGCTCAAACCGCCACAATTGCTTGAGTTTATTGAACGACGTGAAGCTGCGATTAAAAAATATAGGACGTCACTAATGGCAGCGGCGCGTATCATGGCAGATCCACAAAAAGACTACAACGATTATTTAGATACCCTAGAAGACTTAGAGGTCAAACCTAATCCATATAAAACAAAATCAGACGATGACCTGGAGCAGCTATACATTGAAGTAATGTCCGGCACGTCAAACCTCTCAGTTAAAAATCGTCAATTTATTGTCGATGAAGCAGATAGAAGGGCGCAGCTATGAGCGATACCGGGGAACGTTTTAGAAATCTGCAAAATCAAATGTCTGGCGGTGCAAACAATACGGCTCGTGTGCCAGATGATTATGAAGCAACTACGGCGACAAAACTCAAAACAGTTTTGCAGGGTTTAAGCTTTGGCAGCTCAGACGAAGTAGAGGCGTTCGTGAGGTCGTTGGGTAAGCAAGATTACGACACAGTCCTTCAGTCAATAAGAGACGATCTAAGCATGTTCCGAGAGGCTAACCCGTTGCAGGCGTTAGCGTTAGAGTCTGGCGGGGCTGTGGTGTCGTCAATCGCGGCGGCTCCCTTTACTGGTGGAACCTCAATACCTGCAACGGCGACCCGTCTGGCGTTGCTGGGTGCGGCTGAGGGCGGCGCGTATGCCTTTAACACTGGCGAGGGAGGCCTAAAAGAAAGGGTATCCCGCGTTCCTGTTGGGGCTGCCACGGGGGCTGTCGTCAACCCGGTCGCAGCCACGGCGCTCAGAAAGAGTGGAGATGGATTAAAAGCATTAGTCCGGGCAACTCGCAACCTGGTGGGTCGCAGAGGCTCAACTATTGTTAATAACGAAATACAACGCCTGGTAAATAAATTGCAAAAAACACCAGAGGAAATCGTCCAAGACATAATGGACGGCAGAATACTGGTTGAAAATAAAACCCTAGCGGCAGCCGTCAAAGCTTTACGGGCAAAAGGTGGCGAGGCTGGCGATTTAATAAACACCACATTGACTAATCGCCCGGCGCAAACCAGGCAGCAAGCGGCCAGCGCGGTTGATGAGGCTTTGGGGGGCGACGGTAACTTGCAAGTAGCAAAAAATCAAGCAAACAGGCAGGCCGTCCGTGAGGCTGAAAACGTGGCTTACGCGCCATTTAAAACGGGTGAAGTAAACGACGAGGTTTTTGGTGAGTTAGTTATGGCCTTGCAGGCTGTCCCCGCCGCCAGAAAATCATTGATGGAAAAATTCCAAACAAGGGTAAACGACCCAAACTACAAGCCACTATTTAAAATGAAAGACGGTGAATTACAATTTTTACGCAGGCCAAATCCAGAGGAGGCCGAGGTCGTCAGGCGCAGTTTAGACGCGGCGGCAAGTAAAAAGTTTGCGAAGCCGGGCGGCGGGTTTGTCGCCTCAGACATTGCAGAAATTGCAAACGACGTGCGAACCGCAATTGACGCAAATATTCCAGACTTAGCCTCGGCCAGAACGCAAGCCAAACTTGCCAGGGATAACTTTGACGCGTTTGACGCCGGGAGAAAAGCTTTTACTGGTAGTGCCGATGAGAAAATCCTTCAATTGCAAGATTTATTCGCTGCCGGAAATCAGGAGGCAATTGACGCCTTTAGGTCCGGCATGCTGTCATCAATTCAAGCTAGATTAAAAAGTGGAAACCGGGCGAGCTTCATCAAAAATTTAGGTGACGATGAGCAAGGCATGAACGAGCTGCTACGCATGGCGTTACCTGATGAGACAATAGAAAGCGTTATGAAAAAGCTAGACATAGCGACAGAAAGTAACGCCGCCAAATCCGCAATATTGGATAGGACTAACACCGCAGAGACCCTGATAGAAAACTCAAATTTTGGAACTAGACTTGGCGCGAACACATTAATGCAACTGCAAATGAACGACCCGAGGGCGCTGGGCGATATAGCTCGCAGCATCGTGAAAATGTTTGGTCGTGATTTAACTGACGCTGAAAACTTACGCATAGCAAAAATCTTAGTAAGCGAAGATCCAGAGCTTGTTAAGTCTGCGGTTACTGACACGGGCGCACTGAAACGCCTGGAGAGCA
>UEXM01003070.1_pt1 | contig 11092 bp, 15 predicted proteins | sample 1796661 | NCBI WGS metagenome assembly UEXM01 (sample SAMEA4772469, study PRJEB27181) | metagenome
TATTTCTACTGCTGGAGTTTTATGCCAGTCAGACAAGGGTTGGCTTTTTGCCTCTAGTGATTGTATCTTCATTACCATTTCTTGTATCTTAACTTGTTTAGCATCTCTACTATTTTTTAATTTAATATATGCATCATAGTCGACATAGTAATCATCAGTTCCTGTACCTCCTGCAAAGATACCTGCAGAGAGGGGTATACCCCTTGGTAGTTGGTCTCCGACCTTCAGACCTGCTTCTTCGTGAGCCGTCCATGCGAGTCTCATTACAGCACCATAAGGACCTGAATTAACCCATTTATTTCTGATTTCTTCGGTATAAATTGGTGGTTGGTCATGCCCTAAATTTTTCTTTGTTTTTATTTCCCTATCAAGTGTATCACTTTCTTGGTTTAGTCTCTTTAAGAGAGCATCGTCGTTGTTAAGGTCTGTTTCAGTAACACCGTCTAAAGCTTCGACAATTGACTTAACATTTGCGTCAACTACCCATGTGTCCTTCCGTAATGAAAAACAATGCATGTCGAAAAGCGCACAAATTAATTCAAAGGCATACTTTGTATGGTTATGTTCTGGGTATACTTTAGTACCATCTGATTTATTTTGCTCAATAACGCGGGAAGCTGCTAAGGTCAGCATTAGCTGTACAGGTAAATCTTTTCCTTGTGTTCCATACCACACACTAATTGAAGAATGTAAAATATCGAAGATATTATTGTTAGGTGCTTGCCCACTAAATAATAGTTTAGCAGATAATATAGCTAACTCTTTTGCATAATTTCTTGCTTCGTTTTGATGCTTTGTCATATTTGCAGCCTGTGTTATAATTCTACCAATATGATAATCATTTACTGCACCAACTCTCATAATATATCCATAGTCATTAGTTTCAAAGTCTGCCTTTATTTTAGCTACTCTATCTGAGTTGGACATTGTTGATGTGAATAAATAATTGGCTAAGTCAGTATTAGTAAGACGGTTTAGATAATCACTACCATATGCCTCAGTAAACCAACCTCGTAAATCACCGTCTTCGGTGCGAACTTTATCTGCTACCTTAAATCCAGGGTCAACATTACCTCCGCTAATGTAGTATAGCAAATACTTTATTGCGCCAGATGCTAGTCTTACTTGTTCATCTTGAAGGACTTTTTTTTGTTCTATATCCGTGGATAAAGAGGAAACACGCTTAGGCATTACCGAATAGTCCTTCTTCATCTACTTCCCTCAGTATTGTTGAGGGTAGCCCTGAACAGGTTGTTGACCCATCATGGGTTGCTGACCCATCGGTTGACCAGGTTGTACAGATGGTAGTCCTAGGCTTCCTCGGATAAGAGAAGAACCAAACCCTGCTAATGCATCTCCAAAGCCTCGTTGTGGCATTTGTTGACCCATCATTTGTTGTTGCATCATTTGTTGTTGCATCATTTGTTGTTGTTGATGCTGCATCATTTGGTGTTGGTTATGTCCATTCATTAGTTGCATAGCTTGCATGTCTCCTTGTTGAATAGACATTTGAACATTCTGTGGAGGTAATACTTTACTTAGTTGGGTATCTATGTTTTCCTGAGTTATGCTAGAATATTTTTGATACTCTGCATGTTCTTTGTTTATCTTAACTGCTGGAATCATATCAGAGTTAAATAAAGCAAACAGTTCTCTACGGACTACTAAGCCAATCATGTTTACTAGTTCAGGCAAGAAGTAAGGGTGGTCGTGGAAGAAAAGGGCAACTTGGTTAGGGTGAGCTGCCATTAGTTGGTATAGTAGCTTTACTTGGTCTTCGTTCTGCATTGCTTTACCACCTGTCATTTGGTCAACCATGCCCATTCCCATTGCAGTAAGGCCTGAATCATGTGCTGCATTGGCAAATAGTTGTTTCTGTGCATCGCTAGGTCCTCCACCTATTCCGTTAGGTGTGAGGGGGCTTCCATTATTAGAGTTAAATAGTCCCATAACAGAAGGCAAGCAGTAATTACACTTGAATGTTTCAGTCAGTTAGTAGAAGCTTTTCCTTCTTCTTGTGCAGCTTTTTCGACCATTTCATAGTACTTGCTAACTGACATGTTACTGCCTAAAGTACTGTTTTGAGGCATTGTGTTAGCCAGCATTCTATTGTCAAATACTATCATAGTGATATCATTTTCTCCTGTAACTGGGTTCTTGTAATGAATAATAGGGAGCCCATCTCTTTGAGCTTCTATGAACGCTGGAGTCCATTTTACAATTAGAGGCGCTTCCTCTTTCTTTGGTCCTTTTTTAATTGGTACAAAGCTTACCCCCTTTTTCTTCATTGCTTTGAAGAATCCTCTTTCATCTTCTTGCTCTTCTTGCTCTCTCCACTCTTTGAGGAGGTGGAATAGCTGCATGGCTTGAGGACAATAGGTTCCGTTCAATTGTCTTCCCTTTCCTTCAGTAACGCCGGTCCATGGGCGGAAGGGTCTTGGTTGCATGGTGCTTGGGTCGCGGAAATACTGGTTGAATAAGTCGCCGTAGTCCATGCTCCTACAATCAACTCCAGTAACTACGCATCGGAAGGGCTCGTTAGCAAACTTGTAACCAAAGAACCCGGTTAGTCTTTTGACTGGCTTCAGAGTTTTCATTGCTTTCTTGATATTCTGCTTTCGAGCCTTTACTGGGTCGGCATGTGTACTAAATGTGAATTCAATAACGGGCATAACCGCATCCCAGTCCACTCCTCGGTTTTGTGGAAGTCCACTCATTAATTCAGTCATTCTTTGTTCTCTTTGTTCTCTTTGTTCATTCGTCATAAGTCATTAAACCCCCTCATAAGAGCATTATCCACATTCCACCCAACCGTTGCTGACATAGCATCGACCTTTACAGGTATGTGGAGTTTGTGTAACTGATGAAGGCTTTCTTTGAATGGCTCGAAAATTTGATGCTCGGAGATTAAGCCGCGCTCCCATTGAGAGTAGCCATCCTCGTCGAGCCATAAGTCGGCCTTGTTGGCTAGAATTAATATTCTCTTCGGTTGCCAGTTGCGAGACTTAAAACGAGCAAATAGGCCAATTCCTTTAGGTTTGGTTCTTTTGATTAGGTACTCGACGATATAGCCTACTGCTACCTGGTTATCGGTATTGTTTCGGTCAAGTAGATGACGATGGTCTATGATGATGACTAGCGTTTGCACTCTTCTCTTGTACATATCTTGAATCCACATAGGCATATACTGGGTATGACCCCCTATGTCATTTGATACTAGAGTCTTGGACAATCCCTCAGACTTTATTCTCTTAGGCTCGGTAGGAGGCATTTTATAATGCTTAGAAAGCCACTTCTTTTTATGATGAGTTCTTTCGTTCTTTCCTAATGGAGCTACATAACCTTCTGTCATTAGTTGTTGGTCCATAGTAGTCTTGCCAGCTTCACTGGCACCATAGACACCAACATTGTGAGTTACAAACTTACCAGCCCAGTCAAGGACTTTCCAAAAGCCATGAGCTGCTACGATTACTCCTGCACTTATTGGGTCAACCACTTATTCACCCCAGGAGCCATACAATTATGTTTGGAGAATCTGTAAACTTGTATACCGCATAGTCGATAAGTAACGCTACACCACCAGTTGTTATGCTGGCTATACTTCCCCATACCAGTGCTTTGACTTTGAAAATACGGAATTGCCAAGTATTTCCTATTGCTATGCTTTTCATCAACGACTCTTGTTGGTCGTCATATTCGTCTCTAAAAATTACTCCCATTTTATCACCTATGTTGCCAGCAAAGACCTTCGCCTTTGGTCCCCCTAGTACACCTCTTACCTTCAAGGGTTAGGGCGGTACACCTCATTGCAGCTTTTCGGCTGCTTGCTCTAGCTGAGCTGCTTGTTGTTGCACCACTTGGTCTTGTGTTCCCTGCGGTGCTAGATTCAATATGCTGGAGTCTTTCGAGGATTTGGGTAAGGATTTGTCTAAGGTCAGTTTCGGACCCAGAGGTATTCCCATTATTCTGTGTCGGTCTATTCCCAATGACTCTGGCGTTACTGCCTCCTGGGCTGCTTGTCCTTGTTGGAATTGTGCTAACTGCCCCAGTATTTGCTGAATGTCTCCTAAGTTTCCCGCTAGCACCTCAGATTCTTGAGGAGTAATTATATTATCTGCCATAGCAGCGCCTAAGTTGCGTTGATAAATACCCATTTGTTGAGAGAGTACGGATTCTAGCTGAGCCTTTTCTTGCTCAAACTTAAGGTGAGCCATACGCTGACGGTTTTTGTTTCTCATGCGCTTCAATTGTCTTCGATGGTCACTAGAGTCTTCAAACACTGCACGATAAACAAAGTAAAATGCTGCTTGAACTGAAAAGCCAGCAAACCCATAAAACATAGCAGATTCATATGAGTTGTCAAAGTGACTCCAACTCCAGTTAACATAAAGTAAAATACAGAATGCTAGTAAAACGGATTGAAACAGCATTGTACCTAATAGGCGCAATTCTGATTCTTTTTGCCGTTCACGATACTCTTGCATCTCGTCAGTCATGTCTTTGTCCCCGGTGCCAAACATCATTGTTTCTAGCAGGGGGTTTGTTCCTATTGGTATTCCACTTTGCATTTTATCACTCACATTAAGTCGTCAATTTCAGGTTCTTTAGCACTAATAATATCATCAATTCGCAAAACCATTACTGCAGTTTCGGTAGCAGATTCCATAGCTTGCCTTACAACCTTTTCGGGCTCAACGACGCCCTCTTTTAGCATATCAACAACTTCTCCGGTATATACATTCAGCCCGTAACTCATACTAGAAGCCTTTCCATTAGAGTCACTATGAGCTTTTCTTAATTCCATTAAGGTGTCGATAGGGGATAATCCAGCGTTTTCAGCCAGAGTTCTAGGAACTATTTCTAGTGCTTCTGCAAATGCTGAGACCGCTAAAGATTCTCTGCCTCCTACTGATGCTGCATAGTTTCTTAGATGGTGTGCCATCTCTACTTGAGGCGCACTACCACCAGGAACAATTTTGCCGTCGTTCTTAGCTACCCACACTACTCCCATAGCGTCGTCCATAGCACGGCGAATCTCATTTGCCACTTCTTCTGTAGGGGCACAGATAATTAGTGAAGCAGCATCATTGTTAGGTGTGTCGTGTAAAAGCATAAATGGTGATTGGCCTTCTTGGATGGTCTCTTCCATTTTACCAGCTACTCCTAAATCTTCAGACTCTAAGTCTTCATAGCCGGAGACAATTAAACCATTAGTAGCTCGGGCAACTGCTTCTAGGTTAGATGCTGCGCAGCGCCTTGCAGCTACAACATTATTACGAGCTAGATACTCAGCTATCCATGGGTCAATATTCTTAGTGGTTAATACTAAGTTTGCTTCTAAGCTAATAAGGTGGTCAGCCATCTGCTTAAGGCCATCTTTGCGACCTTTCTGATATTCTATTGATTCATTGTAAGAGCCAAGATTTAGACTTACTCCCTGTCCAAACTCTTCAAGTTCAAGCCCACCATCAATGAGAGCGACTTTGACATGTGTCAAAGTCTCCGGCATAGCAGAGTGTATCTTTTGTCTGCCGACAACAATACCGTTAGGCGAAAAGGAATCAGAAATTAGAGAACCGGTTCTAGTCATAATATGAACGGCCTCAGGGCGAGATGCTTCAACAACTTCGAGACATAGTTTTGCAAGGTGCTCTCTTTCTCCTTCTGCGCTCTTTCCTGTCATGGCGGTCATAGCTATTGATAACAACATCTCCTCATTAGGTTCAGTTATCATATCAGTAAGATATTCTTTCCCTTTCATTGTTGCTGCACGGTAGCCCTCTACAATAGTAGTTGGGTGAACACCGCTTTCAAGTAATAATTCTGCTTTCTTTAGGAGCTCTGCTGTGAGAATAATAGCAGTTGTTGTACCATCATAACATTGTTCTTCTTGAGTTCTTGCTACTTCCACGATTTTCTTGGCAATAGGTGATACCCAGTTTACATTACGAAGGATTGTAGCTCCGTCGTTAGTAATGGTAACACGGCCTCCGGCATCAGTTAGCATTTTATCTAAGCCCTTAGGTCCAAGAGTACTTCTTACTGTATTAGCTACTACTTGAGCGTGTTCTATATTCATAGATAGGGCGGTTTGAGAGGTTTGTTGGCTCGCATCGGTTACTGTCATAGTTACCATTCAGCTTGGGAGTGAAGATAAAGGAAACGGCGGTAAGACGCTAAAAACGCAATCAAACTGCTATCCAATGAACTACGCAATCAGCAGTAATACAATCGAAGAATATTTGTGAGCCAAGAGTTATTTCAAGTGTTAAGGCTGCCCCGGCTGCCAAAGGGAATCCTATACAGTCTCCTGCTGCTGCAGCGGCGGTAGTAGCAGAATCTCCGACATATACAGTTTGAGTATTACCTGAAGCCGCTAAAAGTGTTATACTACGCTTTGCCTTGATAGGTACTACAACTGGATTAGTACTGCTATTCATATAAGCTACATCTAAACTCTGTGCTCCTAAGTCTTTGTCTATTGTTAATGCGTGGAAGCCTTGTACTAGGTCTCCGCCAGCGCCCTTTAAGTTAGGAAAGCCATCAACACCAGTATCGAATACTTTTAGTTTACCAGTGGTTTCACCCGCAGTAACTTCTGCCCCGATAACAACTTCTCCTTGCCTAGAATCGTGAGGAGCTGTTATGGTTGTCTTGCCTGCCATAGTCTGGCTCACTAAGTTCACGCATATAGGCCTTTTCTTTAGATTAAACCTTTCATTTATGGTCATAGCGAATCCCACTTACTAATATGCGAATCATCGAGCGCCCGGATATCAAGGGTGACTTTGTTCCTTGTGTCGAATGTGGCTCTATGACTCGTAGCCACCGACTAGAAAACCCACGCTATGAAGAGTATGAAGAAGTTTGGGAAGATGAATTAGAAGAATACCAAGGGCGTAAGAAGCAAGACGAAGAAGACGAGGAAGAAGTAATGATTCGTTACCGCTTAGTAGATGCTCAAATATGCATGTGTCACCGTTGCTGGGTAGTCAAGCGAGAAAGGGCTACTAAGTTTCTTAATCAAAATAAAGAAAACTGGGTTAACGATACAACCAGCTATCTAAAGAGAATTAGAAAGTTTTTACAGTCTTGGTCTTATTATGACTTTGATACAGAAATAACGCAACAAGTTAAAAAAGATGTGGAGAGCGTAAAAAATGCTCTCGCATTGACAGCAGGTCTAGGTGAAGAAGAATGACAAATGAAGAAGCAATGGCAATTATCGACGAATGTAGAGCAAGACTATCAGAGGTAGGAATAGAAGATGTGTTAATAGCGGTAGGTGCTGGTAATGGAACCGCCTTTAGCTTCAAGGGTGCTAGTAAATCATTAGCGTATCTTTCTATGGCAGCTTGGATGGAGATAATGTTAAACTCAATGGCTAACAACCCTATAGATGCCGGTTTTGGCTTTACATTGGAGGGAAATGAATAATGGCACAAGATGAAAGAATAAAGGGTAAAGAGTGGGACTTAAGTAAACGCTGCCCAGTATGCGAAGATATTAAATCAGGAAAAATAAGTGACGATGGAGAACAAGTAATGATACCCGGTACTGACCAACCATTTTTTTGTCCTAAGTGTGGGCATTTGGAAATTAGATTCTTTTGGAGGATGGGAGCAGTAGAGTCAGGGCGTACTTCTGCTACTGGGCAAACTCAGCTTTGGACTCATCAAGGAACCGTAGAGTGTATGTCTTGTGACTGGAAGAAAACTGCAGGGTCTGTTCCTTGCTTAGGTCGACCTTGGGATGAAATCATGGGAGACGGGTTAGACCGCCCCCTTCATCGTTCTGCTGAACTAAATCATGCTATTGGTTGGTCGAATGAACATGCAGTTGGGCTTAGAAAGGGACAAGAGAAATATGACCCTAATGCCAATCTTCGCTCCAAAACATATAAAGCCAAGAGGAAGATACGTAGTAACAAGGCGGAACAAGGCATAGCCAAATCAGACCCACGTACAATAACATGGAACCCCAACAAAGATGAACGCAAGATGTCTAAGTTTCGCAAAAAACCAAAAAACAAGAAAGGTGATTAAGAATGGCAAAAGAAATGAATGAAACAACAGTAAGCATGGAAATAGTATATGATGGAGTCAAAACTACTTTGACACGAATCATTCCAAATGTAGGAATTGAAAATGGAATCGCTGCAATGAAGAAGCAGTGTGACCTATTGAATATTTCAACTGGCGGACTAGCAAAACCTGAGTGAAGTTAATTCACTTATTTTTACGCTAACTTTTAGCGTAAGCTTTAGTTTTTAGCAAGGGTAGCTGTTAAGGCTCCGACTGTAATAAGTCCAAAGACTCCTCCAAGAATAGCGTTGCGCTTAGCAATAGTCTTCCAAGGTAGGCTTCTCTTGTTTCCAATAAAAAATTCTTGACTCCAAGCTGAGAACATACCACCTGCGGCATAGATTCCAGCTGTGGCTGCGACGATTACAGGAGCAGAAGCACCTAGGAACAATCCTTCACCTGTGGTAATTTCTCCAAAGGTACTGTTAGGTAAGTTTCTAGGTGCAACATAGCGAACATTACGCTTGCTACGAGGAGCTGCTACTGTTCCTCCGTTCTTTAGAACCATGTTGTTTAGTTCAGTGAATTCAAAGTGGCTCATACTATTGTGTGGATTCATATTATCACCTGTGGCTTACGGGGTTTGACTCTCGATTAAAAAATGGTCCTCTAAGTTTAGTAGGAAGACCGTGACCAAAAATACCCATGTATAGGAACGCCCCTAGTCCAATGAGTAGAGCGTGTTTAGCCATGTCTGCTGTGCTTTCCATATTATCACACCAATGGATTGTCTGTTGCATCAGCAGATTGCTCTGGCATCATGTTCATCATCATACCAAAATGACTGCTTGTACCTAATTGCTCGCGTTCTTGATTTAACTTCTGTGGAGCATGTGCATGACCACCTAGAGTAATAGAGTTAAGAGAAATACGACGGCGCATAGAAGGAGGTCCCATTAGTACAGAGCCTTTCTTTGGGCCACCAAACATCTGTGGTCTCTCTCCTGGCATCTTGAGCTTATCCCAAGTAGACCCAGTAGGTTCTCTTTCATTTCCCCCATGGGCAGATGAAGTAGAGGTAGTTGTTGAAGTAGAGCCTAACTGACTTATCCTATCTGCTTGCCCAGCGTGTTTCTTTGAAGCAGCTCTTAGCTGAGAACTTATTTCGTCTAGCTCACTTGCTTGACTTTTACTTAGATGGCCCAAATCATCTAATATATCTCCGCTTCTTATATCAGTGTAGCTACTAAAGGGGCTTTGTCCTTTAGGATTGATAAGAGACTCATAGACTGTCTTGATAGCTTCTGCTGCAGCAAAAGCAATAAAAGTACCAGCGATAGGATGACTAAAAAAGTATTCTTTTATTTCACTGCTTTTTGGTAACATTTCAAGTCCTCAATAATATCCTGTAGTTTGTCCGGCACCGACTACTCCTTTATACAGAGCTGCTATTCCAGCACCGACTCCGCCGTATATTCCCATTCTTTTCAATCTCTCTATGGTACCTGTCTTTAGATTCTTTTGAGTTTTATATTCGCTGTAAGTAACTAATCCATATACAGCACCCATGGCACCCAGCATTAATAGTCCTCCAGCAGTAGAACCAACGGTAACTAGTGGAAAGTTGTCAGTTAGATTACCAACACCTGCGAATAAACCATAGTTTGGGTCGGCAGCGATAGCCATTATTTCCTCTTGGTCTGTCCTTAGTTCTGCGGATTTCCTGGATTGGATGATAGCTGCGTCGATTTGGCGTTTAGTTGGAGCATTTTGTATTACAACGCTGGCAGGTGTGTTTTTCCATGTTTCCATTAAGTCTATTAGCCTTTGATGTGAAACTCTATTATCCTCAGCGTATTTTTGAGAAAGCCTAGGCCACTTAACCCTACCATCACCTAGCTCATGAGGACCTGAGTTGGTTGGGGTTCTAAATATTTCTTTCATGAGTTTAGTATTATCATATGTGCCGATTCGATTGTCATTGTTCGCAAAGTCATGCTTTCTATCAATCCTTCTAAATGGTACCTGAAGCTCTATGGGCATGGTTTCTACAAATCTTAAGGAAGTGGTGCTTACATCAGGACCTCCGGGCACTGGTGCTGGCGCAGGTGGAGCTATTGGTGCAGGTGGAGGCACTGGCACTCCCGGTGGAGTAGCTGTAGGAGCGTGTTCATATACAGTATAGTTAATTATGTGGCCTTGTCCTTTTGATAGGTTGCCTAGGTTGCGGTAGTTCATGTAGTCGCTTACATCGTCAATCTGTGCGTCAGCACGAGTAATGTAAGATTCTGCCCATTCATCTATTTTGGTATCACCATCTATTCTAGCATTGAGCGCTTTGCTCTTTTCAGTCAATGACCTAAGTTGTGATTTTACCATGTAATTACGACGGTACATCTTTCCTAAGTCACTACTCATCTTCATTTAATCACCTTAACTTATGAGCTGCGCCTAGCCCAGCAAATACACTGTTCTCACCTAGAAGGTTTCTAACAGATGGATTAACAGCAAAAGAGCCAGGAGAAGAAGAGTGTTCACTATATGTTCTTCCTGCAACAGGAGGAGCTGCTGGTGCGTTAGTAATCAAACGCTGAGAAGGAATGGGGTGCGGGCCATTATTTCCTTTTGCTGGGTAAATTCTTCCATTATGACGAGAGTCTCGATAGAAGTCTCCTGCATTCTTTCCTTGGTCAGGGCCAGGAGCAGTCTTGATAGTAATATTGTATTGGCCATCGTTCATTAGTTTGTTATACTTGGCAGTAGTAAAGTAGCGTATATGTTCTTTCGGGAACTCTCCAGCTTCTGCCTTTTCACTCATCTCTTCATGTATAGCACGGAAAAGTGCACCACCAGTTATTGGACCATCACTAGGAGTAGGAATAGCTCCTAATTGGTTTAATTCTAGTGTTCCGCTTCCTGTAAATCTGCTTCTTTCTTGTTCTGACATGAGACCTGGAATATTGCCTAAGTCTGAGTCTCCATACTTAGCTACACGAATTGACTTTCCTAAAACTCTAGCTGGTAGGTAAAAGAAGATAGTTGTACCAAATAAAGTAAACAATATAGGG
>UEXM01003078.1_pt1 | contig 11057 bp, 5 predicted proteins | sample 1796661 | NCBI WGS metagenome assembly UEXM01 (sample SAMEA4772469, study PRJEB27181) | metagenome
CTATTGAAGACAAACTAGCGTTTAGAAACAAGCCGTTGCCAGATAAAGTATTTCAAGAGCTAGCCGTACTTAAAGCAGCTACTGTACCAAAAAAAGAAGCTACAGACGGGCGTCAGATTCTTGCTAATTATTTGCACGCTTATAAAACTCCTGAAGGCGCTCTTGCTGCCATAGCTGCCGAGTCTGATGCTGATTACACAGAAATTAGAACTACAAAACTAGACGTGACCCTAGATGACGCCCGCAAAGCTGGGGCTTATATAAAGAAAAGCATGGATGAGTCCGTGCAGAAAGCGTTCAAAGCAAACGAAGACTTGGTAGCAAAAGAGCTGGCTTCTGTAGAGCGTAGAAACGCCAAGGAAAAGAAAGACGCTGAAGTGCGCAAGGTAAGCAAGTTTGGCCGCAGCAAAGCGGCGGAAGACCTAAAAGACGTTGGTGCGGGCACTAAAGGCGCTAAAGCGGTTGCCAAGAAAAAGAAAAAAGAAATAGGCGAAACTCCCGAACAAACAGCTAAGCGCATAAAGGACGAGGAAAAAGCAAGGCTTGACGAAGAAGCTGAGGCTACTGCGGAGCTAGAAATAGAGGCAGAGCAAGAAGGTACTGTTGGTTACGTCGCAGCGGTTATTAGAAACGCACAAACGATCGCAGAAAAAGCAGAAGCAGAGCTAGGCCCAGCCTCAAGAAATTCTGCGTGGGTGACTTTTGTTGCTAGCCTGCCAAAAACAAAGCAGAAAACTTTCTTAGACAGCTACACACGCATAGCCAAAGAAAACCCTAACTTAATCCCTGAGTCTATTCGGGCGAGGGTCCTCACCGAGAACAACAAGATTCTTTCGCAGAGAGACAAGAAGCGCGCAATAAAGTTTGGGGAAAAATTCCTGCTAAAAACGCCTGAGTACCAAGGGCCTGACTTAGCACCAGAAACAGTAGAGCTGGTTTCAGAGGGTGACTTGCAAGGTGCGGTCAAGGCGGTTATTGCTGCCCGAAAGAAGCGTGGTGACGACAAGAACATTACTGCCCTTATAAACCGCATAAAAGGCAAGATTAATAGCACCTCGGTAGAATTAGACGGACCTGAAGTAGAAGCCGCTAGCGGTGCATATATACCGGGTTCAAACACTATATTTCTTAGCACTGCAACAGGGTTAAACGAGCACACACTACTGCACGAGTCTGGGCACGCGGCACTTGCACAGGTGTTAAATAACCGTAATCACCCCACTACTAAAAAGTTTATAGAGTTCTTCGACGAGATAAAGACTCGTATGGGTGATGCTTATGGTGGTAGAGACCTACAGGAGTTTGCTGCTGAATTTGTAGGTAACGGCGAATTCCAAGCACTACTAAAAGAAATTAAAGCACCTAAGAGCGAGAATATGTTTGCGCGTATTCTCCAAACTATTGCTGAGTTCTTCGGGCTGCGTAAGAGTGACACAGCTTACAACAAAACGCTTAAGTTCTTAAACGATCTTCTGGACGTCTCTCAAGGCGTAGAGCCTAGCCTTGCAGAAACTTTGTATTTAGGTAGTGGCAAAGTCGATGAGGTTATGGACGACATATCTAAGTCTTTCCTCGACCGTAATACTGACGACGCTCTGAACAGGTTATCTCGTGTTAAAGACGACAAAATGAGAATTCGGGCACTGGGCACTGCCAGTCTCGGCAACATGCAGAACATGTTTGGAGAGACTTCGCCTCGATATAAAAATAAAAACCCCCTGCCTATAGGAAGGTTGTTAGCAGCGATAGAAAGAAAGCGCGGCGAAGTAAACACGGCCATAGACCGAACTAGTAAAAATATTAGAACGATGTCTAAAGCAGAGCGTGAGGCTACCGCAGCACAACGCCTAGCGTTTAACAAACTCGCTATAGATGCTCGACTAGAAGGCATTGATATATTTAAGCCCGAGCCAAAAAATGCTGCGGGCAAAGCGAAATATAAGCAGTTAACAAACCGCTACAATAACCTGCCACAAGGGCTACAAGACGCGTATCGAAGCTTACGTAAAGAACTCGACGGGTTTTTAAAGGAGTACGTAGAGCTAATTACAAAAGTACTTCCGGCTTCGGCGGCGTCTAACTTAATGAAAGATTTTGCCCAGCTAGAGGGCGTTACTGCGTATGTGCCTTTTGAGCGTGATGGGGAGTACTGGATTGACTACTTAGACCCAGACAACCTTACTGCGGAAGGCAAACCCAAAAGAACACCGCGTGCCTTTGCTAGCCCTAGAGAAAGAACTCAGGTGATAAAGGAACTTAGGGCCAAACACGGGTCAAACTTCGAGATAGATCAGTACGATAATTTAAGTTCGATGAAAGTACCCAAAGGTCTTCCTGAAGGGCAGTTTGTCACTAAGCTTGTAAGCGAAATGCGCAACAACAATGTGGATGAAAGCATAGTTGAACAGGTATACCAGCAATACGTTTCTATGTTCCCTGAAAGATCGTTGATGCAGCAGTTTAAAAAGTCCATGAACTTACCCGGTATGGACGCTAACATCATTACGGCTTACTCCAACGTATCTATTAAGTGGGCGAACAAAATAGCTAATACGCGCTATAACCCGGAAATAGAAACTGCCATGGACGAAATACGCAGAGTAGCTAAGGAATACCACGGCGGTAACAAAAATATGACCGCCGCTGCTAAAGCGTTAACTATGCAGGAAGACTTTTTCCTTAACCCTAGATTTGCTCCTTGGGCAGCGAACCTCACGTTCGCAAGTTACCTTGAGTACATAGTTGGTAGCATATCCTCTGCGACGGTTAACCTTACTGGTTTGTTATTTATGGTAACCCCTATGTTGGGTGCTAGAACTACGTACATTAAGGCAACAGATGCGTTACTGGAGGCAGGAGGGGCAGCGGCTAGTAAAAACTGGCGCGAAGGTAAGATGGTGGGTAAGTTAAGTAAGTATAAAGCTTTGTACGCAGAGTTAGACAACCGTGGGCTTTTGCAACATACAGTGGCCAGAGAAGCTCTGGAACGTGGCAAAACAAAAGCTAAGGATTTTGACGGTACTTTCTATAAAACAGTGGAGGCCTTTTCCATTCCGTTTGCAGCAAGTGAAAAATACATGCGGGGAACAACGGCTATTGCTGCTTACGAGCTAGCTATGAAAAACGGCATACCAGCGGACAATGTGCCTGCGGGTAACCAACAAGCTGCGATAGAGTTTGCTGTCAAAATGACACGCGATGCGCACACGGGCGGCATGGCAGAAACAATGCCTCGCTTTATGCAGAACGACATAGGCAGAATAATTTGGACGTTTAAGAACATTGTATTCCAGCAGGCGTACGTGCTGGGTACAGCTATGCAGCAAGCCTTTATGGATTCTGATTTACCCCCCGAAGTAAAACGTGCTGCGCTGCGCCAAGTTTTGGGTACTTACGGTTTAAGCTTTGCTTTCTTAGGCGCCAAAGGTTTGCCGTTCTTTGGGGCTACCACGACTTTGATGAGCGTGTTTAACTGGCTCTTTAGCCCACTCTTTGGCGACGACGAAGAAGAAGTGTATGACCCTCGGATGGAAATGAACGATTTCTTCGGAGATTTTATGTACAACGGCGCTTTAGGTTCTGTGCTTAACGTAAACATTAGCTCCCGGGCAGCGTTAGCTAACGATATTTTGTGGCGGGATGACCCCAAGGCCATTGAAGATTACGGCTATGTACGCCAAGCAATGTTCCTTCTAGGCGGCCCAATGGCTTCATACGCAGTGGGGGTAGAACGTGCACTGGCAGAAGATTTTCCTGCGGGTCGTTACATGCGGGGCTGGGAAAACATGTCGCCCACGTTCATCCGCAACGGTCTAAAGTCTTATCGTTACATGCTTGAGGGTGCGCGCAATAGGGACGGTGACCCAATAGACACCGACATCAACGCATGGAACTTAGCAACACAGGCTATTGGCTTTACCCCTGCTGATTTGTCTAATACTTATGAGCAGCGTTCGGCAGCTAAAAACTTCGAGAACAAAATCTTAGCTCGTAAACAACGTATACTAAACAAGTATAAAGCGGCTAAGAAAATGGGTGACAGCCAAGCGCAACAAGAGGCTGTACGAGAGGCACGAGAGTTTAGAAGGCAGTTCCCTACCCTTATGGATGAGAATACGCTAGAGCGTTCTTGGAAAGCCAGTGTTCGGGTAGATCGAGAGGACACCATGGCGGGTATTACATTTACCAAGGGACTGCGTTACATGACGGACGAATTCTTCGAGTAGCTTACACCCGCCAAACTCGGATACCTTGAACCCCATCCTCTATAACTATTTTTTGCACGGTCTTGTACTTAAGTCGTTTTAGGGTTGGGGCTATTTCTTTCAAGGCGTTTGGCGGGTCTAGGCAAGGTATAAAAAAAGAATACCCCACCGTAAACTGTTTCCAATCTATCTCGTATCTAACCTTCTCCACTTGCATCTTCAGCACCCGCTTCAACAACAATATCCATATCCATAAAGTCAGGATGCGAAGCGTCAAAAACTAAACACCGTACTGCGGTAGACATGAGACTACTACCCTTTGATAGGCGCTTATTAATTGTCTCCAGCAACACACCGTTTTTTTCCAGCTGCTTTAACGTATCTTTGTAGTTAAGTTGCAAGTCTACACAATCGTCCTTAAGTGTCTTAGATGTTATATACACTCTTTTAGTGTCAGGCTCATACCGCATTAAGAGCGGACCTTTCGGTAATAACTCTGGCACCTTACCCTTATTGGTGCGCTTGTCTATTTCATTTTCTACGACCAGCATGTTGTTGTTGTGCCTGTTAATGAAGTCCCCTATAACGGTACTCGGGTTACTCACGGGGGCTGCCGTGTCTTTGCGCATTTCAAGAACGTGGGTAGATACTTCCCTATATATAGCGCCAATGTCAAAGTCCGGTAGTAGACCTATCTTTTTTGCGATGTGGCCGCCTGCTATAATTACTGCACATGCCGCAGACCAATTACGCTCTCTTTGACTGAGCCGTAACTCTTGATCGAACTTAGCCTGTATCGTCAATACTGTGTTTTTCACTTCTTCTAAGTTTGCTATTACATACTGTATGTAAATGTCCCCAGCTACTCCATAATTGCTATTTAAAGTATGGTCTAGTAAATCTTTACCCTCTTGTGTAGATATAACGGGGGTTTCTAATGGAGGAACCTTAAACTCTAATAAGCGCATCATCTCACCGTCGGCGTGGCTTTTAAGCACTGCTAGCTTCTCGTAGAACGATGCGTTAGAACTAGCAATAGATAGCGTGCGCCAAGTTATCGTGTTCTCCCGTAACTCATTTGCGTTTGACTTAGCTTTATCTTTGCCCCTGCCTTGTGAGTAGGCATACAGCGTTCGGGACGCATCTAGGGGTGACATATTAGTTATCTCGTCCATAGTGTTGACTATGTTATTTAAAAAACCCACCTTAAGTATTTTACCTACGTCCGTATCTTCTGGAGTACCAAGGAGCATTTCAGGATCACCGAATACGCTATTAGCCATACGTAAAATTGTTGTCTTACCAGTACCAGAGTCGGGGTGAATAAAGTTTATCACCGCACCTTTTTGCCCCGTAAACTTCAGTAACGGCGCACCAAAACCCGACAATGCACCGAAGGCTTGTATTTCTAATCCTTTCCTGCCGTATAAGGCAAAAGCTTCTTTCCAGTCCTCTAAAGAACCCTTGGGGCGAAAGTAGTCAACCATGTTAGCTATAGAGCTAGCAGGGGGGCTATGGTATATACCAGTAGCCGTAACCTCTCTATCTCCCACGATAAACTTGCTGTCGTTATCCGCCCATCCAAATTGTTGTCTCATAGTTTGTGCCTTCTTTGCATGCTGAAGCTCTTTAATAAAAGCCATCAGATATTCAGTTATATACTTGTGACGTGTTTGGTTTGCTATGACGCCGTACTTAGCTAATTCTTTACGTAGCTCACCTTGCTCAGTAAGTTTTGAATTAAAAATAACAAATTGTTTTACGCCGTCTTTTGGCAGATGATGCTTGAGCACCGCAACGAACCCCTCTATCGGGTCTTCCATTAGCTTAACTATGTACAAAAAGTTTTCGTACACAAGCTTAGGTTTAGACGCTTCGTCTTCATCGTCACCATTCTCGCCCTCTTTGTAAATTCCTCCGTTAGCACCTCTGAAGTATCCTTCGGGTAGCGTGGGTATCTCGTGCTCTTCTACTAACTCCCCTTCCAACTCAACAGTAACTGTAGGACTATTGGCTCTAGCAATGACACGACCTAGCAATATAGGGCTTTTAACTTTGTCCCTATGTGTGCAACCTTCGCACCCGCCGGGATTATTTATGTTAAATTCTGCGCAAGTATGCGGACCTTTTATGCCTTCTACTTTCTTTTCTACTAAGCTGTGTTCGTAGTCTGGATGACCATCAGATAGTTTATGTATTGCTGTGTCCCTGTCCGAACAGAACTTAGCTACTGACAAAGCGTCGAACCAACGCGGTTCTGCAAGGGTAGCCCTGTTGGTGTAACAGTCGCTAAGTTGGGCGCACCCTTCCCCCTTTAGGCTACGTTGCATAATTTTAGAAAAAAGAGAGTCGTTGTTTTGCATTAACGCTTTGTTAAGTATAGACATTTCGTGCTTAGGGGCAGTTGTTTCCCCTTGCGATACACCCACCAGACTACGAATTGTCTCAAACGGAATGGGGTCCACAACACTTAGCAGCGTAACTGGTTTTCCTTCGCCCCCACCGGTAACGCCTTTAAAGTTAAATGAATTAATAGGGCGTAGCACTCTAGCGCACTCAAACACTTTAGTGTCTATATAAAAGTTGTTATCTATGCAGAGTTGCCTAAGCTTCTTAACTACAGGAACCCACTCATCTCTGGGCACATCTTCAACTAAAGGCCAGTATGCGTGTAGTCCGTTGCCTGAGTTAACTAACATCGGCTTAGGTAAACCTACAGTAGTACAAAAAATACGAAGGGCTGCTAACCCTTCTTTTTGTGTTTCATACCCACTTGGTTTACCTGTTTTTTCGTCCGCTATGGACTTATTAGGTCCGCAATCTATGTCTAGCCAGTAAGACTTTAAAGACTCTACATTTTCCTGAGTGCGGTTTTCGCCGGTTTTAAACTTCGCCAAAGTAAAAAATACACACCATTTATCGGCTACATATTTTTCTATTTCTGCGTCCAACTCTGCTCTGGTCTCAACCATGCATTGACGCGTTGTAGTTTTATCTTTGACCGCAAGAAAACCGTACCACCCTCCCGCAGGGCGAACTAGGTCTATGAGGTCTACGTTTTCCATTAAACTATTGCTCCAGCTTAGCTATTAATTTTTGTATTTCATCAGCTGCTTGAACACTAGGGTTGGAGACTCCCGTAAACCAATTATAAACCGTCTGACGACTGACCTTAAGTTTCTGTGCTACCTCGGAAACGGGCACATCGTTCTTGATGCACACCGCGCCGAGGTAAACGCCCAGAAGCTTTTTGTCGGAAGCCTTATTTAACTCTATAAGTTTGAGGCTATATCCGTAGCTCATTAGGTTTATTTACTCCCCCACTCGTCTATTATTGACGATAGGTCTTCTTCATCCGGCTTGGGGTCATTTTTTTTCTTCTGCCGTTTTACTGGCTCTGGCTCTACCGCCGCCTCTGTTTCTTCTACCTCATCTTCCTCCTCAGCCAAACCACCAAAAATATCTTCCGCTGATTCAGCAGGTGCATCTACAGCAGTAAATCCACTCTCTAACTCAAAAGGTGAAGGTGCTTTGTAGGGGATATAATCTATTACTTGTACCCCACGCAACCGTAACGACACACCAGTAGTAGCCATGTTGTAAGGAATAAGTTCCACAGCCACACTAATAGTACTGCCTGTGGTTAATAGGAAGTCTTCTGGGAGACTCACATTCTGGGAGTCAAACAAAGCGGGTCGGGCCGTAGGCTGTTTGTTGTAATTAGCTTTTAATTTAGCCTTACCTACAAGCTCATCACCTAATTTTGTAAATGGAAGCTCTAGCTTATCGGGCCAGCTGCTGTCTTTAGCCTCTTTATACGCCGCGTTCATAGCGTTATATAAATCTTTAGCTTGGTCTTTAGACATTACAAAACCTAGCTCGTAACAAGCACCGTCTTCTTCAGCTTCACAAGGTACACTTTTGCCCTTAGCTCCTGCTTTGCTGTCGAACCTATAGGGTTGGTCAATACGAGGGTATCTTGCTTTTACGTTTTTAAGGATGTAACTTTTATTGCTCATGTTGTTATTTCCAATGTTGTTAAAAAGGTTACTATGTTTTTCATCGAGTTCGATGAGTTTTTTTACAGCTTCCATCTCTTCCGTTGCTAAGGGTCGAGCGGGTTTAAAATATATTTTATAAAAGTCGTTCCCCTTAAAAAAATATATTTCGGTCAAAACAGTGCTAAGCTTTTCGTTGTTACTCTTTAAGTAATCTTTATACTGGTAGAGTGTCATCTTGCTAAGAGATTTAGCAAACAAACTAGCTCCACCAATACGTAGGCTACACACTGCTTTGGATTCATCCTCTACTAAAGTAATAGTAGTAAAAAATTTGCAGGGTTTACTTTTATAAACGTCGCCGCTTCTGATGTTTTGAACACAGTCGATACATCTGGAAGACTCTCTATCAGCAGCAGGTACGTTAGCGTCAGGAGTATTCGAGTTAGAAGACCAACACTTTAACTTACCTGTGTAGTTATAAAAGTTCCGAGACAGCAATCCCACACCAGTCAATATCACTTTAAGCGAAGTTTTAGGCTGAAGCGTATTTGGCGCTAGGAAATAGCCCTCTTGTGTTCGCAGTCTATTCATTTGGTAGTAGGTTTTCTAACTGAGACAGTGTATTTGCTGTTTGCCTGTAGTCCTTGAGGACAAATATCAGGGTTATCAGCTAAAAACTCTTTCATATTGCCGTTATGAATTCGTTTCTCAAGCAAGTGCATAGCACCGTGCTCTTTTACGAATGCGTACATGGACTCCCAATCGCTAGTCCAAAAACTAGAGTGTACTCTGCGGCTGATGGTCCCTTCTGAGGTCTTGAAGCTATCTACGTTTTGGTCTGCACACAAGGCGAGCATATTTTCTGAGATAGTTTCTTGTATCTTTTTAAGTTTCTTAACCTCTTCTTCTTTTTCTTTTATGGCGTTCCTTAGCTTAATGTAGTCCGAAGCCATTTTATCTGCTGTCATATTCTCCATGTCTTCCCCTTGCTTTTTTCTAAAAGGGTAAAGAGGATAGCATCTACATAGACAATGTCAACAGTTATTCGATTTCTTTTCTATATAGCTCAACAATTTTATTGTGGTTAAGTACTTTGTTTTTTAGCATGCCATATATTTTAGCCTCAACCTCGCTGCCCTGTATGTGCACAATAGTCATACTGTGTTTTTGTCCCGGCCTGTTTATACGAGCGTTGGCCTGTAAGTATGTCTCTACACTTGTTACTGGGGCATACCATATTATCGTGTCAGCTGCGGTAAGAGTTAGTCCATGAGATGCAGCTTGCGGTTGTATGATAAGCACTTGAGGGTCGGGCTTTGTTTGGAAGTCTTTGAATATTTGGCTCCTGTTGTTAAGCGTTACCTTGCCAGATATGATTTTTGCCGGTATTTTTTTCTTATCTAGGAACTCTTTCAGTAGGTCTATCGTGTGAGTAAACGGGACAAAAACCAATACTTTATGTGGGGCTTCCTCGATAACCTCAAGTACTACATTAAGTCTGTTCTTCACATCGAACTGTACAACTTCGCCATCGTCCGAGTAGACTGCACCCCCTGATATTTGAAGCAATTTATTTAAATTAGTAGCTGCGTTAACAGAAGTTACTTGTTCTCCTGCTGCCTGCATAGTCATTTGTTTCTTGAGCAGTTTGTAATATTTTTCTTGTTGAGAAGTGAGCGGAGCGTCCCTATCTACCGACACCACATCAGGTAAGTCTAAACACTGATCTCTTTCAAACCGTATAGCTGGTTGTAGTACATGGTGTACCACTTTGTCTGCGTTAGGCTTAGGACGCCATATATATTGAGATACTTTATACATGACTGTATCTCTATAGGGCGTATAGTACTTAGGCACTCGATGAGGGCTTACTAATTTAGCCAGCCCATAAGCATCTAACGGAGACTGCGCTGCTGGCGTACCCGTTAGCATCCAAAGCCTGTCAATCTTTTTGCTAAGGTCACGCATTATTTTCCAACGGTTGGTCTGTGGATTTTTGTAAGCGTTAGCCTCATCCACCACGATTAGATCGAAACCTGCTTTTAAGATTGTGTCCTTTACCACACCCACACCGTCAAAATTAATTACAACAAACTCAGAACCTGCATTAATTATTTTTTCCCTTATGGTAGCTGAGCCATGTGCAACTGAAACGCTGCGGTGCATTGCAAACTTAAACAAGTCCTCCTGCCAAGCAGACTTCATAATAGATAACGGACACACCACAAGGACTCGTTTTATTAACCCAAGTTTCATGAGGTAGTCTACAGCCCAAATAACTGAGGCAGTTTTTCCTGTACCCGCCTCGTTAAAGCAAAACGCTTTCTTATATAGGCTGAGAAAAAAAGCTGTATCTTTCTGGTGTTCAAAGGGTGTTAGTTTGCCTGTCCATTTGTAATCCCTAAGCATGGGAGACGGCACTTCTTTAGCCCCTAACTCTGCGAGGGCCGAAGCTTCTTCGTACTCCCACTTGACCGCTAGCTCTACAAGTTCACCTTCTTGCCCCACTTTTTTACAGTTTTTTATTTTGTCCGTTACTAACTCAGGACGCCTAGTCTTCAGAACCAAAGCTTTATCTTTAACTACTTTCATGCTTTAGATGTCTTCTTGCGCTCACGCGAACTGGTTTCAGATACAAGGTTGCCTTTAGAGTCCCGCTTAAAAGATCGGTTGCGGCTAGCTGTCTCTACTCTAGTACCATCAGAGTTCTTGCCGCCCTTATCTATTGCTTTCCTGTGGGCTACATCCTTGCCATCACCTTTAGAAACTTTCCCTTCTCGCATTGCCTTACGTCTAGCTTTGTTGCGTTGCGCACGTTTCTTCTTTTGTTCTTCAGTGCCTTGGTACTTAG